>Ga0222424_100673_pt1 | contig 13962 bp, 12 predicted proteins | sample 2B2ome_FD_182468 | JGI IMG/M metagenome (GOLD analysis project Ga0222424, IMG submission 182468) | Enriched microbial communities from leaf-cutter ant dump, University of Wisconsin, Madison, United States - 2B200A (version 2) | ecosystem: Environmental > Terrestrial > Nest > Insects nest > Nest...
GATGACTCGGCATCGCAGGGTTAGACAGGCTGCTCAAATCGATTGTTCCGTGTGCTCTGAGGTTCAGGGCTAATCAGGTGAAATCGGGCTCCAGCGCTTTGCTGGCAAGCGCTGGCAGCTATCAAAAAAGGAGTTTTCAGTCGCGCAGCGCGGCTGCGGGCGCGGGGCGGCCGAACAGGTAGCCCTGGAAACGCTGGCAGCCGTTGCGCAGCAGGAACTTGCGCTGCGCGGCGGTTTCCACGCCTTCGGCCACCACGTCCAGCCCCAGGCTGCGGCCCAGCCCGATGACGGTGCAGGCGATGGCGGCATCGTTCGGATCGGTCAGCACGTCGCGCACGAAGCCCTGGTCGATCTTGAGCTGGTCCAGCGGCAGGCGCTTGAGGTAGGACAGCGAGGAATAGCCGGTGCCGAAGTCGTCCAGCGCGAAGCGCACACCCTTGGCGCGCAGCGCCTGCATCTTGGCGATGCATTCCTCCACGTCGTGCAGCAGCAGGCTTTCGGTCAGCTCCAGCTTGAGCTGGCGCGGATCGACCTCGGCATGGGCCAGCGCGTCGAGCACCTGCTGCACGAAGCTGGGATGGCGGAACTCCTGCGCGCTCACGTTCACCGCCAGCGTCCAGTGCGCGCAGGCATCGTCGCGCGCCCAGCACGCCAGTTGCTGGCAGGCCAGGCGCAGCACCAGTTGGCCCAGGGGCACGATCAGGCCGGTCTGCTCGGCCACGCCGATGAACTCGCCCGGCGGCACCATGCCGCGCTGCGGGTGCTGCCAGCGCACCAGGGCCTCGGCGCCCAGCACCGCGCCCTGGGCGTCCACCACGCGCTGGTAGTGCAGCAGGAATTCGTCGCGCTGCAGCCCGGCGCGCATGTCCGTCTCCAGCGCCGAGCGCGCGTTGGCCGCCGCCTGCATGCTGGCGTCGAAAAAGCACAGCGTATTGCGGCCGCGCGACTTGGCCTGGTACATGGCCAGGTCGGCGTGCTGCAGCAGTTCCGACACGGGGGTTTCCTGGCCCTGAAACAGGGCGATGCCGATGCTGGGCGTGCTGTACAGGGTGCGCCCGCCCAACTGGTAGGGCTGGCCCAGCGCCGCGATGATCTTGTGCGTCACCACCTCGGCCATGGCCGCGGCGCGCTCGGGCGCGCCGTCGAGCCCCTGCAGCACCACCACGAATTCGTCGCCCCCGAGGCGGGCCACGGTGTCGCTGGCGCGCACGCAGCCGCTCAGGCGCATGCTCACCTGGCTGAGCAGGTGGTCGCCCCAGTCGTGGCCCATGCTGTCGTTGATGGCCTTGAAGTTGTCCAGGTCCAGGAACAGCAGCGCGCTGTGCTTGCCGTCGCGCACGCTCTGGCGCATCGATTGCTGCAGCCGGTCCTGCAGCAGGCGCCGGTTGGGCAGGCCGGTGAGCTCGTCGTAGAACGCCAGGCGCGCGATTTCGGCCTCGGCGCGCTTGCGCTCGGTGATGTTGCGCGCCACGCCCCGGTAGCCGGTGAACTGGCCCTGGTCGTCAAAAATCGGCTCGCCGCTGATGGAGGCCCATTGGACCGTGCCGTCGGACCGCACGCGCTGCATCTCGAAGTCCTGAAAGACCGCGTGCGCCTCCAGTTGCGCGCGGTGCGCCGCCCACTGGGCCTGGGTCACGCCGGCGTGGGGCAGCTCCCAGCGCCGCTTGCCATACAGCTCCTCGTCGCTGGCGCCCAGCTCGCGGTCGGGGCTGCCGTCGAAACGCACGAAGCGGAACTCCGCGTCCTGCTCCCAGTACCAGTCCGACGACAGCTGGGTGAGGCTGCGCCAGCGCGCCTCGCTTTGGCGCAGCGCCTCCTGGATGGAGACGTAGTCGGTCACATCGGTGAAGGTGCGCACGTGGCCGCCTTCCTCGACCGGGCGGGTGCGCACCTCCAGGTAGCGGCCCGAGGGCGTGCGGCGCAGGTACATCTCGGGCATGGGCGGGCGTTCGCCCGCGGGCGCCGCGCATTCCGAGGCCACGTAGGAGCGGCCCACGGCGTCAACCAGGGCCATCTGCGGCCCGAAGTCGCCGCGCGCCGCCTGGAACTTCACCACCGCTTCCAGGGGCGGATGGTCGCGCAGCAGCGCTTCCGGCAGGTCCAGCAGCTCCAGAAAGCGCTGGTTGTAGACACGGATGTGGCCCTGCCCATCGACCTTGATGATGGCCTGCGACACGCTGGCCAGGGTGACTTCGAGTTCGCGCGTCTTTTCGGCCAGCAGGGCGCTGGTGCGGTCGAGCTCGGCCTCCACCTCGCGGCGCGCGCGCTCGGCGGCGGTGCGCACCAGCAGGTCCTCGATCTGCCCCGGGAGCTGGTGCAGGTAGCCCAGGTCGGCGTCGCGCAGCACGAAATCGCCGAAGCCGCGGCGCATGGCCTGGGCCGCGGCCTCTTCCTGGCCCGGCGGCAGCACGATGATGGAGGGCAGGCCGGGCAGGCCATCGAGCGCGTCGAAGGCGCTCCCGTCGGCCAGCGCATGCGCCACCAGCACCGCGTCGAACGGCGGGCCGGGCTGCCCGAGCAGGGCACGCGCCTGGGCGACGCTGTGCGCCACATCGACCCGCCACCCCAGCGGCCCGCCGACCAGCGCGCGCACCACTGCGTCGGCGTGCTGCGCGTCGCCTTCGATCAGCAGGACAGAAACAGGCATGGGTCTCCAGGGAGTGGGGGCGAGAAGTCCAGGACTATCCAGGGCATGCGGCCGCTGTATCGGGGATTATGGGGTGATTACACTGGCTGACCGTTTCAGCACCATCCCAGCGCCCCATGCAGCCCTTGAGCGTTTCCGAATACCTGCGCCAGCATATCCGCACCGTGCCCGACTGGCCCGCGCCGGGCGTGCAGTTCCGCGACATCACGCCGCTTCTGCAGGACCCGCAGGTGTTCCGGGTGCTGATCGACGCCTTCGTGCACCGCTACATGGGCCGCGGGATGCGCCCCGACGTGGTGGCGGGCCTGGACGCGCGCGGCTTCATCCTTGGCTCCGTGGTGGCCTATGAGCTGGGCGTGGGCTTCGTGCCCATCCGCAAGAAGGGCAAGCTGCCGTTCACCACGGTGCAGGAGACCTACGAGCTGGAATACGGCAGCTCCACCGTGGAACTGCACACCGATGCCGTGCGCCCCGGCGACCGCGTGCTGCTGATCGACGACCTGATCGCCACGGGCGGCACCATGATGGCCGGCAAGAAACTGCTGGAAAAACTCGGCGCCCAGGTGACCGAGGGCGCCTCCATCGTCGATCTGCCGGAACTCGGCGGCTCGCAGCGCCTGAAGGACAGCGGGCTGGCGCTGTTCACGCTGGTCGATTTCGCCGGGCATTGAGAACGTGTGAACGAACCCGCCATGCCCGCTCATCACGCCAAAACACGTCCCCTCTGCGTTGCAAATGCTCGCCATAGCCCGCGCTATGGCTGTGCTTTGCGCCTTGATGGGCCGCGTTTTGGCGCGCTGCTCGGCCACGCCGGATTCATTCACACGTTCTGACCCCTTGCGGGTCAGTGCAGGTCGCCGTACTGGGTGCGGCTGAGGTCGGACGACGCCGCATTGTCGTCGGGCATCTCGGTGTCCTCGAAGCCCGTCGATGCCGATGGCGCCAGGCGGGGGCCGGAGCGCACGGAAACCCCCGTGGGCGCGGGCGCCACGGCGGGGCTCGTGGCGGCTGCTTCGGTCAAGGCGCGCTTGAAGGCGGCCACCTCGTCGGCCTCGATGGGCTCGTAGCGCGCGCCGTTGCGCGGCGACAGCAGCGGTGCGGCGGGCGCGGCAGGTGGCACCAGCGGTTCGGCACCGATGACCGGCAGCATCGGCTCCGGCGGCGCGGGCGGCACCAGCGGCGCCGGGCGGCGCGGCGGGCGTGGCGCCAGGGTGGGCGCAGGCGACGCCGTGGCGGGGGCATGCGCATGTGCCAGGGCGCCGGGCGTGCCGCTCTTGAGCGGCTGGCCGAGGGCGACATGCTCGTTGGTGCGCCAGTAAACCGCCGTCACCAGGATGTCGAAGCGCGCCTTGGCGGTCTGGGCGATCAGCGCCTCGATTTCCGCCAAGCGCGCGGTATCGCCGCCATACTCGCGCGCCAAGTCGATCATGACCAGGAACTGGCGGCCGTGCTGGTCCAGCGACAGCACCTTGAACTTGTAGCTGCTGGACAACACGCTGGCGCGCACCATGGCGTCGCGCACCACGAGGTACAGCAGCTCGCGGCGCTCTATGCGTTCGTTCTTGCGGTTCGCGGCCGGGTCGGGCGGCGGTAGCGGCCGTCCCGGCACCAGGGGAATGGTGGCATCGGCACCGAGCACGCCATGGGTTTCGCCCGCTGGACGTGGCTTGGGTGGCGAGGGCTTGCGAGAAAACCAACTGAACAGTGACATGCCTTCCCTTCAGCGGATACACGAACGAAATGTGACCGAGTGTACCCTGAGCCCCCCGCGGCGCGGCGCCCGGTACGGTGCCTTGTCAGGTGGCCGCGACGCGCCTGCGGCGGTTGCCCAGGCGCTTGGCGAGCACCGCGCCAGCGCCCATGGCGACACCCAGCGCAATGGCCGGCTGGCGGTTGGACAGCTCGGTGAACCGCAGCGCCGACAGCCCCCACAGCTTGCATGGCGCCGCCGCCTGCACCGTGGCGCTGCGCGGGCGCATGGAGAAGAACGCCCCCTCGCCCACCACCGACCCCGCGGCCACGAGCGCCAGGCGCAGGCGTGACTTCTCGTCTTCGTAGTGGACGCTGAGGCTGCCGCTTTCGATGAGGTAGAGCGTGCGGTCGTTCGTGCCCTGGCTGAACAGCACCTGGCTGGCGGCGAGCACGCAGGGCTGCAGGTAGGGCGCCAGCACCTCCCATTGGGCCGGGGTAAGCATGTTGGGGCCCAGGCTGTCCTCGGCGTGGGCCTGGGCGATGGCGCCGATCAGGCCCTGCAGGTCGTACTGGGGGGCGGCGTGGGGCATGGCGTTCATAGAGGGCCGAAGCTAACCCCGTTGCAGGCGCGGCACAAGCGGTGCTTACCAGCCATTACACCTGCAATGTCGCGCGTTACAGGCACAATCGCGCGGCGTTTCACTTAACTCCCCTATTCCCCACACCATGTCGATCGCTTTGTCCAAGCCTTGGCCCGTGGCCCTGGCCTGTCTGCTGGCCTGTGCCGGCGCAGGCGCCGAAACCGCCAGCGAGGCGCCGTCGCGCCTGTCCGGCTGGACCTTCGGCTACGCGCCCTACACCCTGCATTACTCTGACGCCAAGAAAGAGCACGATTGGGAGCCCGATGAGCAGAAGCATTCCTACGTGTGGCTGCTGCAGGCCGAGAAGGCGCTGGACGAGCGCCACATCGCCGGCCTGGCGATTTTCAACAACTCGTTCGGGCAGTTCACGCAGTACGCCTACTACGGCTGGCAGTTCCGTCCGTTCGACAGCATGCCCCGGTTCTACGCCAAGCTCACCGGGGGCATCATCCACGGCTACAAGGAGCCGTACGAGAAGAAGATTCCGCTGAACCACAAGAGCGGCTGGGGCATCACGGCGATTCCCGCCATCGGCTACGACTTCACGCCGAACTGGGGCGCGCAGCTCAATGTGCTGGGCAACGCCGGGCTGATGTTCCAGGTGAACTACACGGTGCGCTGAGCCGGGGCTGCGTCACTTGCCGATGCAGAAGCTGGAAAAGATCACACCCAGCAGGTCGTCGGCGCCGAATTCCCCGGTGATGGCGCCCAGCGCGTTCTGCGCCAGGCGCAGTTCCTCGGCCAGCAGGTCGAGCGCCGGGCCGCTGCTTTGGAGCTGCGCGGCCGCTTCCATCAGGTGCGCATCGACGGCGCGCAGCGCCTCGGTATGGCGCGCGCGCGCGATGTAGAGGCCCTCGGCCGCCGGCTGCCAGCCCGCCGCCTCCAGCAGCAGGCGGCGCAGCGTGTCCAGGCCCGCGCCGGTGCGCGCGGACAGGCGCACGGCGCCGTGGCCGGGGGCGCTGCCGGGCTGCACGCCGGGCGCGGCATCGGTCTTGTTCCACACGTCGATCACGGGCACGCCCGGCGGCAGGCGCTCGGCCAGGGCCTGGGCGATGGCGGCGTCGGCGGCCACGTAGCCGGGCTGGTTCTGGCGCGTGAGGTCGTGCAGGAACAGCACGGCGTCGGCGCCAGCGATCTCGTCCCAGGCGCGTGCGATGCCGATCTTTTCCACCTCGTCGCTGCTGTCGCGCAGGCCGGCGGTGTCGATCACGTGCAGCGGCACGCCTTCGATCTGGATGGTCTGCTGCACCTTGTCGCGCGTGGTGCCGGCGATGGGCGTGACGATGGCCAACTCGGCGCCCGCCAGGGCGTTGAGCAGCGAGCTCTTGCCGGCGTTGGGCTGGCCCGCGATCACGGCCTTGATGCCTTCGCGCAGCAGTGCGCCCTGCTGCGCGCGCTGCATCACGGTGGTCAGGGTTTGCTGCAGTTTCGATAGCTGCCCGCGCGCGTCCGCCTTGCGCAGGAAGTCGATTTCTTCCTCGGGGAAGTCGAGCGTGGCCTCGACCAGCATGCGCAGGTGCACGAGCGCGTCGCGCAGGCCGTGGATTTCCTCGGAGAACGCGCCCGAGAGCGAGCGGCCCGCGCTGCGCGCGGCGGCGGTGGTGGAGGCGTCGATCAGGTCGGCGATGGCCTCGGCCTGGGCCAGGTCGATCTTGCCGTTGAGGAAGGCGCGCTCGGTGAACTCGCCCGGTGCGGCCAGGCGCAGGCGCGGCAGCACGCCGGCCGCGGCCCCTGCGGCGCCCTGGGCCGCTTCCAGGCAGCGCGCCAGCAGCAGTTGCAGCACCACGGGGCCGCCGTGGGCTTGCAGCTCCAGCACGTCCTCGCCGGTGTAGCTGTGCGGCGCGGGAAAGAACAGGGCCAGCCCCCGGTCGATGGGCTGGCCCTGGGCGTCGGGAAAGGGCAGGTAGTGCGCCTCGCGCGGGCGCAGCGCGCGGCCGAGCAGGGCCTGAACGAAGGGCGCGAGCCCGTGGCCCGAGACGCGTACGATGCCCACGGCGCCGCGCCCCGGCGCGGTGGCTATGGCGGCGATGGGGTCGTGGTGACGGGCGAGCATGGGCGGTATTGTGCTATTGAAAAAGAAGCTGCCAGCGCTTGCCAGAAAAGCATTTCATGGCAATAAGTGCCTGAAGCTGTTTTCTGGCAAGCGCTGGCAGCTATCTTTTTTACTTGATGGTGGTCCAGGTGGGCATCGGGCGGTCGTCCGCGCGGTGCGGGGTTTCCACGTTCTTGCGCATGGCCCAGGGGCGGATCTGGTGGTGCAGCGGGATGTAGTAGTACGCGTCCTTCACCCGCTGCAGCGCCTGCGCGAGCAGCGCGTCGCGCTTGGCGGCGTCCATCTCGACCTTGATCTGGCCGATCATGCCGTCGAGTGCGGCGTCGCTGAAGCGGCCGCCGTTGTAGTTGCCGGCCGAGGTTTTGCCGTCCTTGGTGGCCATGAGTGCTTCGAGCGAGTACAGCGCGTCGAACGTGGCCACGCCCCAGCCGAACAGGTAGGCGCTGACGTCGTTGTTCATCACGCGCGTGACGAACTGCGCCATGGGCGCGGCCTGCAGCGTGGTCTTGACGCCGATGCGCGTCCACATGGCGGTGACGGCCTGGCAGATGGCCTCGTCGTTCACGTAGCGGTCGTTGGGGCAGTCGAGCTTGAGCGCGAAGCCATTGGGATAGCCCGCGTCGGCCAGCAGCTTTTTGGCGGCTTCGACGTCGTATTTGGCGGCGCGTTCGTCCAGCGCCTTGCTCCAGCCGTGCACCATCGGGGCCACCATGGTGCCGGCGGACACCGACAGGTTGCGCATGGTGCGGCCGTGCAGGCCGGCGGAGTCGATGGCCTGGTACAGCGCCTGGCGCACGCGCTGGTCCTTGAGCGGGTTCTTGCCGGGCGTGCCGGCGCCGGGCAGCTCGTCGCGGAACTGGTCCAGGCCCAGGTAGATGGTGCGGTTCTCGGCGCCCTCGACCAGCTTGAGATCGGCATTGGCCTTCATGCGCGCCAGGTCCTGTGGCGGCGGGTCGACGACGAAGTCCACCTGGCCCGAGATCAGCGCGGCCGAGCGCGTGGCGGCGGACTTGATGGGGGTGAACACCACGGTGTCGATGTTGCCCTGGGGCTTGTCCCACCAGTTCGGGTTCTTCTTGAGCGTGACCTTCACGTCCGGCTGCCAGCCTTCCATGACGAAGGGGCCGGTGCCGTTGGCATTGCGCGAGGCGTAGTTCTCGTCCTTGGCGGCGTAGTCCTGCGACTTGGCCGCGTTGTGCTTCTCGGCCCAGGCTTTGTTCATGATGCGCGCCTCGGTCAGCTCGCGCAGCAGGATGGGGTTGGGGCCCTTGAGGAGCAGGTCCACGGTGAAGTCGTCCACCTTCCTGACTTCCTTGAGGCTCTGCACGGCGGATGTCATGTTGGACGGCGGCGTCATGGCGCGCGTGAGCGAGAACACCACGTCATCGGCGGTGAATGGCGCACCGTCGTGGAACTTGACCCCCTTGCGCAGCGCGAAGCGCACCTGCGTGGGCGACACCTGCGTCCACTGCGTGGCCAGGGCAGGCTCGATCTGGTACTTGGCGTCGTAGCGCACCAGGCTCTCGTACACCTGCTGCAGGAAGGCGTGGGTGGTCTGGTGGTTCTGCGCGTGCGGGTCCACGGTGAGGATGTCGTTGGCGCCCGCCCAGCGCAGCGTGGCCGCGCCCGCGCTGCCGAGGCACAGGCATACCGCCGCCCCCACCATGCCCAGTTTCAAGGTCTTGCGCTGCATCATCTGCCGGCTCCTTTCGGGTTGCGTTGCCAATCGGCCATGGTACCCAAAACGACAACGGCCGCTGGTTGTCAGCGGCCGTTGTTTGCGTGCAGGTGCGCGTCAGCGGAACTTCGGCAGGTTGAACTGCGGCGGCACGCCCATGCGCTTGTTGATGATCCACTGCTGGGCGATGGACAGGATGTTGTTCGTCAGCCAGTACAGCACCAGGCCGGCCGGGAAGAAGAAGAACATCACGCTGAACATCAGCGGCATGATCCACATCATCTTGGCCTGCATCGGGTCGGGCGGCGCCGGGTTCAGCGCGGTTTGCAGCAGCGAGCTGGCCGTCATCAGCAGCGGCAGGATGAAGAACGGATCGGGCGCCGAGAGGTCATGGATCCAGCCCAGCCAGGGGGCGTTGCGGATCTCCACGCTGGACAGCAGCACCCAGTACAGGGCGATGAACACGGGGATCTGGATCATGATGGGGAAGCACCCGCCCATCGGGTTGACCTTCTCCTCGCGGTAGATGCGCATCATCTCCTGCTGCATCTGCTGCGGCTTGTCCTTGAGGCGCTCGCGCATCTCCATGATCTTGGGGTTGATGGCCTTCATCTTGGCCATGCTGGCGTAGGCCTTGGCGTTGAGCCAGTAGAAGGCGATCTTCAGCAGCAGCACCAGGCCGATGATGGACCAGCCCCAGTTGCCCAGCACGCCGTGGATCTTGTCGAGCAGCCAGTACAGCGGCTTGGACAGGATGGTGAACATGCCGTAGTCCTTCACCAGCTCCAGGCCGGGGGTCAGGCTCTCCAGCGTCTTTTCCACCTGCGGGCCGGCGAACAGGCGCGCATCGACCGCCTTGGCCTGGCCCGGGGCGATCTCGCCGACGCTGGCGATCATGCCCACCGCGTACAGGTTGGTGTCCACCTTGCGCATGAACAGGTCGCGCTGCACGCCGTCGGCCAGCAGCCAGGCCGAGGCGAAGTAGTGCTGCACCATGGCGGCGTAGCCGTTGCTGGCCGACTTCTCGATATCGACCTTGCCGTTCTCGATGTCCTTGAACTCGACCTTCTGGTACTTCTTGGCCTCGGTGTAGACCGCGGGGCCGGTGAAGGTGGAGTAGAACGACGACTCGCCCGCGGGCTTGTTGCCGTCGCGCACCAGCTGCAGGTACAGCTGCGGCGACACCGCGGCGGTGCCCGTGTTCACCACCTCGTGCTTCACGGCGATGTCGTAGGCGCCGCGCTTGAGGGCCCAGGTCTTGGCCAGCTTCACGCCGCCCAGGTCGGGCGACTCGAAGCGCACCTGCAGGGTGTCCTCGCCGTCCTTGAGTTCACGCGGGCCGGGCACCAGCGCCATGTTGGTCTTGTGCGTGGGGAAGGCGCCGCCGATCAGGCCGGTCTGGGCCTGGTACACGCGGCTGGCGCTGTCGTCGAACAGCACGAAGGGCTTGGCCTTGTCCTCCATCGCCGGGTACTTGAGCAGCTCGCCGTGCACCAGCGAGCCGCCCTGGCCGTCGAACTCAAGGCGCAGCACGTCGGAGGTGACCGTGACGCGCTCGCGCGCCACGGGCGCCGCCGCCTCGCCGCCGGGCACCTGGGCCGTCCCGGCGGGCGCGGCCGTCGGGGTGCTGGCGTGGGCGGCCGGCGCCGAGGCGGTGGCAGTGCCTTCGGGCGCGCTGGCCGTCACGGCGGCAGGGGAAGGGAAGAAGGTGGCCTTGTGGCCGTTGTGCACCTGCCACTTGTCCCACAGCAAGACCATGGAAAAGCCAAAAATCACCCACAGGATGGTGCGGCGAATGTCGTTCATGAAGACTTCTTTGCAGATGAAGGTTGTTGGGGGGGCGGTGTCTTGACTAGGCGCGAGAACAGCCGGGGCGGCTCCTGCGGCACGGGATCATGGCCCCCATCGCACCAGGGATGGCAGCGCACCAGGCGCCGCAGCGTGAGGTAGCTGCCCGCGGCCGCGCCATGCTGCTGCAGCGCCTGCAGCGAATACTGCGAGCACGTGGGCTCGAAGCGGCAGGCCGACCCCAGCCAGGGGCTGAGCAGCAGGCGGTAGCCGCGCACCAGCGCGATCAGCAGGGACTGCATCATGCCAGCGCCTCCGGGCGGGCTGGGTGGGCCGGATGGGCCACACGCGCCAGCAGCTGCTGCAGCTCGGCGCGCACGGCCTGGCGCAGCGGCTCGGACCAGGCGCTGGGAAACTGCCGCCGGTCGAACCCGGCGCGCAGGCGCACCACGAAAGCCGCTGGCGGCAGGCGCGGCTCCAGTGCCGTGCCCAGGGCATAGACCTGGCGCTTGATGGCGTTGCGCGTGACCGCGCGGCGCGCCCAGCGCTTGGGCGCCATGGCGCCGATCCACACGCCGGGAACGCCAAACAGGGCCTGCGGCCCTTGCTCTGCAGGCAAGGAACCGGGCCCTGGCGGATGCGCGGCTGCGCTGGCGGAAACCGGAAGCACCAAGCGGTGCAAGGCGAAATGCGCTGTGCGGGAAACCACGCCCCCGGCCATGGCGGCCTGGAACTGCGCGCGCGTCTTCAGCCTGTGCATGGCAAGTGCTGCACTGGGAGCAACCCCGGCGGCAAGCCACCGGGCTGCGCGGCCATCAGACGGCCAGACGCTTGCGGCCCTTGGCGCGGCGCGCGTTGATCACGGCGCGGCCGCCGCGGGTCTTCATGCGCACCAGGAAACCGTGGGTGCGGGCGCGGCGGGTCTTGGAGGGTTGGTAAGTACGTTTCATGGTGTGGTTCCTTGAGGGTTCAGTTGGGTTCAGTTCCTGGCCGGCCCCGGCGCCGCCCTGGCGGTGTAATTCGTCAGGCGCCGGGCGGCCTGCGCAGCCTGTTCAGCCGCACGGCCCGCCAGGCGCAAAAACGATGGCCGGGTCATATCACCCTGAACACATTCAGGGAAACCCGCGATTGTCGCAGCGTCATCCCCGTATTGCAATACCCCCACAACCCGCCCGTGCCGGAAAATGGGCCGCCGCGGTTTGTGGATAAGTTCTTGAAAAGCTACAATCCGACGCCCTGTCCGTTCCTCCTATCCACAATAAGAACACCCTTGCCATGACCGAGGAACTCCTCCCCGACCCCCACGCTGCCGACGCTGGCGATGCCGCCATCGGGCTGTGGGTGGCCTGCGTCGAGCAGCTGGCGCAAGACCTGCCCGAGCAGCAGTTCAACACCTGGATCAAGCCCCTCACGGCGCAGGTGGCCCCCGACTTTTCCAAGGTCACCCTGCAGGTGGCCAACCGCTTCAAGCTCGACTGGATCCGCGCGCAGTACGCCGGCCGCATCGCTGCCATCCTGGAGGGCCTGTACGGCCAGGCCGTGGCCGTGGAGTTAGTCATCGCTCAGCGCGCGAGCGTTGCCAGGACTTACGTACGCCCCGCCGCGGTGCCGCCGCCCGGCGATGCCGCGCCCGCCGCCGAGAGCCCCGCGCCCATGGCTCCGGGGGACGACGGCGCCTCGGGCGCCTTCCGCACCCGGCTCAATCCGGCGCTGACGTTCGAGACCCTGGTGGAAGGCTCGGCCAACCGCATGGCACGCTCGGCCGCGATGCACGTGGCGGGCTCGCCCGGCCACATGTACAACCCCTTGTTCATCTACGGCGGCGTCGGCCTGGGCAAGACCCACTTGATGCACGCGGTGGGCAACAAGCTGCTGCAGGACAGGCCGGACGCCCGGGTTCTCTACATCCATGCCGAGCAGTTCGTCTCGGATGTGGTCAAGTCGTACCAGCGGCGCACGTTCGACGATTTCAAGGCGCGCTACCACTCGCTCGACCTGCTGCTGATCGACGACGTGCAGTTCTTCGCCAACAAGGACCGCACGCAGGAGGAGTTCTTCAACGCCTTCGAGGCGCTGCTGGCCAAGAAGAGCCACATCGTGATGACCTCGGACACCTATCCGAAGGGCCTGGCCAACATCCACGATCGCCTGGTCTCGCGCTTCGACTCGGGCCTGACGGTGGCGCTGGAGCCGCCGGAGCTGGAGATGCGCGTGGCCATCCTGATCAACAAGGCGCGCGCCGAGCATGCCGAGATGCCCGAGGAGGTGGCCTTCTTCGTCGCCAAGAACGTGCGCTCCAACGTGCGCGAGCTCGAAGGCGCGCTGCGCAAGATCCTGGCCTATTCGCGCTTCAACCAGAAGGAAGTCTCGATCCAGCTCGCGCGCGAAGCGCTGCGCGACCTGCTGTCGATCCAGAACCGCCAGATCAGCGTGGAGAACATCCAGAAGACCGTCGCCGACTACTACAAGATCAAGGTGGCGGACATGTACAGCAAGAAGCGCCCGGCCAGCATCGCCCGCCCGCGCCAGATCGCCATGTACCTGGCCAAGGAGCTGACGCAGAAGAGCCTGCCCGAGATCGGCGAGCTGTTCGGCGGGCGTGACCATACGACGGTGCTGCACGCGGTGCGCAAGATCGCCGCCGAGCGCCAGACCAACACCGAACTGAACCAGCAGCTGCACGTTCTGGAGCAGACGCTCAAAGGCTGACCCTCGCGGCGAGAGGGCAGCGAGAGGGCACAATGGCAGGCTGTGCATGACCTGCACCGCACCACATACAAGAGGTTGACATGATTGTCCTGAAGGCAACACAAGACAAGGTACTCGCGGTTCTGCAATCGGTGTCCGGCATCGTCGAACGCCGCCACACGCTGCCCATCCTGGCCAATGTGCTGATCCGCAAGACGGGCAACGCCCTCCAGCTCACCACGAGCGACCTGGAAATCCAGATCCGCACCACCGCCGAACTGGGCGGCGACGTGGGCGACTTCACCACCACGGTGGGCGCGCGCAAGCTCATCGACATCCTCAAGACCATGCCCGCCGACCAGACGGTGAGCCTGGAGTCGAGCCAGTCCAAGCTCATCCTCAAGGGCGGCAAGAGCCGCTTCACGCTGCAGAGCCTGCCGGCCGAAGACTTCCCGCTGGTGCAGGAGTCGCCCGCCTTCGGCCCGGCGTTCAGCGTGCCGCAGAAGGTGCTCAAGGGCCTGCTGGGCCAGGTGTCGTTCGCCATGGCGGTGCAGGACATCCGCTACTACCTCAACGGCATCCTGTTCGTGGCCGAGGGCAAGACCCTGAGCCTGGTGGCCACCGACGGCCACCGCCTGGCCTTCGCCAGCAGCGAGCTCGACGTGGAGGTGCCTAAGCAGGAGGTCATCCTGCCGCGCAAGACGGTGCTGGAGCTGCAGCGCCTGCTGTCCGACGCCGACGGCGCCATCGAGATGCAGTTCGCCAACAACCAGGC
>Ga0222424_100674_pt1 | contig 13946 bp, 13 predicted proteins | sample 2B2ome_FD_182468 | JGI IMG/M metagenome (GOLD analysis project Ga0222424, IMG submission 182468) | Enriched microbial communities from leaf-cutter ant dump, University of Wisconsin, Madison, United States - 2B200A (version 2) | ecosystem: Environmental > Terrestrial > Nest > Insects nest > Nest...
CGTTTGTGACGTACCCACCGCTTTGGCACCGGAATCGGTACAGCCTTGTGGGCCCGACTGGCATCTAGCAAAAAACCCGCCAGAAATTCAGCTGTGCGGGTTTGTGGACGGGATTGTAGCGAGTAGTCACAAGTGGCCCGCATCAAGCCGGGCGGGGTTTTCCCTTGGGTTTTCGGTGCATCAGCGACCGACGCGGCGCATAAGTCCAATTGATGGACGCCTCGCCAATGCTGTGCAAACTTATTACCCAAGCCATGCAGAAACGGCATGACACCCACATCCGCCCCCAAAGAAAAACCGCCGCGGCCCTGCCGGACCGTGGCGGTTCTGCCTTCCCTAGATAGAGCTCAGTGGTAGGTGTAGGTGACCGTGTAAGGCACCGTCATCGCCATGGGCGACGTGACTGCCATCGTGGCCGACACCTGGCCGGTATTTCCGCTGAAGGAACAGCTGTTGATGGTGAGCGTGCCTGCACCGCCCTGTGTGATCTGGCTGAAGCTCTGGTTGACCACCTCGCCGCAGAACTCCTGCTGGTTGGCCGGTTTGGGCATATTTTGGAGGACGATCTGGTTCGTCGTGCCCATCACGCTGACGTCGAGCGTCAGCGTGTACGAGCCGCCCACGCCGCTGCCGCCACCCGTGATCGTCACGTAGGCCCCCTGGAGAGCGTTGCGGAAGTTGTCCGGCACATTGAAGTTAATGCCCACAGCATCTGCCAGCAAGGCTGCATAGTCGATGTGCAAATTGGACAAGGCCAATTGCAGCGCCTCCAGGATGTCATCCACCACATTTCCGGCAGTGGCCGTAAAAGCCGTGGTGTGCGGATCGAATGTCAGCAACTCCGGCAGGTTGAATGCAGTGCGCAACGCTGCCAAAGCCTTGTCCACGCCAGCAGCCGTGATGCCTGACAGGCCTGCCGGGCCACTCGCGCCCCACCACTGCGACGGATCCTTGCCCGCCAGGTTGGCGACGATGAGGTCGGTCAGCGGCGTGATGTTGAGGGTGCCGAAGGAAATGGCCACCGAATGGTAGGCCGAGCCCGCCGCTAAGCTACCGCCGGTCACGCGTGCGGCGCAGGGCAGCGAGTAGCCGGTGGTAACCACCTGCCAATCGCCCGCTGCGCTGGTCGTCGCATTGAGCGCCGGGCCGCCTGCCGCGCAGGTGACCACGACCGTGCCGCCCGCAATGGGGGCGCCCACGGCCGCCGTGCCGCCCAGGATAGTGGCTTCCGGCTCGGGAGCAGGGGCGGGTGCCGGGGATGGTGCAGGCGTGGGTGCCGGAGCGGGTGCTGGCGTCGGCGCCGGTGCAGGAGCGGGCGGCGACAGTGGCTCTCCGTCGCTGCCGCCCCCGCCGCAGGCCGCCAGGCCCATGGCTGCCGTCAGTGCAAATGCCCAGTGCAGGCGCATTAGTCGGTTGTTCAAAATGGCTGGCTTCATCGGTGTACCCCGTTCGTTCAAGGTTAAAAAATGTATCCCGCCAAATTGTTCTGTCCCACCCCTCGCATTGGCAATCCCGCGTTCGCGGGGGTGGCCGCCGCCGGCGCGAGCCACTACATTGCCCGTCCATGACGCCCCAGAGCCCCGTTCCACGGCCCCCTTCGCTCTGGCTGTTCGCGGCGCTCGCCTACAACCTGGCCGCGGCCGCCCTGGCCATTGCTCTGGCGACCCACGCGCCCTGGCTCGGCCTGCGGCTCGCGCCCATGGAGAAAGAAGCGGCTGTGCGCGTGGAAGCCAGCCAGGGCCCGGCAGTGGCCGTGACGCCGGGCGCCCTGCTGTTGTCGCTGCGCACGGGCCCTTCCCAAGAACCCGTTGCACTGCAGGCGGAAGACCTCATCGAAGAGCCCGACGTGATGGCCACGTATGCGCAGATCGGCGCCTTCTTCGCCCGCCAGCAGCGCATCACGGAGGTGCTGGCGCAGCCGCAGGTGCTGCTGCGATGGCAGGCGGCCGACGGCGCCGTGCAGGAGACCCGGGTGGAGCCCGGCACGCGGCCGCTGAGCGCCCTACCCTTGCTGTTCTGGTTCCAGCTCGTGGTGTCGGTGACGGGCTGCCTGATCGCCTGCTGGGTGTGGGTGCTGCGGCCGCACGACTGGGGTGCGCGCATGTTCGGCGTGACGGGCCTGCTTTTTCCGGTGTTCGCCATGCCCGCCGCCGTGTACAGCGGGCGCGAGCTGGCGCTCCCCGGCGACCTGTTCTTCGCGCTCAATGCCCTGAACCATTGGGGTTCCGCCATGTTCGGCGCGGCCCTGGGCGCGATCTTCATGGCGCACCCGCGCCCGCTGGCACGGCCGGTGCACCTGGCCTGGCCTTTCATCGTCTTCAACCTCTGGTGGCTGACCGACGTGCTGCGCGTGGCGCCCAGCCCAGCCCTCGGCATGCAGTTGCTCGTGATCACCGAGATGCTGCTGGCCGTGGCGTTCGCCGCCGTGCAGTGGCGGCGCAGCCGGGGCGACCCGCTCAACCGGGCCTCGCTGCGCTGGCTCAGCCTGTCCCTGCTGGTGGGCAGCGGGCTGTTCATCCTGATCATCATCACCACTGCGGCCCTGGGCTGGCTGCCGCCCATGCCGCAGGGCTATGCCTTCGGCTTCTTCCTGTTCATCTATATCGGCATCGCGCTGGGGTTGCGGCGCTATCGCCTGTTTGAACTGGACGAGTGGGCCTTCCGCATGCTGATGTGGATTGGCGGCGCCCTGGCCGTGGTGGGGCTGGACGCGCTGCTGATCCTGGCGCTGGACTGGTCCGCCGGGCCGGCGCTGGGCCTGTCGCTGTGGATCTGCGGCGCGCTGTATTTTCCGGCCCGCCAATGGCTGTGGCAGCGCCTGGCGCACCGCCCCGGCATGCAGCTCAACGAGCTCATGCCCGACGTGGTGCACATCGCGTTCCAACCCTCGCGCCGCGCGCAGGAGGAACTGTGGAAAGACCTTCTGCGCCGCATCTACGAACCGCTGCACCTGGAGCCCTGCCCCGCCTTCACCGGCACGCGGGCGCAGATCGCCGAAGGCGGCCTCGCCCTGCAGGTGCCCGCCAGCGGCGCCATCGCGGCGCACCACCTGAGCTACCCCGCGCGCGGACAGCGCCTGTTCTCGATGAAGGACGCCACCTTCGTGAACGCGCTCTGCCAGCTCATGAACCAGGCCGAGAGCAGCCGCGACGCCCACGAGCGCGGCGCGCGGGACGAGCGCAAGCGCATCGCGCGCGACATGCACGACGACGTGGGCGCCCGGCTGCTCATGCTGATCCACCGCGCCCAGTCGCCCGAGCTGACCGAGCTCGCACGCGCCGCCATGAACGACCTGCGCACCGCCCTGAACGTGATGGACGCCCATGCCATCGCCCTGGCCGACGCCCTGGCCGATTGGCGCGCGGAGGCCACGGCGCGCTGCGACGCTGCCGGCGTGGCCCTGGCCTGGACGGCGCCGCAGCCCGCCAGCGGGCAGCTTGCCTCGCGCCAGAAATCCGTCATCGAACGGGCCCTGCGCGAGAGCCTGACCAACGCCCTCAAGCACGCGCAGCCGCGCCAGGTGGAGATCGAAGTGGCGCTGGAGGATGACATGCTCGCACTCTCGGTACGCAACGACGGCGCCGCCGGAGACCCCGCCGGCTGGACCGAGGGCCGGGGCCTGCGCGGCATGCGCCACCGGCTGGAGGAATATGGCGCAGAGCTGCATACCAGAGCCTTGCCCGGAGGCTGGGTGGAAGTGTCGCTGCGCCTGCCGCTCACGCCACAGCACCCGGCCACCGTCCAGGAGGCGCCATGAGAAAGCTCTCCCACGCTCCACCGCTGCGCAGGCCGCTGCCCTGCGAGGGGACCATTCTTTATCTTGAGGCGGGCCGGCGATGAAACATATCTTGCTGGTGGATGACCTGTCCGACGCACTGGCCATGATGCAGGAGGCCATCGAAGCCGCATTCGGCCCCGTGCCCTGCACGCTGGCGCGCGGCGTGGGCGAGGCGCTGGCCGCCCTGGAGGCGCGCGACTACGACCTGGCCCTGGTGGACCTGGCGCTCGGCGACGGCAGCGGACTGGAGGTGATCGCCCGCATGGCGCAGCGCCAGCCGCAGTGCGCGGTGGTCGTGGCGTCCATCCACGATGATGACGACCACCTCTTCCAGGCGCTGCAGGCGGGCGCCCAGGGCTATCTGCTCAAGGACCATCCCACGGCCTGGCTGGCCCGGCAGCTGCAGGGCATCGCCCAGGGGCAACCACCGCTGTCGCCCGCCATTGCACGCCGGCTGCTGCGCCACTTCCACCAGGCGCCCACGACCCAGCCCACCAGCGCGGCCGAGCTGAGCGCCCGCGAGCGCGACGTGCTGGGCCTGCTCGCGCAGGGCGTGCGCATCGCGGACATCGGGGTCAGCCTGGGCATCTCGCGCCACACGGTGGGCGACCATGTGAAGAACATCTACCGCAAACTCAACATCAGCAGCCGCGCCGAGGCGGCGCTGCAGGCGCGCAGCCTGGGGCTGATCTGAATCCGCAGGATTTACAAGTCAAATAGGCCCCTGGCGCTTTCTGGATAAGCGCCAGCAGCTATCAAATCAGGAGTTTTCTGGTTTCACTGCCTGCGCATCCAGCGAGCGCAGGTAGGCCAGCTTGTCGGCGATCTTCGCCTCCATCCCCCGGGGCACGGGCTGGTACCAGCGCGGCTCGGCCATGCCCTCGGGCAGGTAGTGCTCGCCCGCAGCGTAGCCCTCGGGCTCGTCGTGCGCGTAGCGGTATTCCTTGCCGTAGTCGAGCTGCTTCATGAGCTTGGTGGGCGCATTGCGCAGATGCAAAGGCACAGGGCGCGAGCCGTCCTGTTTGACGAAGGCACGCGCGGCGTTGTAAGCCATGTAGACGGCGTTGGACTTGGGCGCCACGGCCAGGTAGACCACGCATTCGGCCAGGGCCAGCTCGCCCTCGGGGCTACCCAGGCGCTCGTAGACCTCGGCGGCGTCCAATGCCAGGCGCAGGGCACGCGGGTCGGCCAGGCCGATGTCCTCGCTGGCCATGCGCACCAGGCGGCGGGCCATGTAGCGCGGGTCGGCGCCGCCGTCGAGCATGCGCACCAACCAGTACAGCGCGGCGTCGGGGTCGCTGCCGCGCACGGACTTGTGCAGCGCGCTGATGGTGTCGTAGAACTGCTCGCCGCCCTTGTCGTAGCGACGCAGGCGCTCGCCCAGCACCTTGAGCAGCCAGGCATCGGTCACCGTGTCCAGCTTCTCCTGCGCGGCGGCCATCGCCAGCGTCTCCAGCGTGTTGAGCAGGCGGCGGGCATCGCCGTCGGCATAGGCCACGAGGCGGTCGATTGCTTCGTTTTCGATAGCTGGCAGCGCTTTCTGGGCCTGCGCCAGGGCCACGATTTGCTTCAAATCCTGTTCTGACAGCGGCTGCAGCACATAGACGGCGGCGCGCGAGAGCAGCGCGGAGTTGACCTCGAACGAAGGGTTCTCGGTGGTCGCGCCGATGAAGGTGAACAGGCCGCTTTCCACATGCGGCAGAAAGGCGTCCTGCTGGCTCTTGTTGAAGCGGTGCACCTCATCGACGAAGACGATGGTGCGCTGCTGCATGAGCCCGTCGCGCGCGGCCTGGGCACGCTCCACAGCCTCGCGGATGTCCTTCACGCCGCCCAGCACGGCGCTGATGCTGATGAACTGCGCATCGAACGCATCGGCCATGAGCCGCGCGATCGTCGTCTTGCCCACGCCCGGCGGCCCCCAAAGGATGCAACTGTGCGGGCGGCCCGACTCGAACGCCAGCCGCAGCGGCATGCCCGGCCCCAGCACGTGCTGCTGGCCGATCACCTCGCCCAAGGTGCGCGGGCGCAGGCGCTCGGCCAGGGGCTGGTGGGCGGACGGGGCGGACGCAGCGGTGCTCATGCCCCCGATTCCATCACAAACGGCTGATACGCAAATTTATAGACAGATCGGTCTAATTGATTGCATAATTAAACCAGTCAGTCCAATAAATTCCATCCCATGACCGCCACCCTGCCCCGCCGCCGGGGCCGCCCGCCCCGCAACAGTGCCGAACCGCGCCAGGACACGCGCGCGCTGCTGGTGCGCACTGGCGTGGCGGTGCTAACCGAAAAGGGCTATTCCAGCGTCGGCATCGACGAGATCCTGCGCCTGGCGCAGGTGCCCAAGGGCTCGTTCTATCACTGCTTCGAGAGCAAGGAGGCCTTCGGCCAGGCGCTGATCGCCGCCTATGCCGACTACTTTGCCCGCAAGCTCGACCGCTGGTTCCTCGACGCGTCCACGCCGCCCCTGCAGCGGTTGCGCCACTTCATCGCCGATGCGCGCCAGGGCATGCAGCGCCACGGCTTCGCGCGCGGCTGCCTGGTGGGCAACCTGGGGCAGGAGATGGGCGCACTGCCCGAGTCCTTCCGCGCCCAGCTCGAAGCCGTGTTCGCCGACTGGCAGGCGCGCACCGCCGCGTGCCTGCAAGACGCCCAGCGCGCGGGCGAGATCGGCGCGGGGCACGATTGCGCGGCACTGGCGCAGTTCTTCTGGATCGGCTGGGAGGGCGCGGTGCTGCGCGCCAAGCTGCAGCACTCCGCCGCGCCGCTGGACGTGTATGCCCAAGGCTTTTTCCAACTGCTCAAGTCATCAATCATCAAGCAATGAAGGAGAACCCCATGTTCCGTGGCCTGCTCATCGACAAACAGGACGGCCAGCAGACCGCCGCCGTGCGGATGCTGGACGAGGCTTCGCTGCCTTCCCTTCCCAATGAGGGCGAAGTGACCGTGCGCGTCGCGTACTCCACGCTCAACTACAAGGATGCGCTCGCCATCACCGGCCGCTCACCCGTGGTGCGCAAGTTCCCCATGGTGCCGGGCATCGATTTCGCGGGCACGGTGGAAGCCAGCACCGACCCGGCTTTCGCGCCCGGCGCGCAGGTGGTGCTCAACGGCTGGGGCGTGGGCGAGACGCACTGGGGCGGCCTGGCCGAGCTGGCCCGCGTGCCGGGGCGATTTCTGATCCCGCTGCAGGCGCCCTTCACCCCGCGCCAGGCCATGGGCATCGGCACGGCGGGCTACACCGCCGCGCTGTGCGTGCTGGCGCTGGAGCGCCACGGCGTGACGCCGGACAAGGGCCCCGTGGTGGTGACCGGCGCGGCGGGCGGCGTGGGTAGCGTGGCCGTGGCACTGCTGGCCAAGGCGGGCTACGAAGTCGCCGCCGTCACGGGCCGGGTGCAGGAGGCCGATTTTCTGACCCGCCTGGGCGCGCGCCACATCATCGACCGCACCGAATTCTCCGCGCCCGGCAAGCCGCTGGAGAAAGAGCGCTGGGCCGGCGCCGTGGACGTGGCCGGCGGCCAATTGCTGGCCAACCTCTGCGCGGCGATGCGCTACCGCGGCGTGGTCGCGGCCTGCGGGCTGGCGGCGGGCATGGGTTTTCCGGCCACCGTCGCGCCCTTCATCCTGCGCGGCGTGACGCTGGCGGGCATCGACAGCGTGATGGCGCCCACGCCCGACCGCCTGCAGGCCTGGCAACGCCTGGCCGCCGACCTGGACACCGCCGTGCTGGAAAGCCTGATGCACGACATCACGCTGGAAGACGCCGTCGCCATTGCGCCCGACCTGCTCGCGGGCCAGGTGCGCGGCCGCCTCGCGGTGCGCGTGGCCTGAACTACTTTTCAATCGACCCAAGGAGACTTTTCATGACCGCAGCCCCCATCAGCCGCTTCCCCGTGCCCTCAATCCCGGACCTGCCCGAGGACATTCGCGCGCGCGTGCTCGCCGTGCAGGAGAAATCCGGCTTCGTGCCCAACGTGTTCCTGGCGCTGGCGCACCGGCCCGACGAGTTCCGCGCCTTCTTCGCCTACCACGACGCTCTGATGGACAAGCCCGGCAACCTGACCAAGGCCGAGCGCGAGATGATCGTGGTGGCCACCAGCAACGCCAACCAGTGCCAGTACTGCGTGGTGGCGCACGGCGCCATCCTGCGCATCCGCGCCAAGAACCCGCTCATTGCCGACCAGGTGGCGGTGAACTACCGCAAGGCCGACATCACGCCGCGCCAGAAGGCCATGCTGGACTTCGCGATGAAGGTTTCGGCAGCGGCCTACGCGGTGGGCGACCAGGATTTCGAGACGCTGCGCCAGCACGGCTTCGACGACGAGGACGCCTGGGACATCGCGGGCATCGCCGCGTTCTTCGGCCTCTCGAACCGCATGGCCAACGTCACCAACATGCGGGCCAACGCCGAGTTCTACGCCATGGGACGCTGATGCGCGCCGGGCGGGCACCGGCTATGCTGCACGCCTTGCCCTCCTCTTCCACGAGCCCGCCATGTCCCTTGCCGCCAACATCGTCGTCGCCCTGATCGGCCTGCTGCACGTCTACATCCTGGTGCTGGAAATGTTCCTGTGGGACAAGCCCGCGGGCCGCCGGGCCTTCGGCATGACGCCCGAGCAGGCGGCCGCTACCAAGGTGCTGGCGGGCAACCAGGGCCTGTACAACGGTTTCCTGGCCGCCGGCCTGTTCTGCGGCCTGGCGCTGGACGACACGGGCTGGAAGGTGTTCTTCTTGCTGTGCGTGCTGGTGGCCGGCCTGTACGGCGCGGCCACGGCCAGCCGCAAGATCCTGTTCATCCAGACGGTGCCCGCCGCCATCGGACTGGCGCTGGTGCTGCTGGCTTGATTCTTTAGACCAAAAAGGCCTCCAGCGCTTATCCAGTAAGCGCTGGCAGCTCCTTTATCAATAGCAACCGGGCTACTGCTTCACCACATCCGCCCCGGCGGGCGGCTTGAACTGGAAGGTGCCGGCGGGCAGCGCCGCATTGGTCTGCATGCCCGTGAAGCGGATCTGCGAGCGCTGGCCGAAGCTGTCCAGGATGTCCAGCGCCGCAAGCTGTTCGCCCGCGAAGCCCACGCGCACGCTCTTGAGCTGGCCGTCCTTGGCCTTGGGCACGGCCTGCACCCACTGCAGGCCGTCCTGGTCCGGCACGGCTTCGAGCGTGAAGTCGGCCTTGAGCGCCGAGAGATCGGGAGCAGAGGCAAGCAGCGCGGCGGGCGTGGTGCCCAGCGCCTGGGCCTGCGCGCGCTGGGTGACCTGGTTCAGGTCCACGTCGTAGAGCCACAGGGTCTGCCCGTCGGCCACGATGGTCTGCTCGAAGGGTTTCTTGTAGGCGAACTTGAAGCGCCCCGGCCGCTGGAACTCGAAGCTGCCGCTGGACTGCTTGGTGCGCGCGGCCTGCCCCTCCTTGGGCGGCGAGGTCACGGTCTGCGTGAAATCGGCCTTGCCCGTCTGGGCGCTCTTCATGAAGGATTCCAGGCTTTTCAGGCCGTCAGCGCTTGCCCACTGGGCGCTGGCAGCTATCAAAACCGTAGTGATGATTTTTTTCAAAACAGGCGTTCCTCGTCATTCGCTGCGATTGGGCACCAGCACTTCGCGCTGGCCGCTGGCCGTGAGGCCGCTGACCAGGCCCGCCTTTTCCATGTCTTCCAGCAGGCGCGCCGAGCGGTTGTAGCCGATGCGCAGCTTGCGCTGCACGTAGGAGATGCTGGCCTTGCGGTCCTTCAGCACCACTTCCACGGCCTGGTCGTACATGGGGTCCTTCTCGCCCCCTTCGCCGCCAGTGCCGTCTCCGGTCAGATCGCCGTCGCCGTCCACGGTTCCGCCTTCGAGCACGCCTTCTATGTAGTCCGGCTCCCCTTGTTCCTTAAGGTAATTGACGACGCGGTGTACTTCATCGTCCGACACGAAGGCCCCGTGCACGCGGATCGGCAGGCCCGTGCCGCTGGCCATGTAGAGCATGTCGCCCATGCCCAGCAGCGCCTCGGCACCCATCTGGTCGAGGATGGTGCGGCTGTCGATCTTGCTGGACACCTGGAAGGCGATGCGCGTGGGGATGTTGGCCTTGATCAGGCCGGTGATTACGTCCACGCTGGGGCGCTGCGTGGCCAGGATGAGGTGGATGCCCGCCGCGCGCGCCTTCTGCGCCAGGCGGGCGATCAGTTCCTCGATCTTCTTGCCTACCACCATCATCAGGTCGGCCAGCTCGTCGATGACGACCACGATGTGCGGCAGGCGCTCCAGGGGCTCGGGTTCCTCGGGGTTCAGGCTGAAGGGGTTGTAGATGAACTCCTCGCGCGCCTTGGCCTCGTCGATCTTGGTGTTGTAGCCCGCGAGGTTGCGCACGCCCAGCTTGCTCATGAGCTTGTAGCGCCGCTCCATCTCGGCCACGCACCAGTTCAGGCCGTGGGCGGCCTGCTTCATGTCGGTGACCACGGGGGCCAGCAGGTGCGGGATGCCTTCGTAGACCGACATTTCGAGCATCTTGGGGTCGATCATCAAGAGGCGCACGTCGCGCGCCTCGGCCTTGTAGAGCAGCGAGAGGATCATGGCGTTGATCCCCACCGATTTGCCCGAACCCGTGGTGCCTGCCACCAGCACGTGCGGCATCTTGGCGAGGTCGGCCACCACGGGGTTGCCCACAATGTCCTTGCCCAAGCCCATGGTGAGCATGCTCTTGGCCTCGTGGTACACCTGCGAGCCCAGAATCTCGGAAAGCTTGATGCTCTGGCGCTTGGCGTTGGGCAGCTCCAGCGCCATGAAGTTCTTGCCCGGGATGGTCTCGATCACGCGGATGGACACCAGCGACAGCGAGCGCGCCAGGTCCTTGGCGAGGTTGACCACCTGCGAGCCCTTCACGCCGGTGGCGGGCTCGATCTCGTAGCGCGTGATCACGGGGCCGGGCATGGCGGCCACCACGCGCACTTCCACGCCGAAGTCCTTGAGCTTTTTCTCGATGAGGCGGCTGGTCATCTCCAGCGTCTCGGGCGACACCGTCTCCTGGCGCGTTTGGGCGCCGTCGAGCAGGTCCACCTGGGGGAGGCGGCTGTCGGGCATGTCGGTGAACAGGGGTTTCTGCCGTTCTTTCACCACACGCACGCTCTGGGGCACGTCCACCAGCACGGGCTCGATGATCTGCACGGGTTGCGGGTGGTGTTCCTCGATCTCGGTGCGCTCTTCCAGCACCACCACCTCGCGCTCGCGGGCGGCCTTGCGGCCCACCGCCACGTCCTTGGCGACCTCGCGCTTGGCCAGCCGCGACTGCACCAGCGCGTCGATGCGCGCGCCCAGCGATTCGGCCACGTGACCCCACGAGAAGCGGAACACCAGCGCCGCGCCCAGCACCGCCAGCACGATGCACAGCAGGGCCGAGCCGGTGTAGCCCAGCCACTTGACGCTGGCCGGGCCCACCACGTAGCCCAGCACGCCGCCCGCATGCCCGCCGGGCAGCAGGGGCTCGAAGCGGTACAGGCGCGACCATTCCAGCGCCGTGCTGGCGCACATCAGCAGGACGAGCCCGCCCCAGAACAGCAGCCGGCGCTGCAGCGCACTGGCCGCGCCCGGCACCGGCTCGCCGCCGCGCATCCAGCGCGCCAGCGACGACAGCCAGGCGCGCACGCCCGCCGCCACGCACCACCACACGGAAAAGCCCAGCGCGAAATAGCTGCCATCGGCCAGCCAGGCGCCGAAGCGGCCCGCCCAGTTGGCCACGAGGCGCATGTCGCGGGTGCCGGAATTGGAGAACGCGGCGTCCTGCGCGGAATAGCTCGCCAGCGCCAAGAGCCAGAAGACCAGGGCCAGCAGGCCCAGCAGCAGGCCGATCTCATGGCCGAAACGGGCGGCGCCCGTGCGGGGCGGCGACTTGGCCGCGGACGATGCGTTCAGGGTATTGAGGGAATAGGTCATAAGCGTGCGCGTGCGAGCTTACCCCAGCACCGGCTCAGCCCAGGGCGTTGAGCCGGTCCTTGAGCAGCGTCGCGCCGCTGGGCAGCACTTCGATGAAGCCCCGCTCCTCCAGGTCCTTCATCACGCGGCTGACCATCTCGCGCGAAGCACCCACCATCTTGGCCAGGTCCTGGCGGGAAATCTTGTCCTTGATGAGCAACTGGCCCTGGGCATCGGGTACCGCGAAATCCAGCAGTGCATGGGCCACGCGGCCGTACACGTCCAGCAGGGCCAGCGACTCGATCTTGCGGTCCGCCTGGCGCAGGCGCTTGACCAGGCCGCGCATCACCACCAGCGACATGGAGGCGTTTTCGGTCAGGCAGCGCGCGAACTCAGTGCGGCCCAGCATGAGCACGTCGGTCTGCACCTCGGCGCGCACGGTGGCCGAGTGGGGCTGGTTGTCGATGATGCTCATCTCGCCCAGGTAGTCGCCCTGCGAGAGCGTGGCCAGGATCACCTCGCGCCCGCGGCTGTCCGAACTCATCACCCGGGCGCGGCCGGTGAGCAGGATGAACAGCGCATCGGACTTCTGGCCCTGCTCCACCAGCACCTCGCCGCGCTTGAAGCGGCGCTTGATGACCGCGCCGCTGATCACCTCGGCCTGCGTCACCGTCAGCAGCGAGAACAGGGGCACCCGGCGCAGCAGGTCCAGGTTGGACAACATCGTGGACATGAACACATCTCCTTCCCGCAACGGGGCATTCATCGGTTCTTACAATCGCCGTGATTGAAAAGGGGCCGCTTGCTTCCCACGACCGCCGGTTGATACTCGGCGGCCTCATCCCCAGCTTTCCCAACGGCGCCCGCGTGGAGCGGGCGCAAAACACAGGCTTTTACCATGTCCACCACCCAACACGCGAAAGTTCTGATTCTCGGCTCGGGCCCTGCGGGCTACACGGCGGCCGTCTACGCTGCCCGCGCCAACCTGAACCCGGTGCTCATCACCGGCATGGCCCAGGGCGGCCAGTTGATGACCACCACCGAAGTGGACAACTGGCCCGCCGACGTGCACGGCGTGCAGGGGCCGGACCTGATGCAGCGCTTCCTGGAGCATGCCGAGCGCTTCAAGACCCAGGTCATCTTCGACCACATCAACAAGGTCGACTTCAGCCAGCGCCCCTTCACGCTCACCGGCGACAGCGGCACCTACACCTGCGACGCGCTGATCATCGCCACGGGCGCCTCGGCCAAGTACCTGGGCCTGCCCTCGGAAGAGGCCTTCATGGGCAAGGGCGTGTCCGGCTGCGCCACCTGCGACGGTTTTTTCTACCGCGAGCAGGACGTCTGCGTGGTGGGTGGCGGCAACACCGCCGTGGAAGAGGCGCTGTACCTGTCCAACATCGCCCGCAAGGTCACGCTGGTGCACCGCCGCGACAGGTTCAAGGCCGAGCCCATCCTGGTGGACAAGCTCCACGAGAAGGTGGCTGCCGGCAAGATCGAATTGAAGCTGTTCCACACGCTTGACGAGGTGCTGGGCGACAACACCGGCGTGACCGGCATCCGCGTCAAGAGCACGCAGGACGGCAGCACGCAGGACATCACCCTGCAGGGCTGCTTCATCGCCATCGGCCATGCGCCCAACACCGAGATCTTCCAGGGCCAGCTGGAGATGGAAAACGGCTACATCGTCACCCAGGGCGGCCTCAAGGGCTTTGCCACGCAGACCAGCGTGCCGGGCGTCTTCGCCGCGGGCGACGTGCAGGACCATGTGTACCGCCAGGCCATCACCAGCGCGGGCACGGGCTGCATGGCCGCGCTGGACGCCCAGCGCTTCCTCGAACAAGAGGCTTGATGGATCAACAGGCCACAGGCTATAATTTGTGGCTTTGCTGAATTCGGCCCGCTATTCGTGGGCAGGCAAATCGGGTTACCGCCACCCTTTCTGGCGAGGTGAGGCCGCAAGCCATCCCGGGGATTTCACTCCCGGGGCCGGGCAAACGGCCGTTGAAAAGTATCGGAGTGTCCTCATGGCACGCGTCTGCGACGTCACGGGCAAGAAGCCCATGGTCGGGAACAATGTTTCCCACGCCAACAACAAAACCAAGCGCCGGTTCCTGCCGAACCTGCAATACCGCCGTTTCTGGGTCGAGAGCGAGAACCGCTGGGTGCGCCTGCGCGTATCGAGCGCTGCCCTGCGCCTGATCGACAAGAACGGTATCGACTCGGTGCTCGCAGACCTGCGCGCACGTGGCCAAGCCTAAGGAGAAGCACCATGGCAAGCAAA
>Ga0222424_100676_pt1 | contig 13890 bp, 12 predicted proteins | sample 2B2ome_FD_182468 | JGI IMG/M metagenome (GOLD analysis project Ga0222424, IMG submission 182468) | Enriched microbial communities from leaf-cutter ant dump, University of Wisconsin, Madison, United States - 2B200A (version 2) | ecosystem: Environmental > Terrestrial > Nest > Insects nest > Nest...
TGAGATCAATTATTGCGTGGAGTTTTTTTCGGTGGATGCCAGGATGGATCCCTTTGATGTATACCAGCAGCTGATAACCCGCTCGCCCAACCCGCTCTCCGGTCTTTACCGGTTACAAGATCAATGGCTGATCTGTGCAAGCCCCGAGCGGTTTTTAAAAAAGAAGAAAAACAGGCTCGTCAGTCAACCCATAAAAGGAACCCTTTCGCGGAGCGGAACGGATGCCGAAAGTCTCTGTGCAGAGCAGCAGCTGTTAGCCAACAGCAATAAAGACCGCGCTGAAAATGTAATGGTGGTGGATCTGGTACGGAACGACCTTTCCCGTATCTGCCGCGAGGGATCGGTACAGGTAGATGAACTGTTTGGCATTTACAGCTTTGCGCAGGTACATCAGATGATCTCCACGGTTTCGGGTATCGTGGATGAATGGGTTTCCATAACCGATATTTTAAAAGCCACATTTCCTATGGGATCCATGACCGGTGCTCCCAAGGTGCGTGTGATGCAGCTGATAGACCACTATGAAAAAACGGCCCGGGGGATTTTTTCCGGAGCATTGGGTTATATAAAGCCCGATGGCGATTTTGATTTTAATGTGGTGATCCGGAGTCTTATGTATAACATGCACACGCGTTATCTTTCGTATAAAGTAGGATCGGGGATCACTATTTACAGCAATCCGGAGCAGGAATGGGAAGAGTGTCTGCTGAAAGCAAGGGCGATAGAATCGGTGCTGGAAGGCCGGTAACGCATCTATAGTTTTCAAACGATCCGGGGCGTACGCGGCTTGCTGTCTGCCTCAGGTTTGAAGCCGGAGAGATATCAGCAGGGCTATTTAATCATCTTCTCCGGTCTTTACAAAGCCATTGGCCCCGAAACGATAACCGTGTTCCTTTTCGAGATACTCCCGGATGCCATATATACTTTTGTCCCGGAGATTTGCTTTTGTTTTAAAATTCTGACGGCTTTTTTTAACGGTTTCAACGCTGATATGCAGCTCATCCCCGATTTCCTTATTGGTTTTTCCAATAACAGCCAGGGCCATGATCTGGAACTCTCTGGGCGCCTTTGAATCATTATAAGAATAGTGCTCTTTTGCCGGTCCGGCATTCTTAGAGGTCTGGAAACTGGAGGTGCCTTCGAGTACATCCCGGATCACCGATATAAGGGTATCCACCGGTCCGTTGCATTACAGGGTTATCTTCAATGATCGTATAGCGATAAGATCGGGCAATAATCATTTTCCTGAATAACAGATACTGTACACCCGCAGATGTTCCGGCCAAGGCAGCCGGAAGATGCGGTTCAGGAAATGGTTGTTTCCGATCGGTAATACCGGGTCAAAAAAAGGATGATGGCTAAAAGAAGAAATAACAGGCCGATAAACCCGACGCCGGAAGCCATCAGGATAAAATACCCCCCAAAGAATAATAGTAATAAGACAACCACCAGATGTTTAATGGCCATCTGTTTCACAAAGCTGATACTGATGAGCAACTGGATCGCAGAAAAGGCATAGAACCCCAATGCAAGTGCGTTTTCCACGCTGATGTGTGCGGGTGAAAGAAAACAGAGCAACCCGGCTTCCGGCAGCAGGAGCAGGATATTAAAACAGGCGTACTGTGCCAGCCGCCTGATCAGTGGTACCGGAAGGCTGCGGTAAAAGGAAAGGTATTGCTCCTCGAACCGGCGCAGGTGGTTAACAAATACACCATTGGCCAGTACTCCGAAGCTGAAGAGCAAAAACATAAGTTGCAGATCGTCGTGAGCGAGGGTATTGTTCATGGACATCAGACACAGCAGGGCGCCTGTGAACAATTTAATGCTTAGCCAAACGAGTTTCTGGGTCCGGAGGACGGCGCGGATCAGGATCTGCGGATAAACGGCAAACCGCGGCAATGCTCCCGTAAGGCGCTGCGAAAAGAAGCGTTGCTTTTTCTCCGGGTTGTTCAACACATGAACATGCCGAACGGGCAGCAGGACGCAGCAGGCAAGCAGAAAAACAAGTACCAAAACGGTTGCCGGAAACAGGTGGAGGTAAAGCCCCTCTGTAAGTACCAGCAGTATATAAAAAGTTTGTGGCAAAAGCAGGATAAAGTCCGTTATAAAGAAAAGCAGGTACTGCCGGCGCAGAGGCAGGCTTCTGAAAATGGAAATAAACTGGTAATGCGGCTGCCGCAGCAGGTGGGCAATGAATACTGCGCATTTCCGTGCATATAAGGCCCATAGCAGCAACGCAGCACCCAGGAATGGTTTGATGCTTAACAGCGCTTTTATTAACCCGTAATGATATTTAAAAAGCCCCGCGCCATCTACGGTACCAACAACAAAAAAGAACATCGTGAACACAAATACAAATGTGCCGGCATTTTCCCGGTAAAAGGGTTTTACAAACGATTTGTAAAATATGCGAAAGAGGGCACTCAACTAAGGATCGTTTTGTTGCGTACAAATAGTTGCTTACAAAAAGGCCGCAGGTGCTCACCCGGATCCTGATGGGTACTGAGGATAAAGGCGGTGTCGTTTTTCCGGTTCCTTTCCAGGATCAGTTGCTCCAGTGTGGCGCAGGCTGCGGTGTCCAGTGTAATGAACGGCTCATCCAGTAATATCAAGCCGGCAGCACCCGTAAAAGCCAGTATAAGGGATAATTTTTTAAGCATTCCCGCAGAATAGGTATCTACCCGGTTGTGCAGGTAAGATGCCGCATCCAGCAAGCGGATGAGTGCTGCTGTTTCATCGCCGGTTACATTGCGGATCTGCCGGTAAAGGGCAATCAGCTCATTCCCGGTCAAAAAGCCGGGGTACAGGGGTTCTGCTTCGGCCCAGCTGATCTGCTGCCGGTAAAGCAGGGGAGAGGCTTTTTGTGAGATCCCATTAATGGAAATGGTTCCTTTAAAAGGGATCAGCGCGGCGGCCATTTTCAGAAAGGTTGTTTTGCCGGAGCCGTTCTCGCCCTTTAGCCAATAGATGCCCTTTTGAAGATGTAATGACGGAATGTTGAGGATCAACTGCCGGTTGTATTGTTTTACAATAGATGTCATCTCCAACATGCCAGGGGTATTTGGTAGAGACTAAGATAGCACATTGCGGTCGCTTGTTTTGTTAAGGGTGATATAAAAACACCAGTGTGGCAACGGGCGGCCGGGCCGGGTGAAGGTGGCCGGTGAAATATTTGGGTTATCCAAACGTATGTGCAGCAATACTTCTTGTAATGGGCCGGATCGGCACAATAGTTACCTGTATTAATTATGGAAATACGGCCGGCAGCATTGGTAGGTTTCTATACTATCTGCAATTAATAGCAGTCCTCCCTGTTGGCATCGCATGCCCGATCATACCAAGGAGTGCAGGATGTTAATCGAATTAAAGCTGACTTAAAGCACTGCTTATCAATTCCGGTATTCCGGATTGATCAGCATCTGAATGGATTCATTCAGCATTTCGTTCTTTTTTTCGAGGAAGGTAGCTACTTTTTCTTCGGGGAGTTTCAGCTGGTAGGTGCTGTTTGAGGCCAGTACCTTGTCAAGACTAGGGTTCAGCTGATTGAAGTCTGCCAGGCTCATTTCGAGGTATTTGGCAATGGCCTTTGAATTATACCGCCCGCTGATGGTTTGTACCTTTACATTTTGCTGGGTGGTTTCATCCTTTACGGTCTTCATCATGGCCATGGCCTGATCTCTTGATACAGTGGTTACACCGCCCTGGCCTTCCATGATATAGTGGGTGGCGATAAATTTCTTTACATGGTTACGGCTTTCTGCAGGAAGATAATACTGCAGATCCCAGAAATCATTGCTGCCTGCTTTGTTGATGGCCGAGTTTACGCGACCGGGGCCGCAATTGTAGGCCGCTACCACCAGCAACCAGTCTTTATAGATGTTGAACAGGTAGTTCAGGTATTTGCTGGCTGCCCTTGTGCTTTTCAGGTAATCCGTACGTTCGTCCCTGCCGCGGGAAACGCTCAGGCCCAATCCGCGCGCTGTTTCCGGCATAAACTGCCAGGGGCCAACGGCCCCGGCCCATGAAACCAAGTTCGACCGCAGGTGCGATTCTATAACCGCAAGGTATTTTAATTCTTTGGGGATCCCGCTTTGCGACAATACATCGTCCATCATATCAAAATACGGACGTGCCCAGGTTTTAAGCTCATTTAATTCCCGCGCATTACGGTCAATATAGTCTTTTACAAAACTGATAGCCTTGGGATTCAGATGCTCTGTTTTAATGCCTTTGAAGCTGGTTGTTTTGAGGTCTGCATTCTCGAACAGATCCTTAAAGCCAGCCTTGAGATCAGCTTTTACCAATTGTTCTGTTGGCTCCGCCGCTGCGGCTGCCGTTTCCTTTACAGGGCTCAGCTGCGCATGAGCAGATGTGATGGCGCAAAAAGATACCAATGAACTGATGATAAAAACAGTCAACTTATTCCGGGTCATTATTTCTGTCGTGTTTTAATAATTAATACTTTATAAAAAACGCAGTTTGGAAGTGTAAACCTTAAAATAACGATTCTGTACTTAAATTATTGTTGCTAAAAGACAGCAAAGATAGCTCATTAAAAGGAGCGGCCATTAACTGGACGCCAAAGGGCATGTGATTGGTTGGATGGGTAAATAAGGGTAGCGAAATGGCAGGGATGCCCGCAAGATTTGCCATAACGGTATATATATCAGCAATGTACATTGCGATCGGGTCCTTCGATTTTTCGCCGATCTTAAAAGCCACTGCGGGAGATGTAGGCAAACAAATGAAGTCGAACTCCTTGAAAATCAGTTGTAAATTATTTGTTAAAATCCGCCGTACTTTTTGGGCCTGGGTAAAATAGGCGTCGTAATAGCCGGAACTAAGAACGAAATTCCCCAGCAGGATCCTTCTTTTTACTTCTGTCCCGAATCCTTCCGACCGGTTCTTTTTATAGAAGTCATCCAGTTCTGCAAGATTACTTTCAGCCGACCTGTATCCGTATTTGACACCGTCGAACCGGGAGAGGTTAGAAGAAGCTTCCGCTGTAGTCAACACATAATAGGTAGGCACTACATAGTCGAGCAGGTCGAAGTGAACCGGGGTTACGGTATGCCCTGCTGCTTCCCAATCCTTTAGCCGGTCTTTGATCGCTTGGCCTATTTCCGGATCCAGGCTTTCATGTTCCAGGGCTTCAGGGAAATAGGCGATCTTATAACTGCGGTCCTTTTCAAGCTGGGCCGAATAGGCCGGGACCGGTTGTTGCGATACGGTACTGTCAAAATCGTCGGCACCGGAGATCACTTCCAGTACAAGGGCGGTATCCGGTATGGTACGGGCAAAGATGCCGATCTGGTCGAAGGAAGATGCGTAGGCTATAAGCCCGTAGCGGGATACACGGCCATAAGTGGGTTTTAAACCGATAATGCCGCAAAAATCTGCCGGTTGCCGTACAGAGCCCCCGGTATCGCTTCCCAGGGATACCATGCACAGCCCGGCCTGAACGGCAACGGCCGATCCGCCGGATGATCCGCCAGGAATACGGCTTTCATCGGCTGCATTCAATACTTTTCCGTAAGCCGAATTTTCATTGGTAGATCCCATTGCAAATTCGTCGCAGTTCACGCGTCCGATGATAATGGCACCTTCAGCCAAAAGCCGTTCAACGGCCGTAGCAGAATACACAGAAGTGAAACCCTTCAGTATCCGGGAGGCGGCGGTAAGGGTATGCCCCTTGTGGCAAATAACATCTTTAAGGGCTACTACAACGCCATGCAGCTTTCCCTGCCGTGCAGGTTGCTGATCCAGTTCTGCAGCACGCTGCAGCGCTTCGGCAGCATATACTTCAATAAAGGCATTGAGATGTTTGCTTTCTTCAATCTTTTTCAGGTAGGCTTCAACCGTAGCGTTACAGGTAGTTTCCCCGTTTTGCAGCTGGGTTTGGTACCGGGCAATAGAAATAGAGTCCTGCAAAAGAAAATCGCTTTTGTAGTCAGATATTAGATGTTAAAAACCGGATCTTATTCCTGGGTAGAGGCGGGTCTTTTAGGATCAGATGAGATCGTATTGGCGCTCTCTTCGATCTCTCTCTTCACGTTGTCTTTTGCGTCATTAAATTCGCGTACCCCTTTACCTAAACCTCTCATCAATTCAGGAATTTTGCGGCCTCCGAATAACAACAGCACGATAACCATTATGATAATGATCTCATTTGTACCCAATGCACCCAATAATTGAAAATTTGCCATGATCTGTAAAAATTAGTGTTCAAATATACGTTTTGTATCGTAATCCGAACCATTAAATATTAGTTTGAAGATTTCCTAAGATTATTACGTCAAAAAAACGCAATTGTTTTAAAAATAGCCAATGATTTTAGATATTTTTTATCAGCGGTAAAAAATGGATGGTATTTTTTTGAGAAGAGGGGCAGGGCAAGGGCGACAGCGCTGCTAACGGAAAGTTCAGGAACGGAAAACAGGAAAAGCGGGAGCGGTGATGTAACGACCCTTATAATGGCTGCTGATCCATAATGCTTCCGGCAGAAAACGAGTACCGCCTACAAAAAATCCCGCCAAAAGCGGGATTCTCCAGATATATTCTTTTAAAAAGATTAAGCTTTTGCAGCTGCCTTTTTTGTTTTGTCGGTTGCCACAGCCATACGCTTTTCACGGATACGGGCGCTTTTACCAAAACGCTCCCTCTGATAGAACAGTTTTGCACGGCGTACCTGGCCTACTTTGTTTACCACAATAGAGTCAATATTGGGAGAAGTGAAGGGGAACAGTCTTTCAACCCCGATACCATCGGAAATTTTCCGTACGGTAAAAGTAGCAGTGCTGCCGTTTCCTTGTTTCTTAATTACATCTCCTTTAAAAGACTGGATCCGCTCCTTGTTTCCTTCGATGATCTTATAGTTAACAGTAATGTTATCACCAGCTTTAAAAGCGGGGAATGTCTTTTGGGGAGTCAGTTGTTCGTGTACAAAGTCTATAGCGCTGCTCATAACTCTAAATTTTTAGTCCCGATTTTTTATTATCGGGATGCAAAGGTAGCAAGGAAATCATTATTTTCCAAAAAAAAGAAAGGATATTGCTATTTATGCTTTTTATATGCGTTTCAGCATGTCAACAGTCTGACTTTCAACAGAAACCCTTCTTTTCTTTAAATTCCTCCTGCCCAAAAGCAGGATGCAGAGCGCGGTAAAGGCGCAAAATGCCATAATTCCACCCATTGGAACAGCCGTTTCATTATGAAAAAGGCTCACCAGCACTGTGCTCAGTGCTCCCACGGCCATCTGGATGCCGCCCAGGAGGGCAGATGCACTGCCGGCATTTTCATGAAACGGGGCAATGGCCAGGGCCGATGCATTGGGAAAGGTAAAACCCTGGCAGGCCAGAAAGATGCAACAAAGCACGATGCTGCTGTATAACCCCCACCAGTTGAGCGCGAACCCTGCAAAAAGCAGGACGCCGGCAAGGGTCTGGAAACTGACGGCCCTGGGAATGATGTATTCGCTGGTGCGGGTTCTTAAAATACGGGCATTGATCTGCGTGGCCGTTACCAGGCCGGCAGCCACAATGGTAAAGATCCAGCCATATACTTTTTCGCTGACCCCGAAAAGTTCCATAAATACATGGGGCGATCCGGCAATGTAGGCGTAAAGCCCGGCCGCAGTAAATGAGCCGGCAAAGGCATAAGTGACGAACTGCCGCTCTTTGAAAACGGATCCGAATTTGCCAAGTATGGCCCGGGGATAGAGCGAGTAGTCCGGATCCGGCTTTTTTGATTCGGGCAGCAGGAAGAGCACCATTACGAGGATAACCGTGCCAATGACGCCCAATACGATAAAGATGGATTGCCAGCCAAAAGCAGATGCCAGGTATCCGCCTGCGGTTGGCGCAATAATGGGGGAAACACCCACTACCAGCATCAGCAGGGAAAAGATCTTGGCATTTTCCTTTACATCAAACAGGTCCCGTACAATGGCCCTGGAAGCCACCATGCCCACACAGCCGCCAATAGCCTGCAGAAAGCGCAGGCCAATCAGCATTTCGATAGACGTGGCAAACACGCAGCCAAAAGAGGTGAGGATATAAAGTGCCATCCCGATGTACAGGGGCCTTTTCCGCCCGTACTTATCCAGCAGGGGGCCGTATAATAATTGCCCGGCAGAGATCCCTACGAAAAAGCCCGAAAGGGTAAGCGATACTTTACTTACGTCCGTGTGCAGGTCCTTTGCAATATCCGGGAAGCCCGGGAGGTACATGTCGATGGAAAAAGGGCCGATGGCTGATAATAATCCTAAAATTAGTAAACGAATAAACCTTTGCTCCTTCATAAATCAGGAGCAAAGGTAAGGCTAAGGTTATAATAGTTATGGAAATGAAAGATTAAGTTAACAAAAGACCGGCCTCCTTAAAAAACGACACTGAACCCCAGCCCGAGTGTGTTTAGTGCACTGCTGCTGCTGAGACTGGTTGTTGCGGCAAAGATTCTTTCCCTGGTATTATCCGTTGTGCGGTTTTGGGTGTAGGTTACCGAAAAGATATTGGGGAGCATCAGCTCGATGCGGGCCCAGTCCAGAACGCTGTAAGACAGCCCGGGGGTAAATCCCAAACCCACTGCGTCCTGCGAATATTGAATATTATTATCCTGGGTTATCCTGTTGCTGGAACGGACATAACCAAGCTCAGATTCCCCGAAGAGCTGGAAGGCATTGCTTAAGGGTCTATATAAACGGTTAAATATGCCTGCGGAAAACCCGGAGTTTCCTGAACTGCTGATGTAGGTTTTATCGCCAAACAGGTAACCTCCCTGTACACCCCACATTATGTTTGGAGCAAAGGCATGGCCGATCTTCAGTTGGGCGTTTCCCGATTTTATATGATCGGTAGTATTTGCCTGGTTATTGCTGAAGTGAAAACTTCCTCCGATCAATGTAGCTCCTTTATCTGTTTGGGCATTGATCCGGATAAGGCAGCAGAAGATAAATATAACGGTGATAAATAGTCCTTTTTTCATGATTGATTTTTAAAAGTGGAACATTGAGTGAAATGAAAGACAGATGAGGTGCTTAAAAAAGCAGGGTAAAGCCCAATCCCAGCAGGTCGGCGGTGCTTCCATTCAAACTCGTACTTATCTCAAAACTGTTGTTTTTGCTCTGTGTGTCTCCGAAAACGGGTCGGGTCTTTATATAGTTTGCTGCAAAAATATTGGGAAGGGATAATTCCAGGTGCGCCCAATCGAGGATCTTATAGGAAATGCCGGGAGAAAATCCCAGCCCGACCTGATCCAATGTGGGGTTCAGATTGTCGTAAGACGATTTGGATACCATATGTGCGTAGAGCAGCGAAGTTTCACCATAAAGGTTGAAGCCTTTTCCCAGCGGCTTGTACAACCGGTTAAAAACACCCCCTCCGTAAGTGCGGCCTTTCATATGGTAGGAACTGTAGCGCGACCGGGTGCTTGAATGGCCGAAAATTCCAAAAATGCCCCACACAACATTTTCAGAAAAGGCGCGGCCTGCTTTTAAATTAGCAAACCCACCGTTTGTTTTGGTCGTATCACTTTTACTGACAAACGAAATATTACCCCCAATAAGGGTGGTGCCCTTTTCAATCTGGGCGTTTGCATAAAAATGGGTACAGAGCGCGAGGGCAGCCATGAGCAGTTTTGTCTTCATAAATTCAGTTTTTTAGGTGAATGTCAATTTTAAAATAGCCCTTCAAAAATAATGGCATTATCTTAATGAAATAATGGTTTAACGTTTGATTATCAGAACAAAATGTAAACGAGGCTGCCCGTGTGTAGCTGATTTTTGTTACAGCGATTCCCGGCAACGGTGATCCCATCGGATATTCTGCGGAACAATGGTACATGCCGACATGCGGAAATGGCGCGCCCGGGGTGCATCCCTGACTCTTTTATCGAGTATCGCGGAAAGGAGGGGTTACCCCTTCAGAAGTATAGCTGTCATCATCGGTTTGTTGGGTGTCCATGGTACTGGATGTTAATTGCGTCAGTGTTAAGGTGTCGATATTGGAAACCAATCTTTTTAGCAGCAGTTGATGCTAATGGATACAATGTTTCTTTTCATGTTGGTTGTTTTTATGTGGTGTAAGTGATGATGTTTCGATGTATTTCAAAAGTAAGTGCCTGCGTTACCCGAAAATAGGATTTTGGCAGGTAAATACCTGAAATGGGAGGGCTATCTGCCCACAGGCAAACGATTGGGGGCGGAGCTGAAAAGAAAAGAGTCCCTGTTGCAAGGGACTCTTTTGTATCTTATCCGGATCAGGCAGTTCTATCGTGCTACGTTCACCGCCCTTTTTTCGCGGATCACGGTTACTTTGATCTGGCCCGGGAAGGTCATTTCTGTCTGGATCTTTTGGGCAATTTCAAAAGATAGTTTGTCGCTGTCCTGGTCGCTTACTTTATCGGATTCAACGATCACGCGCAGCTCACGACCGGCCTGGATGGCATAAGCTTTTTCTACGCCGGGATAGCTGGTTGCCAGGTTTTCCAGGTCCTTGATCCGCTGCAGGTATTGCTGCATAATCTCCCGGCGGGCACCGGGGCGGGCACCGCTGATGGCATCACAGGCCTGTACGATCGGCGCAATCACGTATTGCATTTCTGTTTCATCGTGGTGTGCTGCAATGGCGTTCACCACAGCCGGATTCTCGCCATATTTTTCAGCCAGCTTTGCACCTAACAGCGCGTGGCTCAGTTCTGATTCTTCATCCGGTACTTTACCTATATCATGCAGCAGGCCCGCACGTTTGGCCAGTTTGGGGTTCAGTCCCAGTTCAGAGGCCATGATGGCACACAGGTTGGCCGTTTCGCGGCTGTGCATCAGCAGGTTTTGCCCGTAGGAAGAACGGTAGCGCATACGGCCTACCATCCGTACCAGTTCTTTATGCAGGCCATGGATACCCAGGTCAATAACGGTACGTTCCCCGATCTCCATTACCTGCTCTTCGATCTGCTTACGGGTTTTTTCAACCACTTCTTCAATGCGGGCAGGGTGAATACGTCCGTCGGTCACCAGGCGTTGTAAGCTCAGGCGCGCAATTTCGCGACGGAGAGGATCAAAGCAGGAGAGCAGGATCGCCTCGGGGGTATCATCTACAATAAGGTCTACGCCGGTGGCGGCTTCCAGGGCGCGGATATTGCGTCCTTCGCGGCCAATGATCTGGCCCTTTACTTCATCGCTTTCCAGGTTGAATACGGTGATGGAGTTTTCAATAGCCTGTTCAGCAGCTGTACGCTGAATGGTTTGTATAATAATCTTACGGGCTTCTTTATTGGCCTTTTGTTTGGCTTCGTCAATGATTTCCTGCTGAATACCGATGGCCTGGGTCTGCGCTTCATTCTTCAGGCTTTCCACCAGCTGGCTCTTGGCTTCTTCGGCAGACAGGCCGGCAATTTTTTCAAGCCGGCGGATATGCTCTTCCTGGTGTTTTTCCAGCTCGGTCCGCTTTTTATTTACCACCTCGATCTGGCGGTTCAGGTTTTCCTTGATCGCATCATTTTCCTTGATCTGCTTTTCGGCATTGGTTTCCTTCTGGCTGAGCGACTGTTCTTTTTGTTTGATGCGGTTTTCTGATTCGGACAGTTTCCGGTTACGTTCATTCACCTCTTTTTCATGTGCCGCCTTTAATGAAACAAAACGCTCTTTGGCTTCCAGCTCTTTTTCCTTCCGGATGGATTCGGCTTTTAATTCGGCTTCTTTTATGATGTTTTTGGAATGTAACTCCGCTTCTTCAATTTTCTGCTTTGTATTCTTTGCAAAGATCAATTTACCGATGAGGACGCCCACTACCAGGCCGCCCAGGATGTAAAAAATTATTGTGGAATCCATTAATTTTCATTTTTACTTTTCTTTTCAGAAAAAAATTCTATAATTCGTTAAACTTCAACACCCTTGAGATATTATGGATTTATCCGGAAAGGCGTAGCGGCGAAGATACAAAAGCGGGAGCAAAAAATCACATCTTTAGATAAAGTAAATTATATGCTTAGGAATGAAGTGTTTAGCGGTTTTGGAATTTGTGAAATGAGCGAAATGCCAGGGGTTTAAACTGCCGGAAAAGGCAGCAGTTTCGCCCGGGGGCGCACAGACTTTAATAACCACATTATGGCCGGCGCGGGAATCCTGGCGTCATTGAAGACATTGGATTGGTGCTCACAGCATTCTCCGTTTTGCACAGAAGGGGTGAGCATTGAGTATCAGGATGGTCGTATGAAAGGCGGCCGTGCCTGCTGGTTTAATCTGTGGGTAGCTTTTGCACTCCCCGCTTAACGTTGAAGATCAATGCCGGTACACGCCGGTAAAAGCGCGGGTATAAATTTCGTGGATCTGTTGTTCTGAAAGGTCCATCGGGCAGCGGGCCAGGAGACGTTTCTGAAGGATTCCGTCGGCGGCCAGGGCGGCGGCGGCCGATTCCGGGATCTGGAACCCGCTCAGGGTTTTGGGAATCCGGATGTCTGCTGTTAATGCTGCCAGGGCATCAATACATTTTCCGGCGGCCTCAGGGACGCTCAGCTCCCCGGCTGTATACCCCAACGCTTCGTAAATTACGGCAAGGCGCTCCGTACAGGACGGAAGGATGTATCCCAGCACATAAGGGATGAGCACCGCGTTGGATTCACCGTGCGCCAGGTGAAATTGTCCGCCCAGCGGATAGGCCAGGGCGTGTATGGCGCCTACGCCGGCATTAAAAAACGCCATACCGGCAAGGTAGCTGCCGTAAGCCATGGCAGCGCGGGCTTCCCGGTTACTGCCGTCCGTTACGGCCTGCTGCAGCGAACTGCCGATCAGGCGGATCGCGTGCAATGCCAGTCCGTCGGAGTAAGAAGTGGCATTTACGGAAAGGAATGCTTCAATGGCGTGGGTGAGGGCATCGGCGCCGGTAGCAGCGGTAACTCTTGGCGGAACGGACATGGTAAAGGCGGGATCTACGATCGCCGCATCGGCCAGCAGGTAATCGTGCACGATCACATCCTTGGTCCGTTCCAGCGCCAGTACGGAAATGTTCGTTACTTCGGCCCCGGTGCCGGAGGTTGTGGGGATCAGGATCTTGGACAATCCGCGCTGTTCGATCTTTTTGGTGCCGGTTAAGTTGAGGTAATCGCTTACGGGGCCGGGATTATGTGCAAACACTGCCACCAGTTTGGCCATGTCCAGGGCACTGCCGCCCCCAAAACCGATGACCATGTTAAAATTGCCGTTCCTGCCAAAATCGATCGCGTGCTGACCGGTTTCCACCGTAGGTTCGGGTATAAGATCGCTGTAGATCGTATACGGGGTCTGTTGCGCTGCCAGGATGTCGAGCACCGGTCGAATGATGTCAAGTGAAACCAGTGCAGGATCGGCGATGATCAGGACCGGCCCTCCGCCCAGTTGTTGTAACAGACCGGGTAGTTGCTGAATGGCATCCCATCCGATTGCGGTATGGGGAACCGGCTTTATAATGGTTGCCCCTGCAGGGGATCTGAGTATTGTTTCGTTAAAAAAAGCTGCCATAAAAAGGGATAATATTTTTTTTGAATCACCACTTAAATTCAATTATCTTAGTCGCTATTGGAAGGGGTAAAACAATGACGGGTGTAAAATTATTAAAAGCGGTTTGCGGGCGGGTGTTGCTGTAAGATTGTATTATGATTGCGTAGAAAAATAGTACTGCTTTTACCGGCCTTTATTGCTGGCCGGATACCGCAGATCCGTTACCTGCTTGTTATTACATATCACGGTGTTTAAATTAAATAATGAACGAGAAGATGCTATCGGCCGGTACGGCAATAACAGAGATCACTCCGCCGGTTGGTTCTGTAATTAACGGGGATTTTTTTTCGCACCACGCACAGTCGGTCGAAGATCCGCTTTATGCAAAAGCTATCGTGCTGCAATCGGGTACCATCCGTTTT
>Ga0222424_100677_pt1 | contig 13871 bp, 12 predicted proteins | sample 2B2ome_FD_182468 | JGI IMG/M metagenome (GOLD analysis project Ga0222424, IMG submission 182468) | Enriched microbial communities from leaf-cutter ant dump, University of Wisconsin, Madison, United States - 2B200A (version 2) | ecosystem: Environmental > Terrestrial > Nest > Insects nest > Nest...
CAAGTTCTGAGGCGGACCATGAAAGCACCCCGCGGCGAACACGCCATGCCCTCACTGCCCTATGTGCTCGCCCTGCGCGCCGCCGAAAGCCTGATCAACCAGGCGCTGCGCTTCGACCCGGCCACGCGGCAGCGCCTGGCCGGACTCGCCGGCAAGTGCATACATATCGAGACCGAAGCGCCGCGCCTGAGCGTCATGGTGCAGATCCGCGACGGCCGCATCCGCCTCACGCCCGAGACCGAGCAGCACCCGCACGCCACCATCGAGGCGCACAGCCTGGCGCTGCTCAAGCTGGCCCTGTCGAAGCAGCCGCAGCTGATCGGCGGGCCGCTGCGCGTGCATGGCCAGGTGCAGCTCATCGAACAGCTGCACGCCATAGGCCGCCAGCTCGACATCGACTGGGAGGAGCCGCTGGCCATGCTCTTCGGCGATGCCGCCAGCCATCAGCTCGGCCAGCAGATGCGCGGACTCTTCGGCTTCGCCCGCAAGGCGGCGCAGACCTTCCTGATGAACAGCAGCGAATTCCTGCAGCAGGAGCAGGACATGCTGCCGGTGCGCTGGGAGGTCGAGTCCTTCATCGACGAAAGCCAGGACCTGCGTGCCGATCTGGAGCGTCTGGAAGCGCGCGCCGCGCGCCTGCGGCAACGCGCCGACGCCCTCGCCGCGCGCCGCGCGGCACCCCGCAACGACCGCCCGGGAACCTCGGCATGATTCGACACTGGCCCCGCCTGCTGCAGCTCTGGACCGTCTTCGCCCGCTACCGCCTGGATACCCTGCTGCCCCCGCCGCCGAGCGCGCTGGCGCGCGCCGCCCTGCTGGCCTTCCGCCTGCATCCGGCCTGGTGGACCGGCGCCGCGCGCGCGCGCCAGCCCGACCATGTCCGCCTCGCCTTCGAGGAGCTGGGACCGCTGTTCATCAAGCTCGGCCAGCTCATCGCCACCCGCCGCGACCTGCTCGACCCGGCGCTGATCGACGAGCTCTCCCGGCTGCAGGAAGACGTGCCGCCGTTCCCGACCGAACAGGCCCGTAGCATCGTCGAGCGCGCCCTCGGCAAGCCGCTGGCGCAGCACTTCGCCCGCTTCGACGAGGAGCCGCTGGCGGCCGCCTCCATCGCCCAGGTGCACACCGCCGCGCTGCTCGACGGCCGCGAGGTCGTGGTCAAGGTGCTGCGCCCGGGCGTGGCCGACCGCATCCGCACCGACATGGCGCTGCTCAAGGACCTCGCCGCGCTCGCCGAGGACCGCCTGCAGATGCGCGTGCTGCCGCTGCGCCGCATCGTCAGCGACTACGAACGCACCCTGCTGGACGAGACCGACCTCGCCCGCGAGGCCGACAACACCCGCCGCCTGCGCGAGAACTTCGCCGGCTCGCCGCTGTTCTACGTGCCGGAAGTGCACGACGCCAACGGCAGCCGCGAGATCATGATCGCCGAGCGCATCGAGGGCGTACCGATCAGCGACCACGCCACCTTCGAGCGCCTCGGCATAGACCGCGCGAAGCTGGCCAACAAGGGCCTGACCATCTTCTTCACGCAGGTCTTCCGCGACAACTTCTTCCACGCCGACATGCACCCCGGCAATGTCTACGTGGAGACCGGCAACCCGGCCGACCCGCGCTTCATCGGTCTCGACTGCGCCATCGTCGGCTCGCTGCCCACGGATGACCAGCTCACCATCGCGCAGATCGCGCTCAGCCTGATCCAGCGCGACTTCACCCAGCTCGTGCGCATCGCCGCGCAGGCCGGCTGGGTGCCCGCCGGCGCGCCCATGGACCTGATCACGCAGGAAGTGCGGCGCCTGGTCGAGCCGGTGCTGTCCAAGCCCATCGACCAGGTCCAGCTCGCCCCCATCCTCGCCGGCCTGCTCGACCTCGCGCGCGAGCACGAGCTGCAGATCCCGCCGCAGTTCGTGCTCCTGCTGAAGACGCTGATCCATGTCGAAGGCCTGGGCCGCGAGCTCTATCCGCAGCTCGACATCTGGAGCCTGGCCCAGCCCCTGCTCAAGCAGTGGCTGCAGGACCGCCTGGGTCCGCGCGCCCTGTTGAAGCGCATCACCGAGGACACGCCGATCCTGCTCGCCGGCCTGCCGGACATGCCGCAACTGGTCTTCGACGCCCTCACCCAGATGCGCCAGCACGGCCAGTGGCAGAGCCGCCAGCTCGCCGAGCTGCGCCAGCTCCAGCGCCAGCTGCGCGACAGCCGCCGCCAGGACTTCCTGGCCTGGGCCGGCATGCTCGCCGGCGGCGCCGTGGCCGTGGCCGGTGCTGGCGGAAGCCTGGCCCTGGCATCGGCCGTGCCGCTCGGCCTGGCGCTGGCCGGCCTGAGTCTGGCATGGCGCTTGCTCGCCAAATGACGACGCGGACGGCATTCCGGTATGCTGTCCGCCCCATGAACAGGAAACACGGAACACCCCATGTCTGAGTCCACCTCACAAGCCTGGCTGGACGCGGTGCGCTGGGACGAGAGCGGCCTGGTGCCCGCCATCGCCCAGGACCACCTGACCGGCCGCGTGCTCATGGTGGCCTGGATGAACCGCGAGGCGCTGGCGCTGACCGCTGCCGAGCGGCGCGGCATCTACTGGTCGCGCTCGCGCGGCAGACTCTGGCGCAAGGGCGAGGAGTCCGGGCATGTGCAGCTGCTCAAGGAGCTGCGCCTGGACTGCGATGGCGACGTCATCATCCTGCAGGTCGAGCAGCTCGGCGGCATCGCCTGCCACACCGGCCGCGAATCCTGCTTCTACCGCCGCCTGGAAGGAGACGGCTGGCAGGTCGTCGATGCCGTGCGGAAACAACCGGAAGAGATCTACAAGCCATGAACGCCGCGCCCCCGCAGAACGTGCTTTCACAGCTGGCCGACGTGCTGGCCGCGCGCAAGGCCGCCTCGCCCGACACTTCCTATGTCGCCAGCCTCTATCACAAGGGCCTGAACAAGATCCTGGAGAAGGTCGGCGAGGAGTGCACCGAGACCCTGCTCGCCGCCAAGGACGCCGAGCGCAGCGGCGACACGGATGACCTGATCTACGAGACCGCCGATCTCTGGTTTCACACATTGGTCATGCTCAGCCAGTTGAATGTGCACCCTGACCAGGTGCTGGCCGAGCTGGCACGCCGCTTCGACCTGTCAGGGCTGGCCGAGAAGGCCGCCCGCGGCGACAGCGGATCATCCACCTGAATCCCCACGACCGGAGGAACACACCATGCTGTCCGGAATCTCGCTGCCCCACATCCTCCTGCTCCTGCTCATCGTGGTCCTGCTCTTCGGCACCTCGAAGCTGAAGAACCTGGGCAAGGACCTCGGCAGCGCCATCAAGGGCTTCAAGGAGTCCATGAAGGGCGAGGATGACGCGCCGGCCGCCCCGCCGGCCCAGCTCAACCAGCAGCAGACACCGCCCGCGCAGACCACCCGGCAGCCGTCGCAGCACGAGTCCGGCCAGGGCCAGTAAGGCCGGCCACGCGCCATGTTCGACGTCGGCTTCAGTGAACTGCTCCTGCTCGCGGTCGTCGCGCTGGTCGTGCTCGGCCCGGAGAAGCTGCCGCACGCCGCGCGCATGGCCGGAGCCTGGATAGGCCGCATCCGCCGCCTCATCATCAACGTGCAGGCCGACATCGAGAACGAGGTCGCCGCCGCCGAGCTGCGCGAACGCATCCGCAAGGAAATGGAGAAGGCCAGGGCCGCCAGCGGTCTGGACACGCTCGAAGGCGAGATCCGCGACATCAGCGACGACCTGCGCCCGCCCGTGCCCGGCGGCGAGAACGCCACGCCGGCCGCCCACCCGCCCGCCGAGAAGCCATGAGCCAGCTGCCGGAACCCGCCGACGGCGAAATGCCGCTGGTATCCCACCTGATCGAGCTGCGCAGCCGCCTGATGCGCGTCATCGGCGCGCTCATCGTGGTCTTCTTCGCCCTGGCCTGGTTCGCCAACGACATCTACGCCTGGCTGTCGGCGCCCCTGCGCGCCCTGCTGCCGCCTGGCAGCACCATGATCGCGACCGATGTCACCTCGCCGTTCATGGCGCCTTTCAAGCTGACCTTCTTCGTCGCCCTGTTCGCCACCATTCCCTACATCCTGGTGCAGATCTGGGGCTTCGTGGCGCCGGCCCTGTACCGGCACGAGCGCCGCATCGCGGTGCCGCTGGTCATCTCCAGCGTGCTGCTGTTCTACGCCGGCGTCGCCTTCGCCTACTTCATCACGCTGCCCGCCATCCTCGGCTTCTTCACGAGCATCGGCCCGGAAGGCGTGGCGATCATGACCGATATCAACCTCTATCTGGATTTCGCGCTCAAGCTCTTCCTGGTGTTCGGCTTCACCTTCGAGATTCCGGTCGGGGTGCTCATCCTCATCCTGGCCGGCGTCATCAGCAGCGCCGCCCTGGCCGAGAAACGCCGCTACATCATAGTCGGCTGCTTCTTCGTGGCCATGTTCCTGACACCGCCGGACGCGCTCTCCATGACCATGCTGGCGGTGCCCATGTGGCTGCTGTTCGAGCTGGGCCTGGCCTTCGGCCGCGTCATCGAGCGGCAGCGCGCCAGCCGCGGAATCGAGTGATCCAGCCTCGTCTCGTATCGATTTTGTAACCCGTCATTACAAGCCGATACAAAGCGGATATTCTGCCGGCACATGCCTCGCGCATCTTCCTAACAACGAGAATAACGGCAGGACACCACCATGCAGCTCAAGCCCCTTTCGCTGGCCCTGATCACGGCCCTGTCGCTCACCGGTTGCGGCACCGAGACCACCACCCCCGGTTCCACGACAACCACGACCACCACCCCGACGACGCCCACGACGCCGACCACTCCCACGACGCCGACCACACCGACCTCGCCCTCCGGCGTCGGCATTCCCGGCCCGACCGACCCGGTCCAGACCGCCCTGTCCGAGCAGCTGTTCGGCGCGCTCGAAGACGGCGCCAGCGCCTTCCCGGCCCAGCTGCCCGCCGCCCAGGTGCTGAAGTGCGCTGACAACACCGTGTCGCTGCGCACCCTCGACGTGCTCGACGCCCTGGCGGCGGACGCCGCCGCCGGCCAGGCCGCGCTGACCGACCCGCAGAACGCCAAGGTCGTCGGCGCCGTGCAGAGCCTGCTGCTGTCCGTCGGCGGCCTGCTGACCTCGCTGGCCGGCAGCACCGAATGCGACCTGGACCCGTCCTCGCTGCCCATCCCGGGCGTGGGTGGCGGCACGCCGAGCATCCCGGGCGCCGACCAGCTGCCGTTCGACCCGGCCCAGCTGCAGGCCCTGCTGGAGTCGATGGCCAGCGGCGGCATGCCGGGCGCCGGCGACCTCCCGCTGGATCCGACCATGCTCACCTCCCAGGCTGAACAGCTGCGCCTGATCTCCGAGCAGATCCGCAACGGCGCCGGCAGCGTGCCCGCGCAGGTTCCGCTGGTGCCCGCCGTGCTGGAGCTGGTCGCCGCCACCCTGGACGACCTGATCAGCGTGCTCTCCGCCAACCCGTCGCCGGAAGCCTACCAGGCCGCCGTGACCACGCTGGCCGAGAACCTGGCGGGCAACCTGCAGGCCCTGCCGGAAGCCCTCATGGCCGCTGGCGGCAGTCTGCCTGGCGCCGGTTCCTTCCCCATCCCCGGCCTGCCCGGTGGCGATGGCGGCACGCCCAGCATCCCGTCCTTCCCGGGCGCCGATCAGCTTGATCCGCAGGTGCTGGTCGATGCCCTGAAGCAGATCCCCGTGCTCGGCGCCCCCCTCGCCGGCGTGGTCAGCACGCTGGCCGGCTTCATGCCCTGAACCCTGCGCAGTTCCGCAGACAGAAAGCCCGGCTCATGCCGGGCTTTCCGTTTCATGGCCCCGCCGCCCGCGCACGCGCTGTCACGGCGACTTCACACAATGCTCATCAGTCATTAATTCCCCTGCAATGTGTGCGCCTTAGCGTGCGGTCATGCCCCGCGAAACCTGCCGGGCACACCCGACACCCAGCAGAGGCCAGACCATGAACACGCGCGACCACCTTGCCACCCCCGGGGCCAGCACCGACAGCCTCAACCCATCCGCCAACGAAACCTTCGACGCCGTGCTGAGCGCGCGCCTGAACCGCCGGCACTTCATGCTCGGCACCATCGGAACCGGCGCCACCGCCGTGCTCGGCGGCCTGTCGCTGACCGCCTGCGGCGGCGGCAGCGCATCCGCGGCCACGCCCGCCGCCAGGCTGCTGGCCTTCTCACCGGTCGCCAAGAGTCTGGCCGATGTCGTGGCCATCCCGACCGGCTATTCATTCAAGGTGCTGTGCGCCCTCGGCGACCCGCTGACTGCGGCCACCGCCGCCTACAAGAACGACGGCACCGACACCGACTTCGAGAGCCGCTTCGGCGACCATCACGACGGCATGCAGTACTTCGGCCTGTCCGCCGCCGGGGCGCCGGATCCGGCCAGCAGCAGCCGCGCGCTGATCGGGCTCAACCATGAGGCCACCACCAACCAGGGCAAGCCCTCTTTCTTCCTGCACGCCGATGGCGGCACCGACAGCCTGCCCCGTCTGCCCGCCGAGGCGGACAAGGAAATGGCCATCCACGGCATTTCCGTGTTCGAGATCAGCAAGACCGGAGGCCAGTTCAGCTATGTGCAGGCCTCCCCGTTCAACTTCCGCATCCATCAGAACACCGAGGTCGAGCTCAGCGGCCCGGTGCGCGGCAGCCCGCTGGTGGTGACCAAGTACTCCCCCACGGGCGAGAAGGCGCGCGGCACGCTGAACAACTGCGGCACCGGCCGCACGCCCTGGGGCACGCTGCTGACCGGCGAAGAAAACTGGGCCGGCTACTTCACCCGCAACGCCAGCGACGACACCGCGCGCGCGGACAAGAGCGTGGCCTCGCTCAAGCGCTATGGCCGCAACCAGGGCGCGGCCAGCCGCCATGGCTGGGAAACCGCCGGCGCCGATGACAAGTACGCGCGCTGGAACATCAGCAAGACCGGCGCGTCGGCGGATGGCTCCGACGACTACCGCAACGAGCTCAACACCGAAGGCTACATCGTCGAGGTCGATCCCTACGACAAGACCAAGGCGGCCCGCAAGCGCACCGCCCTGGGCCGCTTCGCCCACGAGGCCGCGGCCTTCTCCAACCCGGTCGCCGGCAAGCCGCTGGCCATCTACCAGGGTGACGACTCGCAGGGCGAATACATCTACAAATGGGTGTCCACCGCGAACTGGTCCGCCGCTGACGCGAACGCGGCCGACCGCCTGGCCACCGGCGACAAGTATCTCGACGACGGCAAACTCTACGTCGCCCGGTTCAACGCCGACGGCACCGGCAGCTGGATCGAGCTGAGCTTCGGCATCAACGGCCTGGACGCCGGCAATGCCGCCTATGCCTTCGCCGACCAGGCCGATGTCTGCGTCAACTCGCGCCTGGCCGGCGACAAGGTCGGCGCGACCAAGATGGACCGCCCGGAATGGAGCGCCGTCAACCCGGCCAACGGCGACGTCTACTTCACGCTGACCAACAACAGCAACCGTGGCGGCGCCATGGCCGCCGACGCCGCCAACCCGCGTGTCTACACCGACATCAAGGGCGTCTCCACGGTGCAGACCGGCAACGTCAACGGCCACATCATCCGCCTCAGGGAAACCGGCGGCGACCCGGCCGCCACGACCTTCGCCTGGGACATCTACCTGTTCGGCGCCGAGGCCGGGGCTGGCTCCGCCATCAACCTGTCGGCGCTGAGCAACGACCAGGACTTCTCCAGCCCGGACGGCCTCGCCTTCACGCCGACCACCGGCATCTGCTGGATACAGACCGACGATGGCGCCTACACCGATGTCACCAACTGCATGATGCTGGCCGCCCTGCCCGGACAGGTTGGTGATGGCGACAGCGTGACCGTCGCCGGCACCGGCGTGACCACCTATCGCGGTAAGCAGCCGACGGCGGACACGCTCAAGCGCTTCCTCGTCGGCCCGGCCGCCTGCGAACTCACCGGCCTCTGCGAGACGCCGGACGGGAAGACGCTGTTCGTCAACATCCAGCACCCGGGCGAGACGACCAAGGCCGCCGACATCGCCGATCCGGCCAAGTACACCAGCCACTGGCCCGGCAACGCCGGCTACGGCGCGGGCGGCGCCAGCGCGCGCCCGCGCTCGGCCACCATCGTCATCACCAAGAACGACGGCGGCCTGATCGGCTCCTGAGCGCGTCCACCTCGCCTGAGGCTGTCCGCGCCGGCGCGGGCGGCAGCCTCAGAAGGCGGGCATCATCGCCACGATCCGGGTACCACTCCGGCGCCTGCCGGTGTATGGTAAAAAGCTAGCCGCCATTCAGCCGTCATGATGAACGCCACCCTGCTGCACCAGCTGCGCACCCTGATCGCCACCCCCAGCATCAGTTGCACCGATCCCTCCTGGGACCAGGGCAACACCGCCGTCATCGCGCATCTGGCGGAGTGGGCGCAGGCGCTGGGCTTCCGTTGTGAAATACAGGCAGTCGCCCCCGGCAAGGCCAACCTGATCGCCACGCTCGGCGAAGGTCCGGGCGGCCTGGTGCTGTCCGGCCACACCGACACCGTACCCTTCGACGCCGCCCGCTGGCAGAGCGACCCGTTCACGCTGAGCGAACGCGACGGCCGCCTCTACGGCCTCGGCACCTCCGACATGAAAGGCTTCTTCCCGCTGGTGCTGGCCGCCGCCAGCGATGCCGCCGCCCGGGTCCGCGCCGGCGGGCGCCTGGCCGCGCCGCTGATCATCCTCGCCACCTGCGACGAGGAGACCAGCATGGCCGGCGCCAAGGCGCTGGTGGCGGCCGGGCGTCCCCGGGCGCGCTTCGCCGTCATCGGCGAACCCACCGGCCTGAAGCCGCTACGCCTGCAGAAGGGCGTGATGATGGAGCGGCTGGTGATCGAAGGCCGCAGCGGCCACTCCAGCGACCCCTCGCTGGGCCGCAGCGCGCTGGACGCCATGCACGCCGCCATCGGCGAACTGATCGCGTACCGCCGCGAGCTGGCCGAGCGGCATCACAACCCGCTGTTCACCGTGCCGGTGCCCACGCTCAACCTCGGCTGCATACACGGCGGCGACAACCCCAACCGCATCTGCGCGCGCTGCGAGCTGCAGTACGACCTGCGCCCCCTGCCCGGCATGGACATGGACGCGCTGCGCGCCGACATCCGCCAGCGCCTGCAACCGCTGGCCGAGCGGCACCAGGTCAGCATCGCCAGCGAGTCGCTGTTCAGCGGCACGCCGGCCATGGAGACGCCCGCCGACTCGCCGCTGGTGCGCGCCGCCGAGCAGCTCACCGGGCACGCCGCCGGCGCCGCCGCCTTCGGCACCGAAGGCCCCTACCTGAGCGAGCTGGGCATGGACGCCATCATCCTCGGCCCGGGCGCCATCGAGACCGCGCACCAGCCCGATGAACACCTCGAGCTGGCCAGCCTGGCGCCGACCATCTCGCTGTTGCAGGACCTGATTCGCCGCTTTTGCCTGTAGGGCGCATGCCCTTATACAATCAACGGCTTTCCCGGACGCCAGAAGCGTCCCCATCCATGTGCAGGGCAATGACCTTGAGCAGCCAGAATCCCTTCCAGGACACCATGTCGGAACAGTATGTGCACTGGTTCCGCAATTCCGCGCCCTATATCAACGCGCACCGCGGCAAGACCTTCGTGCTGCTGTTCGGCGGCGAGGCGGTCAACCACGAGAACTTCCGCAACATCGTGCACGACATCGCCCTGCTGCACTCGCTGGGCATACGCCTGGTGCTGGTGCACGGCGCGCGCCCGCAGATCGACGAGAACCTGGTCGAGTACGGGCTGGAGACGCCGTACCACAACGGCCTGCGCGTGACCACGCGCGAGGCCCTGCGCTGCGTCATGGACGCGGTCGGCGCCATCCGCCTGGAGATCGAGGCGCTGCTGTCCATGGGCCTGGCCAACTCGCCCATGTTCGGCGCCAAGATCGACGCCGTGTCCGGCAACTTCATCACCGCCAAGCCCTACGGCGTGCGTGACGGCGTCGACTTCGCGCTCACCGGCGAGGTGCGCGCGGTCGACATCGAGGTCATCAACAAGAACCTGCAGAACCACCACATCGTCATCCTCGGCCCGACCGGCTACTCGACCACGGGCGAGGTCTTCAACCTGCTCGCCGAGGATGTCGCCGTGTCCGTGGCGACCGCCCTGCAGGCCGACAAGCTGATCTGCCTGGGCGAGCGCGAGGGCATCGTCGACAGCAGCGACGACCGCCTGCTGCGCGAGATGATCCCCAACGAGGTCGATCAGTACCTGCGCCACAAGACGCTGGACACCGAGCTGCTGCGCCACATGAACGCCGCCCGCGAGGCCTGCCGCGAAGGCGTCAAGCGCGTGCACATCATCTCCTACGTGCGCGACGGCGCGCTGCTGCAGGAGCTGTTCACCCGCGACGGCTCGGGCACGCTGATCACCCACGACCCCTATGAAGAGATCCGCATGGCGGAAATCGAGGATGTCGGCGGCATCATCGAGCTGATCGAGCCGCTGGAGGAGGAAGGCATACTCGTCCGGCGCTCGCGCGAGAAGCTGGAGAACGAGATCGGCCAGTTCGCCGTGATCGAGCGCGACGGCATGATCATCGGCTGCGCGGCGCTCTACCCGCTGCCCGTGGTCCAGGGCGAGGAGCCGGCCGGCGAGATCGCCTGCGTCGCCATCCACCCGAACTACCGCAAGAGCGACCGTGGCAGCGAGCTCATGGAGTTCCTCGAAAAGCGCGCCACCGGCAAGGGCCTGCGCAAGCTCTTCGTGCTGACCACGCGCACCGGCCTGTGGTTCCAGGAGCACGGCTTCGAGAACGCCTCGGTGGATGACCTGCCGAAGCGCCGCCAGACCCTCTACAACTTCCAGCGCAATTCGCTGGTGCTCAGCAAGCCCCTGTAAGGATCCGAGACATGACCACGCCTTCCGACAAGAGCGTCACCCCCAACATGCGCAAGTACTCATCCCAGGTGGTGGATGGCGTCGAGGCCGCGCCGGGCCGCGCCATGCTGCGCGCCGTCGGCTTCAGCGACGAGGACTTCCAGAAGCCGCAGATCGGCATTGCCTCGACCTGGGCCATGGTCACGCCCTGCAACATGCACATCAACAAGCTCGCCGAGGACGCCGGCCGCGGCGCCGACGCCGCCGGCGGCAAGTCGGTGATCTTCAACACCATCACCATCTCCGACGGCATCGCCAACGGCACCGAGGGCATGAAGTACTCGCTGGTCTCGCGCGAGGTCATCGCCGACTCCATCGAGACCGTGGCCGGCTGCGAAGGCTTCGACGGCATCGTCGCGGTCGGCGGCTGCGACAAGAACATGCCCGGCTGCATCATCGGCATGGCGCGCCTGAATCGTCCGTCGATCTTCGTCTACGGCGGCACCATCCGTCCGGGCCACGGCCACACCGACATCATCTCGGTGTTCGAGGCCGTCGGCCAGCACGCCAAGGGCGACATCGACCTGATCCAGGTCAAGCAGATCGAAGACACCGCCATTCCCGGCCCCGGCTCCTGCGGCGGCATGTACACCGCCAACACCATGGCCTCGGCCATCGAGGCGCTGGGCATGTCCCTGCCCGGCTCGTCGGCGCAGGACGCCATCGGCAGCGACAAGGCCGTCGACTGCTTCCGCGCCGGCGAACAGGTCGTCGAGCTGCTGCGCCGCGACATCAAGCCGCGCGACATCATGACCCGCAAGGCCTTCGAGAACGCCATCCGCGTCATCATCGCCCTCGCCGGCTCCACCAACGGCGTGCTGCACCTGCTCGCCATGGCCCACGCCGTGGACGTCAAGCTGACGCTGGACGACTTCGTCGAGCTGGGCAAGACCACGCCGGTGCTGGCCGACCTGCGCCCGAGCGGCAAGTACATGATGAGCGAACTGGTCGCCATCGGCGGCATCCAGCCGCTGATGAAGCGCCTGCTCGACGCCGGCCTGCTGCACGGCGACGTGCTCACCGTCACCGGCAAGACGCTGGCCGAGAACCTCGCCGACGTCCAGGACTATCCGGCCGGCCAGGACATCATCCGGCCCTTCGACAACCCCATCAAGAAGGACTCGCACCTGGTCATCCTGCACGGCAACCTGTCGCCGACCGGCGCGGTCGCCAAGATCACCGGCAAGGAAGGCCTGCGCTTCGAGGGCAAGGCCCGCGTCTACCACGGCGAGGAAGGCGCGCTGGCGGGCATCCTCAACGGCGAGGTGCAGCCGGGCGAGGTCATCGTGATCCGCTACGAAGGCCCCAAGGGCGGCCCGGGCATGCGTGAAATGCTGTCGCCGACCTCGGCGGTCATGGGCAAGGGCCTGGGCAAGGAGGTCGCGCTGATCACCGACGGCCGCTTCTCCGGCGGCTCGCACGGTTTCGTGGTCGGCCACATCACGCCGGAAGCCTTCGAGGGCGGTCCGATCGCGCTGGTGGAGAACGGCGACCCCATCACCATCGACGCCGAAACCCGTGAAATCTCGATCGGCGTGTCCGACGCGGTGCTGGCCGAGCGCCGCGCGCAGTGGGTGCGGCCCGAGCCGGTCTACACCCGCGGCGTGCTCGCCAAGTACGCCAGGCTCGTGTCCAGCGCCTCCGAAGGCGCGGTCACCGACAAGTAAGCGGCCCCGCCATGAGCCTGCTGCAGCGTCTGATCCAGCCCCGGCTCAGCGCGCTGCTGACCAGCCCCCGCCTGCACGGACTGCGCCGGCAGGGGCTGGAAACCTGGCGTCGCCTTGGCCGCTATCCGCATCAGGTCACCCTCTGGCTGCGCGCCGACGACCCCTGGGCCTATCTCCTGCTGCAGGCCATGCCCGGCTTCCTGGCGCAGTTCCCGGTCGCGCTGCATCTGCGCGTGCTGCAGGGCGGCGAGCCTGACACCACCCCCGAGCCCGACCTGCTCGCCCGCTACGCCCGGGGGGATGCCATCCGCCTCGCGCGCTGGCATGGCCTGGAGTTTCCGGATGGCGCCGCGCCCCGGGCCGCGCTGGTGGCGCAGGCGGAGCGGCTGCTGGTGGCGCTGGAGCGGGAGACCGCCGACGACAGCCACGAGACCGCGCTGGCCGTGCTGCGCGCGCTCTGGTGCGACGACACCGGCACGCTGGATGACCTGGCCTCCGTCTGCCCGCCCCTGCCTGACGCCGACAGCCTGCCGGCACACTACGCCGCCAACCGCGCCGCGCAGCGCACGCTGGGCCACTACGACAGCGCCATGCTGCACTACGCCGGCGAGTGGTACTGGGGCCTGGACCGCCTGGACCACCTCGCCGAGCGCCTGCAGCAGCTGGGCGTCGGCACCATCTGCCAGCGCTGGTCCGGCGACATCGACGGCCACTTCCTGATCAATGAGCCGGAGCAGCTGACGCCCATACGCGCGCTCGGCGCCAGCCTGGACTTCCACTTCTCCTTCCGCAGCCCCTACTCCTGGCTCGCGCTGCAGCGGGTGCGCGCCCTCGCCGAACACTACGGCGTCGCGCTCAACTTCAGGCCGGTGCTGCCCATGGTCATGCGCGGCCTGCCCGTGCCGGTCATCAAGCGCCACTACATACTGCTGGATGCCAAGCGCGAGGCCGACCGGCAGGGCATTCCCTTCGGCCGCATCTGCGATCCGGTCGGCGCCGGCGTGGAGCACTGCATGGCGCTCTGCGCGCTGGCGCGCGAACGCGGCCGGGATCTGGACTTCGCCGTCGCCGCCGCGCGCATGATCTGGTCGGAGGGCGCGGACATGACACGGCATGACAACCTGCTCAGGGCCGCCGCCGAAGCCGGCCTGAAACCCGCCGATGTCGCCACCGCGCTGGCGGACACCGGCTGGCGCCGGCAGGCCGAGCAGAGCCGCCGGGCGCTGCTGGACGCGGGCCTCTGGGGCGTGCCCGGCCTCATCCTCCGCCACCATGGCGCCATCCGCTGCGTGACCTGGGGCCAGGACAGGCTCTGG
>Ga0222424_100678_pt1 | contig 13831 bp, 13 predicted proteins | sample 2B2ome_FD_182468 | JGI IMG/M metagenome (GOLD analysis project Ga0222424, IMG submission 182468) | Enriched microbial communities from leaf-cutter ant dump, University of Wisconsin, Madison, United States - 2B200A (version 2) | ecosystem: Environmental > Terrestrial > Nest > Insects nest > Nest...
ATGTTCAATTTCATCAGTATATATTTTACAATGGGCAACAGCCCTGATCAAAACCGTTAATATAAATTAAATGCAATGGGTGCCAGGGTCCGTGATCCACCCGGGCCCGTGGCCCTGATCTCATCAATGGTGATCGTACTTCCGGGTTGTGCTCTTTCGATCAGCGAGCGTGCTGCATTAAAAGAGTTGCCACTAACAGCCTTATGCATAAACTCCGGATAACCTGCGCCTGCAAACGTGATGGTATAACCGGATACAGTAAACTTCACCCCTTCAAATACAAAATTCTCCAGCTCGGCTCTTACCCCTGCCTGTGCCTTAAAATCGTTTACCCGCATCCTTCCACCTTTGCTGGCACCAACCATGGCCGTGGGCGATGGAACGGATTTGACGCGGAATTCAAAATTACTGGTATGCTTGCCATCATTTACGGTAACCGTAGCGCTACCGGGTGTGGTTACGCGGGCGGTGTATTTTCCACGCGAACCGGAAATATTACCCTGGCTGATGGAAACCCGAAGCTGATCTGCGCTGCTGCCGCTTCCTCCACCTACAGAGATCGGGTTATCCAGCCCTACATACAATACTTTCACCGCATCGGCACTAACGGTCAACCCGGTGGGCGATGCCACCGTATAGGTAATATCCCTGGTGATCACCGAGGTAGTACCATCCGGTTTTACAAACGAAATATTTACCTTTTTCGTATAGGTACCGGGGCCACCGGCCACCGTTTTATATTCTGCAAGTCCGTTTGCATTCAGCGGCACGGCAGCGCCATCGATGGTTACCGTAGGGCGGGCATTCTTGCTAAAGGCTCCTACCCCCGCGGTAATGTTAAACTCCTGCCCGGGAAGGAGGTATTGTGCATTTGCCATTGCCAGGGCCTGAAATTCATCATATACTACTTTTACAGCGCCGATCTTGTTGTGACAAAACTCGATCACCTGGGACTCGGCATTCTTGACATCATTCTGAAATTTGGAAAGGATGGTAATCGCGGCCACAGAAGGCGTACTTCTGAAGTAGGCAGCAGACCAGGTTTTGTTGTTACTGCTCTTTACTTCGGGCATAGAAAGATCCAGGGGCAGCGCATGCTGAAACTCACTGTTGATCTCCGGATCGATGGACAACATCGCCGTTTTATAACCCGTTAACTTTTTCAGCAGGTCCTCTCCCTGTTTTTTATCGACCATGATCCGTGTGGGCACATCCAGGTTGCTTTCTTTATAAGCTCCTGTTTTTGCATTAAGCCCCGAGGCCGTTTTGATCTGCGTCTTTAATGATTCAATATAGTTGACCAGCTCATCCGAAAGCTGCTGCGCCTTTTGCGCCTTTGGCATCCAGATCTGCGCCAGCTCCTGGGTTTTGGGATCATTTGCCTTTTCTTCGAGCGAAACAAATATGGTCCTGTTCTTTTTATCGATGGTCTCGTTTGCGTTGGTCAAACTCTTGTCGATCGTTTTAAACGCATTCAAAACCTCGGATGAAACATTGAGCGCCAGCAATGCTGTGAGCACAAGGTACATCAGGTTGATCATTTTCTGTCTCGGCTCTCTTGGTAAAGCCATAATACAATTCCTTTTCTTAAGTTGATAATTTTTTGGGGCAGCCCGCCGCCAGGCAGCACTGCTAAAAACATCAGGATCATCCGGGATTTACCCCGTTCATCATCCGTTCTTCATCTGCATGGCAGCGATCATTCCGCTGTACATCTGGTTTAACTTTGCCAGGTTCTTCGAAAGATCTGCGATCTCCCTTTGTGTATTTTTTGCATCCTCTGCACTGTTCACCAGCGCATCGGAGGTTTCTGCCAGCTTTCTGTAATACGTGTTCATCTGGCTGATAGAAGCACTGGCCTGTTTGATTTGCCGGGCGTATTCCTCCGTATCCACGATGCTTTCAGAAGCATGGCTGATGCGGGTGATATTGGCCTCCAGACTTTTAAAGCCCGCGCTCAACCGCCCCAGGTTTTCAGGTGTAATATCTGCCGCTTTCAGCATTTCGTCAACAGACACCAGCGCGCTGTCTTTGGCCATGACCTTCTTTACCGCAATGGCATCTTCCGCTCCTGCGGGATTTCCCATTTCGTCTACTTTCTGAGGGGGATTGAAAAGATACATCAATCCAAAACTCAGGAACACCAGCACCTCTGTATACAACCCAACCTGAAGCCAGATATTCGGATCTCCAAACGGGGAAGTTCCTGTCAGCTTAAATAACACACCCAGTAATACAGGAACTGCACCCAGGGAATAGAAGATCTCCAGGTACCGGTCGATGGGGCGAACTTTTTCAACAGCCATACACGCTAAATTTTATAAATAAATATTTGATGATTAAAAATCAGGAACGGATTATTCCGGCAGGTTTACCACAATACGGAATCCGAGATAGGAATGCGATGCATCCAGGTCTTCAAATGAACGGTTTTCCGGGGTCATAAATGTGGGCGTATCTTTCCAGCTTCCACCCCTGATCACCTTTCTTCTCTGTGCCTTGGATTCCGACTCCGGTGTTCCCCATTGAATATCGGGATTAAAACGGTTTTGGAAGTTCTCCCCGCCTTCATAGTAGGATGTAGTGGTCCATTCAGACACATTATCGGCCAGGTTATATAACCCAAAGTCTCCTTTTTTTGCCCCCCTTACATATACCGGAAAAATCTTTCCTTCTCCCGGCACGGCGGCCTTTGTGTTACTGGCAATATCATCGCCCCCTTCCTTTTGCCCGCTTTCTTTCTTTTCATCGCCTTTAGCATTCAGGCTGGCGGCATATTCCCATTCTGCTTCTGTGGGCAGGCGTGCCTTTCCGCCCGCATTGCCCCTGTTTTTTGACTGGCGGGACAGGATCTTATGTTTTGTCATCCAGTCGCAATAAGCGCTGGCCTGTTTCCAGCTTACGCCCACAACCGGGTAATTCTGATATTTGGGGCTGCTAAAATAGTTCACAGCCATCTGCTCGTTATTCGAATATCCGAAGTCGCGCATCCATGCCAGGGTATCCGGATAAACCTGAACGGTATACCGGTATACAAAATCCTTTGCATCCCTACCCTTGTTCTCTTTTTTTGCAGCCTCCTGATAATTGAACCCTTCCAGTGCGTAGATCAGCTTATCGGGGTCAATCATCCGTTTCTGGCTAATGGTCTTTGAAGGGTCCAGCACAAGATCGCCCAGTTGTGCCAGCACTGCGGGGTCGGAATAATTGATCTTCGAAGCAGCCTTCCAGTTGACCATCGTATCATTTCCGGTAACTGTAATATATTGCCCGCCAAGTCGCTTGGCAACGATAGAATCCCTTACCCAGTTCACAAACTCATGATACTGGGCATTGGTCACTTCGGTGGCCGACATGTAAAATCCGCTGATCAGCACCGGGCGTTGCTGATCCTGACTGGTGGGAGAAGTTGAATCTCCATGGTTGCCCATGTAAAAAGTACCTGCGGGTATTTCCACCACAGACATCGGCAGGGTGGCGCCAATTTCAGATTTCTTACTTACAACTTTTCTTAAACTGATACTTTTTTGGGAATACGAATGGATACACAAAAAGGATGCGATAATAAAAAGAAGAAGGTTCCTCATTGAAAAATTTAGGTTTAAAAAACTTATAATTCACAAAATGTCTGCCAGAATCGGGGCAAATTAAACCTCTTTTCCAAAAAAAGGAACTTTTTTCCCCTGATTCTTAAAGAAGCGGCAATTATACCCCAATAAGGGTACCTATACCAGCCCTTTACAATAGTACATAAAAGCCCCCTGCGGTGTTAAACAAAAGAAAGCCGCTGATTTTCAAGGCATAAAAAAGCCCGTTCAAAAACGGGCTTCAATAAAATCAATACATTTACAGGGGAAGTGCACCTTCGATCAGCACGGTCACCTTTTCATTCAGCACTTCCACAAACCCGCTCTGGATCTGAAAAAAGCTGGCCTCTCCATTCAAACGGTCCTTGAGTACCTTCAGCTTGCCTTCCTGCAGTGCCGCAATCATTGGCGCATGCTTCTCCAGCACCTCAAAGGAACCGGAGATACCGGGCATCTGCACACCATATACATCACCGCTGTAAATCTTTTTTTCCGGGGTTAATATTTCTAGTTGCATAAATTATTCTACTGTATTTGGTATTTAGATCCTTAGTATTTGGACTCGCGAAACCAACACATCTGTTTCACTGCTTCCATTTCAAAGCATCAACCCGCTGTAACTCAGTCATCCTTCAAACCATTGTAAAATACCAGGATCATTTTATAAATCTGTAATCCCTCACCAACCAGCCCTTCATCATCAGAACATTTAAGGTATTTCAACCGAATAGCCAGTTCAAGCTGCGTTTGTGCCTCATTTACGGAACCCATTGCAAATTCCAGAAACCGCCTGAACTGCTTGTTAGTACTTCTTCCCGCACCCTCTGCAATATTACTCGGAACTGAAATTGCGCAATCTCTCAATTGTGCCCTTAACCCGTGCCGCTCCTCATTTGGAAAACCTTCACTTATCTTATAAACACGCTCAACAAAATTCATAGAACGTTGCCAGATCCTCAGTTCCCTGAAATTGTGCATTCCCATAGTTATTAGATTTAGTGTTTAATAATCCGGCGTTCTGATTTCAAAATACAATATTAATACAAATCTTAATATCCTCTCAAAATCTTTTCCGAATACTAAATACCAATCATCTAAATACTATTAGGAAGTCGCCAGTAATTTCTTCCCTTTCTCGATGGCATCATCAATGTTACCAACAAGGTTAAAGGCTGCTTCCGGATATTCATCCACCTCACCGTCCATGATCATGTTAAATCCGCGGATGGTTTCATCGATAGGAACCAGAACCCCTTTCAGACCGGTAAAAGCTTCTGCCACGTGGAACGGCTGCGAAAGGAAACGCTGTACCTTACGTGCACGGGCCACGGTCATTTTATCTTCATCGCTCAGCTCATCCATACCCAGGATGGCGATGATATCCTGCAATTCTTTATAACGTTGTAAGATCCGTTTTACTTTGTTTGCACACTCGTAATGCGCATCACCTACTACCTGCGGCATCAGGATACGGGAAGTGGAATCCAGCGGATCCACAGCCGGGTAAATACCAAGGTCAGCGATCTTACGGCTTAATACGGTTGTTGCATCCAGGTGGGCAAAGGTTGTTGCCGGAGCGGGGTCAGTAAGGTCATCCGCAGGTACGTAAACAGCCTGTACCGATGTAATAGAACCGCTTTTGGTAGAAGTGATCCGCTCCTGCATCAGTCCCATTTCTGTAGCCAGCGTTGGCTGGTATCCTACCGCAGAGGGCATACGGCCCAGCAGCGCCGATACCTCGGAACCTGCCTGCGTAAAACGGAAGATATTATCCACAAAGAACAGGATGTCCTTTCCTTTGCCTTCACCATCTCCGTCGCGGAAATATTCTGCAATGGTCAGTCCGCTCAGGGCCACACGTGCACGCGCACCGGGAGGTTCGTTCATCTGTCCGAATACGAAGGTCGCTTTAGACTCTGCCAGTTCTTCCTGGTTCACCTTGCTCAGGTCCCAGCCACCTTCTTCCATGCTGTGTTTAAATGCTTCGCCATATTTCATAATGCCCGCTTCGATCATCTCACGCATCAGGTCATTTCCTTCACGGGTACGCTCTCCAACACCAGCAAACACAGACAAACCGCCGTGTCCTTTTGCAATATTGTTGATCAGCTCCTGGATCAATACAGTTTTACCAACCCCGGCACCTCCAAATAAACCAATTTTACCCCCTTTTGCGTAAGGCTCGATCAGATCGATTACCTTGATACCGGTAAACAGTACTTCGGTTGCCGTGCTCAGGTTCTCAAAAGCCGGCGGCATGGCGTGGATCGCACGGCCGTTCTCTTTGGAAACCGCAGGTAATCCATCGATCGGATCTCCGGTCACATTGAACAGGCGGCCCTTGATATGCTCTCCTGTAGGCATGGTGATCGCTTTACCGGTATCACGTACTTCCGTACCCCGTACCAGTCCCTCTGTACCATCCATTGCAATGGTACGCACACTGTCCTCACCCAGGTGCTGCTGTACCTCTAAAACCAGCGTATCACCATTTTCCTTAGTGAGTTCCAATGCGTTATAAATTTCCGGGAGCGTGCCATCAAACTGAACGTCGATTACCGCGCCGATCACCTGTTTTACTTTACCTACGTTTGCCATATCAATATTGAAATATAAGGATTTATTTGAGGCTGCAAAAGTAAGGTTTATCGCTATAATAAATAACGCAGTGGTCAAGAATTATTAATAACCTGTGGAAAAAACGGATTTGTCAGGACATTCCGTGTATTTTTGTTGCTATAAACACTTAAAACTTATTGAGAATGATGAAAAACATTACCCAGCCAAAGGAGCCGCCCTAAGGACGTTTCCTGCACTTTTTTTCTGGTCGTACCAGACAAACATTCAATAAGTTCCGTAATTTTCTATCCAATTTTTAATTGAATCTATCCGATGCGTGTTCAAAAACTTGTACTTCCGCTGGCGGTGCTGCTGACCGCCGGCATCTTTTCCTGTAAAAATGCCGAAAAAAAGGAACGCCAAAAGGTGGTCCGTGTAGAAAAACCGGTAACCAGGGTTGATGTGACCATCGACACCAGCAACGCGTTTAACCAGCTGTTTATCGACACCAGCCTGGTAAACGGGTTCCTGGCGGCCGACAGCCTCAGCGATACCCTGGTGAACCGGATCAAAAGCTTTTACAACAGCCGCAATTACCAGTATGCCTGGTTTTCACCGGAAGGCATTCCGGAACACACCATTTCCTTCTGGAACCTGCTGAAAAACTATCTGAATTACTCGAAGGACTCCTCTGTTTACAGTAAGGCCCTGAGCTCAAAAATGGAATCGCTGATCACCTCCCGCGAGTCGGTGAAGGTAAAAAACGACTCGGCATTTCAGCACCTGGAGCTTTCGCTTACCAAATATTTTTACCTGTACGCGGACCACGAGTATGCCTACGACGCCGGGTTTGATATGAAGACACTGGAGTGGTACATTCCCAAGAAGAAGTTAACACTGGAGGCCATGCTGGACTCGGTAATTGCCGCAAAAGGCCAGTTTTCCGAAGCCTACGCTCCACGCAATCCCCAGTATACCGCCCTGCGGAAAAAGCTGCAGCAATATAAGGCCATCCGGGATTCCGGCGGCTGGCCCCGGGTAAACAGCAAGATCGAAGAAATGAAAGCCGGCTACAAGGACGCAGCCGTACTGGCGTTGAAAAAGCGCCTGAAGGTGGAAGGATTCCTTGAAGGGGAAGACAGCACTTTTACCAGTGTGTATGATACGGCCCTTGCGGACGCTGTGAACGCGGTAAAGGAAGTATACGGCTACAAACCGGATGGTAAGGCCGGCAAAACATTTCTCAAAGATCTGAATGTATCCATCGATGAACGCATTCAGCAGATCCTGATCAATATGGAGCGGATGCGCTGGATTCCGATTGAAACCAGGGATTCCGGGCGGGCTATTATGGTGAACATCCCGGAATACAAAATGCATATTTACGAGAACGGCCGCCCTGCCTGGGATATGAATGTAGTGGTTGGAAAAGAAAGCAACAACACCACCGTATTTACAGGTATGCTCAAAACTGTTGTGTTCAGCCCCTACTGGAATGTACCCACCAGCATTGTGAAAAAGGAAATGGGCGGACGCCCCAGTGCAGCCTACCTTACTCGCAACCATATGGAGATCGTAAACGGACAGGTGCGCCAGAAACCAGGGCCCTGGAATTCGCTGGGCCTGGTAAAGTTCCTGTTCCCGAACAGCTATGATATCTATTTTCACGACTCGCCGGCCAAAAGTTTGTTTAACCGGGATAAGCGCAGCTTCAGCCACGGATGCATCCGGCTGAAAGAGCCCGCAAAGTTTGCCCAATATGTGCTGGCCGATACCTCCAAATGGAATACCCTGAAGATCGATTCGGCAATGAACAGCGGTAAAGAAAAATTCGTACGGGTAAAACACCCCATACCGGTACTCATCACCTACTTTACCTCCTGGGTAGATGACGATGAGCGGCTGAACTTCCGGGAAGACATTTACGGGCACGATGCCATCATTGCCAAAAAAATGTTCCTAAACAGTGTAGGTACCACCTGGAGCCGCCAGAAAGCGGTAAGGGATAGTATACAGCATATAAAAGATTCGGTAAGGCAAAAAGAGCTGGAACGTAAGGAGAAACGGAAGCTGGATAGTTTGAAGCGGGTTGGGGAAAAATGAATAGTGAGCCGTCAATAAGTAGTGGGTGGCTAAACGTGGAGCCTGAACCACAAACTTTAAACCTGAAACGATAATTTTGCCGGATGAAACTGGAAGAGGTTATTACAACAGCACAGGTAAAAGCGTTTCTGGCTGTAAACGTGCGCATTCACCAGGGTGATCCGAATTATATACGGCCGCTGGATAAAGATGTTGAAGAAGTTTTTGACCCCTCTAAGAATAAAGCATTCCGTTTTGGGGAAACCATCCGCTGGATCCTGAAGGATGACCAGGGCACCCTTATCGGCCGTGTTGCCGCCTTTGTTAATAAAAAATATAAGACCAAGGGCGATGATGGTCCTGTGGGCGGTGTAGGTTTTTTTGACTGCATCAATGACCAGGGGGCTGCCAACCTGCTGCTGGATACCGCCAAGAAATGGCTGGAGCAAAGAGGCATGACCGCCATGGATGGCCCTATCAATTTTGGAGAACGGGATAAGTGGTGGGGGCTGCTGACGGAAGGCTTTGAGCCACCGCTCTATTGTATGAACTACAACCCGTCCTATTACAAAACGCTGTTTGAGACCTATGGTTTTAAACCCTTTTTTTACCAGGCATGTTTTGCGTTAAATGTAGGAGAACGGATCCAGGAAAAATTTTATGAACGTCATGCCGCATTGGCGCAGGACCCTCATTACACTTCCGACAATATCAAAAAAAACAACCTCGACAAATATGCCCGCGATTTTACCATTGTTTACAATAAAGCCTGGGCCGGGCACGGCGGGCTTAAACAAATGGAAGAAAAAGTAGCCCGCAAAATGTTTCAAAGTATGAAAGCCGTGCTGGATGAGCGCATTTGCTGGCTGATCTATTATAAAAAAGAGCCGATCGGCATCTGGCTTAACCTCCCCGACCTTAACCAATGGTTCAAGCTCCTGGATGGCAGGTTCGGACTAATGGATAAATTAAAATTCCTGTGGTACAAACGCAGCAAACCCTGCAATAAATTTGTAGGGCTGGTATTTGGTATCGTACCCGAATTCCAGGGTAAGGGTGCTGATGCCTATATGATCATCGAAGGTTGCCGACTGATCCAGAACCTGACCATTAAAAACGGGGAATACATCATTGGCACCCCCATCTACGACCGTTATGAAATGCAATGGATCGGGGAATTTAATCCAAAAATGATCAATGTAGCCGAATCGCTGGGCACCTATAAAAGCCGGAGGCTAACCACCTACCGCTACAATTTTGACAGGGAAAAAGAATTTAAGATGCACCCGGTATTATAAAAAAACTGTATCAAAAGTCCTGCGTACCCAGACCTTATAAAAGCCTGCCTGCATTCCTTCTGATACAGCTATCAGGTAAGGTTTTATGCTACTTACCGGTTACAATTTGCGGTCCATGTATTTGTGGTACCATCTTTTGTAACCCCGATCGTCAGTTTATTTGCATTAATAGCAATTGTACCAATATAGCCATTTACAGAGCCGATGTACCCCTGATCTCCTTTTTCCATTTTAACATTGGTAATGGCATCAATACCGTCTGAAAACTTAAAATCATAACGGTCTCCCACCTTGGTCACAAATACCGAGCCATTGGGATTCGAAATATCTTTGTCACCATGGAACGAGATACTCCCTTTATACGTTCCTGCAAACAGGTCGTTATCTGCCGGGTTATCATCTTTGCTGCACGATGCAAAAACAACAATCATTGCAATGAGCCCCAGGCTCAAAAATTTGAACATTGATTTCATAGAATCTGGTTTTTGTTTAGATTAAAAATTATTAATACCTGTTGTATACAAGGCAAGCACAATGCCAAATTTCCGGAAGGCGCTTCTGTTTTAACATTTTCAATTTTACAACAGGCTGGGGTTTGAGCCGTTCCGGCCCTGCAGCACAGCCCCCATTGCGTTGAGTTCCACTCTATTTTGCTTCCCCCGACAGATATGATTAGCTTTGGCCGAAAATCATTATGATGAATTTTACATTTTATGGCCAATCCTGTTTTCTGATCGAGATCAATCATCAAAAATTCCTGTTTGATCCGTTTATCACCGGCAATGAACTGGCTAAAAATATTGACATCAATTCCATTGAAGCCGATTATATCCTGGTCAGCCACGGGCATGGTGATCATACAGCGGACCTGATCCCCATTGCAAAGCGGACCGGTGCACTGGTCATCAGCAATTTTGAGATCATCAGCTGGCTGCAGCAACAGGGCATCACAAAGGTGCACCCGATGAACTTCGGAACTTTTGATTTTGAGTTTGGTACCTTAACCTATATGCAGGCGCAACATTCCAGCAGTTTTCCTGATGGCAGTTATGCCGGAGCAGCCGGCGGTTTTATCCTTGCATCGCCCCATCATAGCTTTTATTACAGCGGCGATACCAGCCTGATGCTGGATATGCAGCTGGTGCCGCATTACGCAACGATCGATACGGCCATCCTGCCCATTGGCGGCAACTTTACCATGAACCCGCGGGACGCTGTAAAAGCCAGTGATTTTATCCGGTGCAACAATGTCATCGGTGTGCATTTTGATACGTTCGGATATATAAAGATCGATCATGCAGCGGCGGTTGATCTTTTTAAAGAAGCCGGAAAAATCCTGCTGGTCCCGGAGATCGGAGCCCGCTATACGTTCTGATGTTACATTCTGGACGAGATCCGTCTGAACAGGTATCGTGTTGTTGCGTACTATTTTAAATTAGGTATTTATGAAATACCTGGTACGCTTCTGCCTGTTCATCATCGCCGGCTGCCACAAAAACAAGGAAGTTCCTATTCCAGACTTGATCGGATCGATGACCGTGCTCAAAGACTGCACCGGCGATTACCTGAGGCATCAAAAAAAGATTACCTGATCTGTAACAAGCAGCTTTTATCCGGTTACCATTCAGGGGATGAAGTAACGGCCTCGATCCGGAAAATCACGGATTGTTCTGGGGACGGAGGGGCCGTATGCTTTTTGTACCACCCAATGAAGGATGGGCCGGACTGCTGACATTCAGAAAAAATAACGGAGCGGCGCCTGAGGCCTGTGAGCAAAGCTTTTTTATCCAGTTTCTAAGCAATTTTACCATCCGTGTTCAATTGTTATTTTTTTGACGGAATATTATCATAAAAAATACATCATGCGAACCGGAATTATAACAGGCCTCGCTCTTTTTATCTTCCTGGCCGTTGTTTCATTTTCATCACAGGAACCCTGGCATTCAAAATACCTCGAAGTAACTGCCAACGGAGCCATCCATTATAAGGCAGATGAAAAAGGAAATATCCTTCCTGATTTCAGTAAAGTAGGCTACCGGACGGGGAATGTACCCATTCCTGATGTACCGGTCGTAACCACCGTAGGTCCCGGATCCGATGCGGAAAGCGCCATTCAACAGGCGATTGATGCGCTTTCAAAAAAGGCCATGGATAAAAATGGGTTCCGGGGAGCCATCCTGTTAAAAAAAGGCACCTACCCGATCCGGAACCAGATCAGGATCAACGCCAGCGGCATCGTATTGCGGGGCGCAGGAAGCCAAACCCTGCTGATTGCCGAAGGCACGGAAAAGCGTCCGCTGATCGATGTATCCGGCGCCGGGGATCCCAGGGAGATCAAAGATACCCGTACTCCTGTTACGGCTGATTACATACCGGCAGGCCGCACGGCCATACCGGTAAGATCTGCCGGAGCCTTTAAACCGGGAGACCAGGTGATCCTCCATTGGGCAGCCAAACAGCGATGGGTCGAAGATCTGAAGATGAACCAGATTGTTGAACGGCCCGGTACCAAACAATGGCAGGCCAGGGAATATGATTTCAAATTTCAGCGGACCATCACCCGTATTGAAGGCAACACGCTCTTTATAGATAACCCGGTAGTGATGGCGATAGAAAGCAGATATAATACTGCAGAAGTTTACGCATACACCTTCCCGGGCAGAATCTCCAATGTTGGCGTAGAAGATCTGAGCTGCGCATCGGCCTACACTTCAGACACGGCAGAGAACCACTCCTGGGACGCCGTGGCAATGAACCGGATCCAAAACGGATGGGTGCGAAATATCAGCGCCCGGTACTTTGCCTTCTCCTGTGTGAATCTGGGGAGCTTATCCCGGAATATTTCCGTGCTTAACAGCTCCTGCTCTGATCACAAATCCGTTATCACCGGGGGCCGCCGCTATTCTTTCTGCAACAACGGGCAAATGAACCTGTTTATGAATTGCACTGCCCGGGATGGCCGCCATGATTTTGTAACCGGCGCCCGGGTTTGCGGACCCAATGTTTTTTACAATTGTACGGCCTCCGTAACCCATGCCGATATTGGTCCGCATCACCGCTGGGCTATGGGTACTTTATACGACAATATTACCACAGATGGGGAAATAAATATACAGGACCGGGGCAACTGGGGAAGCGGTCATGGCTGGTCTGGCGTAAACCAGGTGGTATGGAATTGCACCGCAAAAAAAGCGACCGTTCAAAATCCATGGGTATCCGGAAAAAATTATTGCATCGGGCTTCAGGGGCAAAAATCCGGGGGGCGGATTCCGGAACGGCCCGACGGCGAATGGGAGGGCCAGAACAAACCGGGTCTTGAACCGGCCTCCCTTTATTTAGCGCAGCTCAAAGCCCGCGGGCAGTGAACCTGTCAGGTCTTAAAACCTGATAGGTCCGCCGCTTTACCGCAATAAAGCGGTAGCGCACCAGAGCAGCGGTGCCTGGCCGTGCAGATCGCCGGTGATCCGTTTGCGATCCAGGTAGTACTGATGATCATTTTTCTTATTGGTTCCTTCGCATACATCGGAAATATCTCCGTCTGCATTGATGTACCGGATCAGCGACAACCAGGCTTTGCGGGCTGCCGGTCCGTATACCTTCTGATCCAGCCATCCCTCTTTTACGCCTGTAATAAAGGCACAGGTAAACATACCGGTACAGGAAGTTTCCTTCCAGGAACCGGGATCGTCGATCAGCTGCCGCCACATTCCATCTTCTGCCTGGTATTTCAGCAGGGTTGCCATCATCTTTTTATATCCCCCCATGATGCGGGACCTGTTGGGATTATTTTCCGGCAGCGAGCGCAGCAGTTCGCTCATACCCACCGCCATCCAGCCATCGCCCCTGCCCCAGAAATAAGGCACATCGGGTGCATGATAGAACAATCCGTTGGGCTGTTGCAGGGAATCCAGGTAAAACACCATTTCACTGGCGGCCTTATCTATATACTTGCGCTCCCCCGTAGCCCGATAAGCCTGCGACTGAACCGCGGTGATCATGAACATATCATCGATCCAGAGCCGGGTTTGCCAGCTAAGGCCCTTATTATAAAAACGGTGCGATTCCGCCGTTACTCTTTTACCCTCCGGCGGCCCCCATTGTTTATCCGCAAAGTGTTTGCCCAGCTGCAGGTAACGGGCATCTTTTGTTTGCATATACAATTCAAATGGTACAGATCCAAACACGGTATAATCGACATGATCCGGCACCGGTACCAGGGTATCGCGGCTACCGAACAGTGGCTCAAACCGGTCGGCCAGTTGTTTTGTAAGCGCTTTGTTGCCGGTTACCCGTGCAAAAGTAAGT
>Ga0222424_100679_pt1 | contig 13781 bp, 8 predicted proteins | sample 2B2ome_FD_182468 | JGI IMG/M metagenome (GOLD analysis project Ga0222424, IMG submission 182468) | Enriched microbial communities from leaf-cutter ant dump, University of Wisconsin, Madison, United States - 2B200A (version 2) | ecosystem: Environmental > Terrestrial > Nest > Insects nest > Nest...
CGAAAGGGTTAGTTTGGAATACGCAAAAACGCCTGCGTTTTCCCTGGTAAGAATAAATTGCGTAATCGGCAAATTGGTCGATGCGGTCGTCGATGTGCTCGTGGCTGCCTTGTTGTAAATTGTAGTTGCCGATGCACCGGTTCTTACAATAGCTTTCAGACCGGTGCCTGATAGATCGGACGTAATACTAGCGTTTCCGGACGACTGGTTTATTTTGTTCCCGTTGGAGGACGTGGCAAACATGGTATTTGCCAGGCTCCCGGCGCCGTCGATCGTGGAATCGGTTCCCGTCGGGGACGGGTTTGCGTACACAGTCGCTCCCCGGCTGGCTGCGTTCAGCTGATACTTCTGCCCGGCGACCAAAAGAGAAGGATTGAAGCCGGTACTTACGTAAGCATTCGTCCCGTTCCCCTGGACTCCGCTATTCAACCATGTGAGTCCTCCGAATCCCGTACCGTTATAAGTACCAGGGTTGGCGATATTTATTAGCCTGAATCCGGCGGCCCCGTCCGCGCAGAATGCATAATATGCATCGAGCTTCGCCAATGCCCCCTCAATGGCCCGGATATGGGCATCATAGGCGGACAAGTCGGTGGGCGCAGTGTACCCTTGACCCGTCGCATAAGCCAGCACTGCCTGCGTGATCGCATGCATGGAGTTGTCAAACACCAGGGAGCCGGACCGATAAGCTTTGCCGATCTCGACGCCTTTGTGGTAGATCTTCGCTGTTTCCTGTCCTAAAAAATACATAGCCTTACACTTTTGGGATTAAATACAGCGTGCCGTTTTCTTTTTCCTCGGTCGTCAGCCCGTCATACTCCGCCTGGGTCTTGTTCTGGATTTTCGCATCCAACTGATCGGCGGTCACACCGGATGCTTTAGGAAAATTTGTGTTGATGTATTCAATCACCGCCTGCCGGGAGGCAAATGGTTGATCATCGCCGTCTGTAAAGGCGGTGTATGGATAAGGATCGAAACTCGTTAGCGCTTCGATTGCCAACACAATGCCTGTTGCTGTTGTGTCTTCATATGCCCGGAGACGGCCCTTTGCAGCCGGGTACCTCCGCCCGTTTATTGTCACGATCCCGACAGGATCAAGTTTAACTGTTGCCATTATTTTTGCTTTTTAAAAAATTGAATGATTTTCGGAACCATTTTGATCAACGCCACGATCCATCCGCCCTTTGAGCCAACAAAGCCCATCAGGACCGTTCCCAGGATCCCGGCACCGGCGACCCACCACAGGACCTTATTTGTTTTTTGAGCGCCTGTTTTCGCCTTGCTTATTTCAGCCACAACCTTGCTTAATGAGTCAGCACGCTTCCGTTCTATATCAACCGCCGCGCTATCCAGTACCCGGTGATTAATGTCGTAATACACAGTATCAGGGCTATTTACCGGGCATTTGCAAGGCACCAGAACGGTATCAATTTCGCCGTCATTGTCCTTCAGGAATATATATTGCCAATCGGTCACAGTATCTTGCTTACCGGGTATGTACCTTACAACCGAATCCACCAGCTTATCAATGCAAGGGAACGAATCGCGGGCAAACTTCGCCACAAGCACGGGGTTGTGCCTATAAACCCATTGCAACTTATTCGCGGACCGCTTCGCCGGGTTGCAGGAAAACGCACCGATGATCATGAGTATCCCCATGCCGATTACAACCACCCACCAGAAGCCGGTGCCGAGTTTATTCTTGGTCATTTAAGTATTTTTCGTAAAGTCGATATGATTTATTCTGTAGCAAACCACGTTGCATCTTCCATTCAGTGTAACTATACGGCCGGAAGGAATCACCTCCGTAAGACCTACACGCCTGATAAATGTAGACGGGCACCACCCGATCAAGATATACAGGCGCCAGCTGTTCCGTTTTCACAACATCAGGAAACCTTACCATTGCTTCCGCCTTTTTAACTGGCTGTTTTTTGCTCCTTATCAACCGGCCCACCCATGAAGAAAATACCCTTGGAGGGACTACCGGCTTTAATTCCGGAACCTCTTTAGCCTTCTCTTTAATGTAGGCGTTTACTCCACGTATCGTGTCAATATTGGCGCGAATGATCTGTTTTGCCTGCTGGATTGAATCGGCTACCGGTGGAGTATTTTGACCCGGGGATCCGAAGGGCGGCCACAGGGCTATAAGAATAGCCAGCATGCCGCAAAAGATAATTTTGAATTTACTTTGCATACTTGCTGATTTTTTTAAATGATGAATTATATTCCTGGATAGCCGGAGCCGTTACGTTATTCACGCTATCAACCTTCTGCGCAACATCTTCGGCTGTTTCTCGGGTAATCTGCTTCTGGTGTTCCGTTTTGGGCACCATCTCCCATATAAAGGCCTGCGCCTCCTTCAGGTCCCGTTGACAGTTATTGTACAGTTCGGCACTCACGGTATCCTCTTTACGGATGTACATCTTCCATGTGCAGAAGATTGCATAAGCAATCATGAGGTATAGAAACCAACTGGACCATGTTTTATCTGGTTTCTTGGGCACCCCCTTTATCTCCGGCTGACCATTGATTCGATCTATTATTTGTGTCGGGTCTGGCATTTTAATTATTTAACAAACCTCCATACTCCCTCCAAAATGGTGTAACCAACAGCATTGTTTTCGCGAGCAACATCAAGAGTGTGGGTGCCCCCATCATTTAGATGAGTTTCGAACAATACCTCTCCGTTGTAAGTGGAAACCGCACGTTTGACCTCAACTCCGTCAACCCTGAAAATAAACGCACAACCTAAGAATCCACCCACATTCCCTTCGTATATAAATCTAACTCCGTCAACAAATGGTATAGACGCCCAGCTCCCAGCCCCCCCATCGGGACTAACATCGGTATATGCACAATTCGGCAAGTTGAAAATCCAGTTACTTCCGTATGTCCAATCTGAGTGATCATGTGGGGCATAAGTCTTAATGCCATTTGCTGGATTTTCGCTTTCGGCGAAAGCGACAGTATTTATTTTTTCCCCATATTTTATTAAATTATTCATCTTCTGGCGCACAATTGGCGTGCCCGTGTAGAAATCATTTATTGGATAGGGAAGTCGGGTCAGGTCCTGAAAGGATACGCCCGAATCAAGACTCACCTCATAAAACTCGATCGGATTTTTTATCACTCCAGTGAAAAATTTGTCTCCGAAAACATTACCAGAGGTAATATTAAAAATAGGCTCATCCTGGCGTTGGTAGTATTTGGCTGAGCCCTCAACCGAGAGAACCGCGGGTTTCATGACTGCGCTGGCCACCAGTTTATATCCCTCCGGCGTATAGTGAAGTGTTTCGGCCCAATATGTGGAGTATGGCAGGGCATTATAGTCTTTCGCATATCCCAAAATCGGATGATCCCATATGGAGGCAAAAGCATCTGCTCCTAGTAATATGTAGTTGGCCTTAAGCCATTTTTTTAATTCAAGAAAAGCAGCGTAGTTCGCACCCTCATAGTCGGATTCTTGCCAGTTATGATAAGGCTCTGCTGGCGCCACCAAAATAATCTTATCATATCCCATGTTCTTTAAAGCAAGGATAAAAGCAGTATATTTTGTCTTAAACTCTGAAAACGGCATTCCTGATTCATTGGGAACCTCCTGTGCGCAAAGGTTGTTGGTCCCATATGTTACCACTGCAATATTTCTATTACTTCCCGACTCTAAGGCGGCCTCATACAAGTCCAGGGTTGTTTGCGTTAGCGCATAATTTACTCCGGTCCCGCCCGATCCTAAGTTTTTTACAGATGAAAATCTCGATGGATCAAGCATTGTGTTTAACCAATAGGGATACGCCCCCACATTTCCACTAACGCCTTGCGTGTTTGAATCTCCAATGCAAACGACGTTTGCCAAGCCAATCCGCACCGGAGGGGTATACCCAGTAACGGAGTCAATAGGTACATATTTAATCATAGATCCGGCGCCAGTGGGAATATTTGCCATAATCATAGCCCCGTTCAGATTATCTTCTTCCTCCGAAATATCTGACCTGTTGACTACATCTTGAATTGAACTAATATCGGATCGCTGCTTTATCTCATAGCTCCATACGCCATTTATGTAATACATAAACACGTCCTGACGTAAGAAATTAACGGAAGAAATAGTTAATGAGTTTCCGTAGGTGCCGTTTTCCGTGGCCTGAAATGTTTTGATATTATTTGTAATCGCCTCATCAAATGATCCGGAGCCAGTAGATGGGGTCGCTAGGTCTACCGGCATAACATATCCTGGCGCCCCCTGTTCCCCTCGTTCCCCTCGTTCCCCTCTTTCCCCTGTCGCGCCGGAAGATCCAGTGGCACCCTGTATGCCGATGTCTCCCTTATCCCCTTTATCACCCTTTGGGCCAGTAGCTCCTGTCGCTCCGGTATCGCCCTTTGCGCCCTGTGTCCCGGCGGGGCCCCTAACCTCTCCCACGTCGGTAAAGGAAGTGCCACCCCAAGCATGTAAATGGCCATCATCTTCGGTAATCCACCCCTTTCCGGTATCTGCTTCAGTAAGATCGTCCGGCAATAGCGATGCATTTGCGACTGACCCTGTTACGGTTACAGACTTCCCGTCCTGCCCATTAGCACCCGCGGCTCCTGTTGCACCAGTGGCCCCGGTATCCCCTTTGTCGCCTTTTGCTCCTTGCGGCCCTTGTTGCAAAACAAAATTTACCGTCCTTCCCACGATCGAAACAGATGGTGTCGATCCGGCTGTTACCGTACCGACAATAAATAGATTTGTTGGATCCAACTGCTCTTTAGTTGACTGTGTAAGCTCTCCTGGTGACATGATCACCAAATCCGTATCATTGCCCGTAAGCAAATCTTTTACTCTTACTGTTTGACTCATGATGCGCCTATTATCGTGAACGAATCGCCGGTACCAACAACAGGTATTCCGGTCTGGCTTTCGTGCTGTGCTTCAAAAACAATTTCAACCTGCATTACTATTTTGTTTGTATTTCTTATCGGCGTCAGGTTGTCGACCACTTTCGGGGGAACTTTACAAAAAACATAGTGAGTGATATTGCTCGGTGCATGATATAGGGCTTTAGTTCCTGCAAATGTGCAGGCATTGAATAAGGCGGCCCTCTTTGATGAGTAATCACTCAAAGAGACCGCGTAAATGTGTCCTTTTAATGTTATTTGCTTATTATTTAACTGCGCCGGAACATCCAGATCCGTTTCAATACCGTTCTCGTCCTTCCAATCGTGCGTATATCGCTCCTTTAACGGCCAATCAGAAAGAATATCAACCGCGCAATCAGGCGATGGCGCAAAGCCATATGCAATCCATAGATCTACTGCATCCAAATAATATATATCATTACACTGACTCATTGATGTGCTTAATTATTTGGTAGGAAAGAAACGGACTTAACTTCCCCTTCAGGATGGATACGATCGTATCCTTTTGCTCGTCAGACACATCGGTAGTTCCTGTATTATACAACTCCCGCATTCTGTCAAACAAGCCGATGTCATCGCCATTAAAGCAAATTGTATTTGCCACGAATTGATGTGGAAGTAAATTAGTGTCGGTGAGTACAATCTTTGACTCACCCCCAGCGTCCGTAAACGCGAAGTTGGTTAAATCCAGTGTCATAGGTCAACAAAGTTTGTTGTTAGCAGATTCAAAATTACTCTTTTATTCATAATACATTCGATTATTATTACCATTTATTTCTACCGACAATCATAAATCCTAATTGAGAATTATTTAAAGAGGGGTCGCCTAACTGTATTGTTGCTGAATTGCTGCTCTCTGACTGAACGGACATCCATCCACCTGTCCCGTGAAACAGCGGCACTATCTTATAATCTGTGTGTCCAAGGTTGTGAGTTACGGTTATTGTGTATGGATTAGATCCAGTAAATGACACGGACGGCGACAATCCCGATATCGCCCAGCTGGTCGATCCAGTATAGGACCCACTGGAATTAAACTGCATTCGCACTACCGCAAGTATTCCCGGAGCATTCCAATAATCTCCACTGTTTTGACCAAACAAATGCCCGCCTATAGACTTAATAGATTTTACGCCGGTGCCCGTGCCACTTATATTTATGCCGTTGGATCCGTTGCCAACAACATTCATAAGTATTCCGTCTGCTGGATTTGAAACATTTGTGCCAGGATTTACATAAACCTCCAAGCCAGCCCAATATCCCGAACGCATACCCACCCGAACATCAACACTGCGCGAAAATCCTGGATCATCCAGCGTGTATCTCATTCCCGAAAATGGGGTTAGTTCCAAATATGAACTACCTAGACCAGGCGATCCATACCCGGTGATCTTGCCGCTTTCTATTCTGAACCCGCCAACTTCCATGGTGCCGTCCGCATTCAGTTTTGTTTTCCCGCCAGCGAACCATCCGGAGCCATCCCGCAGCACGGCAAACAATTGCGTCTCTGTAGTGAGTCCGAAGTTTGTCACACCTGCAGCAAAACAGATTTGCGATGGGTTAGATCCGATCGTGTAATCAGATCCATTCATATAGGCGGTAACTACGCCAGAAGAATTCTTCGCACCTATTACACCAGAAAGAACAAGCCCTTTTGTTATTTCGGTACTGATATCCAATAGTGCATCATTCAAATAATCGGCGACAGCCCCGGAAGGGTCCTCCCCCTTTACGCCCTGTACCCAGTCTGTGCCATCCCAGTACCATAACTTACCACCGTTGGCATTTGTCTCAAGCCAGGTATCGTTTATGTTAAAATCAGAACCGGAAGGCTCTGTTGATCCAACGTAGGATGTCGACTTTCCATAGTTTATTTCCGAAAAATCAGACACCACATCTCCGGTATTGCCGGATGCCCGGTATATTTTGCCTGCGTAAAACGTTTTCGAACCAATGGTGAAGTTGGCCGCTGGGATAATCATATCCCCTGCCTTATAGGGCATAGGATTCGACCAGTAGACATCGGCAGGCGGAACTTCTACAAAATCGGATTCGACATTACCCGTATTTGTCGTCGCCCTATACAATTTCTCACTAAAGAACGTCGTTGCACCTATCGTTGTCGTGGCGGTGGGCTTATAAAGCGCGCCAGGAATCCAGCCGGAGGGTGTGGTACGGTAGTAATATGCGGAGGGAAATTCTACAAAGTCCGAAGGAACATCTCCTGTATTATCCGTCGCTGTATATGCTTTGTTGTCGTAGAAAATCGTTGATCCAAGCGCAAAGCTTGAAAGCGGTATCAGGAAATCCCCGGAATCATACTTAGCAGGGGATTCCGAATACACAACAGCCTCTGATGTCCCTTTTTCAACCCAGCTTGTGCCGTCGAAAAACTTATGAATATTACCCTTTGATGTATCTACCCAAAGGGCATTAACCCTTGTTGTTTGTGTCTGAGGTGCCGCGCCCTGCACGTAAATCATCCTCTCATCTTTCCAGTGCGTTGCACTGAAAGATGTAGCCGTGATCTGAGACACATACCTCTCGCCTGCAACAAACTGTATTCCGCTGATTACAGCGTTAGCCGATGGGCCCCAAATGTCACCTTTTTGGTACGCTGAGGGCTGGGATGTGAATAGTGCTACCCCAGGCTTGTAATCAACCTCGACAAAATCGGTATCAACCGTGCCGGACGTACTGGTAGCACGGTATACTTTTCCTACTAAGAAAGTCTTACTACCAACAGTTACCTGGGATGATGGGATAAAAAGATCGCCCAGTTTCCAGTTTGAAGGCATTGTATTTGTCCATATAGTAGCACCGGATGCATCAGTAACGTTCCATGCCGCCCCGTTGAATGTCTTTGTAATATTCCCTGCCGATGTGTCTATCCAGATTGCGCCCTCATACGTTGTAGCGCTGAATGGCTGCGTGGACTGCACATACACCATTGTGTCGAGCCTCCAGTCTGTATTCGAGAATGACGACCTGGTAAACTGTGACACGTATGTATATCCGGCTATAAATGGCACCCCGGATATAATAGTTGTAGAAGACGGTATCCACCGGTCCTGCACCTTGTATGATGTAGGTGTGGATGTGTAGACTGTAATCTGATTGCCGCTACCGCCGCCGATAATAATACTATTATTATCTAAGTCGATGACAAAAGATACCCCATCCGCACTAACTATTCTCCCGGTTCTAATGGTATCACCAAGAATATCAGTAGAGCCTTTAACAAAGTAGTACCTGCGTTTACCGTCTGCGACCTTCATTATCGTGCCGACATGGATAACGTAGTACCCAGCGACAGCGTCATACAGCATTTTATTTTCACTGATGATCCAATCGGTATCAGTCAGGCTTGTTTTGCTTATTTTGGCGTACACATAGTACAGCTTCGTCGGATCCAGCCCCGAAACAGTCTTAGCACCCATTATCCAGGTGTACTGATCGTCCGCTACTTTATATATGTAGTGGATCAGCGTTCCGGCCGAAATATTGATCTTATTTTCATCCTTATCGTAGTTAGGAGAAAATACCACTCCATCAAAGTCCAGGTTCTGATTATCGGTTCCGAATTTAGCCGCAAGCGCCTCAATATATTGTAGATCACCACCAGTTGGGTCGAAAAGAGTATTTTTTAATTCATTAAGGTCTGAATAATACCGCCTAGCCTCCCGCGTGTTGATCCGTAACCGTGTATTTATCCCGTTCTTGTAAATTTCATTCTCTTTTTCTTCCAGCTGGGTAAGAGATTGGTATGATGCAGAAACAACGGAAGAAAGCTCTACCTCATATTTGTAAATATCCACCGGCGTGTCTGCATTACTTATCGGACGAGAAACCGAATTTACGCGCAACACTTCATCCACATCTAGAGCCTCATCGATCACACGAATATTTTTTTCCGTGGTCGGTTCTATGTAATTTCTCCGGATGTGCAGCGGGTCGGTCTCCAGGCCGTAGAGATACCGGTTCTCCAAAGCCTTATTGTCGTCGAAAAACTTTTGTCCCTCCGTAAGTAATTCCAATTCAGCCGCCTCAATATAACTATCAGGCATTAGGATGTCGTATATTCCATATTTATCTCCCACTTGGGGGTAAAAAATGGGACCGGGTATTTCAGCCAACTTCTCACTGGTATTAACCTCAAGCGTGATAGTCTTGGTGTCATGATCATATGACACCAAGGATAGGTCATATCCGGCCAACAATCCGGTTTCAAATCGGATCACAGGCTTCACGGGCTGCTCAGGAGTCCCCAGAATGTGATCATTGATATCAAAATCAATAGAGCTGTCTGTGAATACTAACCTATCTGCAGAATCTATTGCAGTTACAGTTCCGTATCGCTTCGGATAAATATCATCAAACGTCTTTTCGCTTTCAATCACGCCCTTATACTTAGTAATCAAGGCGTCATCTTTAATGAAGTAACCCGAAGGCAATCTCAGCCGTTCAGATCCGTAATCAGGCGGCAAATTTCTGGTTCCCCCTTTTACAAATAATTTATTAAAAGGGTTTGAGGTGAATTTATTCTTTCGGGACAAACTATATAGCCCATTCCCTTTCCCATATTTTAGGGTGTAGGCGGTTGCCAACGTTCGCAAACCAAAGTTGATTGTCGACCCATCGATCCAAAACTCCAACTTGTAGGTTTCGTAAAGTTTAACCAGCGCCTCCATACAGTTCTGGTTCGCAAAATCAAATAGCTTTTCATCGGTTGCATCACATTGCCCGATTGTATACCCCGTGTATCCATCGGCCGTCATGTTTTGGATGATCAGAGCAAGGATCCCGGCCGCGTCAGTAGTAATAGGCCCCTCTGTTATTGTTAGCTGATCAAAATCATCGGGAAATTTAAGCAGCACCCGGTTCAACTCGTACCATTTGGCTTCAAAAATCAGCCTATAGACGTAATCCCTCGATGATTGCTTTTCATGCTCATCGGGAATATTCAGATAGTAATCCTTCCCAAAGACAGTGATTTTGTCCCCTGTTTCAAAAACAACAGGCTCCGGAAGGCGAAAATTGACCTCCACATAATCATTTTGCATGACGGTCTCCCTTGCAACACCGGTCACCTTCAGGTTTTCAATAACCTTATCCTCTCCCCTGTATATCGTGTATTTCATTATTGTCCGGTTAATCTGTTTTTATTTGCGGCGTCCCCCATTTTGCTATCCATAGATTTTAAGAACACAGCAGACTTTCTAAGCTCCTCAACAGTGTTGTACGTGTTACGCTCAATCTTCTGCAGGTTGTCCAGGCTGCGATTCGCGATATCATTAAGGCTCACAAATCCTGTTTTTAAAAGATTATTTGTTGTCAGCTGCGCAACCCGCGCACCATTAGTATATGAGGCCAATAATGTTATGCTTTCCTGAGATGCGGAAGAAAAAGCGCCCTCAAGGTTGTTTCTGTTAGAACTCGACTTCGATTTATCAGTTAAACTAATTCCGGTAGATTCCTCCAGGAGCTTTGCTCGCTCGTCTCCCTTTTTTATCAGCTCGTCCCATCCATTTTTTAGCAAATCCTTTTCAGTCGCGTCGATAACTCCGTCGGCAGCAGCGGCAGCGAATTGATCGTACCATTCTTTTACACGCTTCTCCGCTTCTTCATCATACCGTAAGCTATTAAGCATCGCATTGCGCATCATCGTTTCAAAGTCCCCCGCAAAATCAGCAGCAGATCGCTTTCCGTCGCGGAATCCGTTAACTATGGCATCGGAAATCGCGGATGTGGTAGTGGCGGTATTTAATTCATCGATCTCGCGTTTGATATTTTTTAGAACATTGTCGACATCAACCCCCTGTTTTTCCAGCTCAGCCAATTGGTCAAAAGTAGATTTTGTCGCTCCATCCAGTAACCCCTGAGCATTCAGGTCTTTTAGCTCTTTCCACGTAACGGCTATCTTTTTGCCGTCAGCATCAAGCCTGGTAAGCGCGCTGTGATAGTCCTTTATGGCCTTCGAATTATTCTGTCCGAATAATCCTTTACCTTCCAGGTCATCCAGCGCCGCTCGGGAAATCATTCCATCCTTTCCGTATTTCGATACAAGGTCATTCAAAAACTTATCGGTATACCCCGCAGACTTCATGTACGCAACAAAATCATCAACTTTGTACGACCCAAGCCCGCCGTACTGTATCATCTCCTTAGGCTTGCCCCCAAAAAGCTTATTGAGTCCCCCCGGCCTATCTACATACCTATAATAAATACGCTCACCATCTTGTATCTGTTTAAGTAAAGATGCTGTCTCATCAAGAATTTGACGCTTAGATTCCTCACCTACCTTTTTTCGCTCTGCCAGTTGCCTTCTTGTCAATTCGATACTCTCAGCCTGTAGCCTATTCTGCTCCCGCATTTCTTCTGTAATCTTATATTCTCCCAAAAGAATATCGGCATTGTTGGCATCAACCGCCCGTTGTGCTTCTTCCAAAGCCTCTTTATACCGCTTTGCGGAACCAAAAAATCCAGATATGAGATTAATAAGAGACACTATCAACCCCACCCAATCCGTGCTCTTAAATACTTGTTTAAGATCTTTCCCCGAATCGCTCAATGCCTTCACAAGCGTTCCTATCTTCCTATACGCCTGCTCTAAGTCCTGAAGAAAAGCCCCCATATTGGATAACACTTCCCCCAGTCCGCTATTACCCGCAGATTGCAGCGATTGGCCAATGCCTGACAATCCCGATCCTATTTCTCCGATAACCTTTCCTACCTTGCCCAATTTCGACTCACTAAATGCAAGCTCATTAACCTCATTCAGCAGCCCTTTTAGCTGTTCTCTGGCCGATTTCAACCTCAATAGTACATCCGGAGGCACATCAACTATCTTACCGGTGGCGTCTTTAATTTTGCCGGTACTCAATGCCTTATCCAGATCATCAATAACGGACTGTATCTGACTCTTTGATCCGGTCTCTATATCGTTGTTCAGTTTTTTGAACAGATCTGACTCGAAAATGCTTAATTCTTTAATGCCCTTTTTGTACGCCCCATTAATAATATCAAACCGGCGCTTATACTCCTCCTCTCCAATAGTTGTACGATCGCGTTCTAAGGCCGCCAGTCGCGCATTCCTTTCCTTTTCCAGTAGCTCAGACTGTACTTTATAGTTTCCTGCCTTCTGCAGTAGGTCCAGGTACATTTTTGTTTCAATTTCTACTCTTTCGCGGGAGCGCTTCAACGCATCCGCGTTCGCCTGAACCAAAAGCTCATCAATCTTCTGCAATCTCGCGTTTTGAGATGCATTCAGCCCTCCAATCGCTTCGATATCCGCCTTCTCAGCCAGCAACCGGTCAACATAGGACTTATGCTTGGCGACCAGTCCCTTATATAGGCTGTCGGCGGCCTGCTGTCCGTATTTTTCTTTAAAATCCTCGTATTCCTCATATTCTTTTTTAGCAAGATTCAACTGCTCATTAAGCTTATCTGTATCATTTTTATAATCCGCAATACCCAATGCTTGCCTTCTAAACGCTTCTATTTGCTCATTCGCCTTTTTTTCATCAAGTAGGTGAAGTTTGTTTTTAGGATCTTTATTGTACTCTGCCACATCTTCCTTCAGCTCATCGAAATAATTATTTATCTCTCTGTTTTTACTATCCGCATTTGTAGAAAACTCTATCTCATACTTAAACCGAGAATCAGAAATTTTTTGTTGGATATCGGAAAATGCCTTATCGGCAAGGAATGACTTACGATCCGCTGCTTTCTGTTTTTTGGGTTGGTCATAGGCTTCAAGTATTTTGTCATAATCGGCAATTTGCTTCAATAATTTCTTACCCTCAGACCCTTTAGCCCGTACAATATCTAATGCTTCTAATTGCGCCTGAGCGTCCTTCTTTAGATCCTCATAATATTTCTTATTATGTGTCGTAATTTTATTTCTATTTTGATCTCTCTTTGCCTGCTCTTGAAGTTCAATTTTCTGTGCCTGATCTATGTCTTTGTTCTGGTTCTGCAGGGCCGTTTTTTCATCATTAAGAATTTTGTTCCTAAGGTCAATGTTTTTCTGACTAGAATACGTCAACACGCCTATCAGGCTATTGTCAACTACTTTAGCATTATCAGAAATCTCTTTATCAATTTGTTGAATGCGTTTGTAATTAAATATTTTGGTATCTTGATACGCCTTGGCCTTTGCTTCTCGGTCTAAAGCGGCAACATATTCATCAATAGCCTTAGTGGCCTCCCCGGTTTTAAACGCTTCTAGCGTCAGTTGGTCCAATCTGCCATTGGTTATATCTTTGAGTCTGGATAGAGCAGCCATTCGTTGCTCATTTGTTAATGTCTCATTCTTAATCTCCTTTACAAGATCTTGGACTTTAACTTTCTGATCTACAGTTTGCTCGGACGCATCCTTCAGGGCATCATTAAGTCTTTTCTGAGCTTTCTCGGCCTCTGTGGCACTATCTCTTAGTATAAAGTACGCAGCAACTAGGCCTCCAATAATTGCTATCGTCGCAACAATAGGATTATCAAGCATAGTTGCATTAAGTAACGCTTGAGCTTTCTGAGTCAAAGCCGTAGCCAAAGCTTGTGCGTGTTGCGCCAATGTTAATCTCGTAGAGGCTACAGTAGCTGCATTTTCTGTTGCAACCATAGCCTCATTTGTCGCCGTCGCAACTTTCTTAACAGCTACATTCACCTCAATTGCAGCCGTTTCTAAGTTCTTTTTCGTAGTATAAAAAGATGAAGACGCTGCCAATGCGTTTTGCGTAGCTATACTAGATGAGTCAGTCGCATTCGCCAGTTTTTTTGTAGCTATATCTACTTTTCGCTGTGCCGTCTGGACCTGGCGCGCTGTGCCGGTTGCTGCAATCGCCGCCAATTCCTGTTGCGCAGTTACTACTTGAGTAGCGGCC
>Ga0222424_100680_pt1 | contig 13763 bp, 22 predicted proteins | sample 2B2ome_FD_182468 | JGI IMG/M metagenome (GOLD analysis project Ga0222424, IMG submission 182468) | Enriched microbial communities from leaf-cutter ant dump, University of Wisconsin, Madison, United States - 2B200A (version 2) | ecosystem: Environmental > Terrestrial > Nest > Insects nest > Nest...
ACCAGCGCCCTGATCAAAAAATTACATCAATTCATGCCCGGCGTACAGTTTATCGATGATTTTTCCTGGGCGGGCTGCTTTGGGGCCACAAAAGACGGGCTTCCCTATATAGGCGGGCATCATAAATATCCGAATGCGTTTTTTGTGATGGGCTTCGGGGGAAACGGCATCACCTTTTCCATCCAGGGTATGGCGCTCATCCTGAAACTCCTGCGGGGCGAGCCGGACCCGCTACTGCATCTTTACCGCTTTGGGCGCTAATATGCGGCAATCTACATGGGTGGGTCAGCGTACGGCACTACGGCCAATGCTTTCATAATGAAAGCCCAGTTCCTTCATCTTCTCCAGCGAATACACATTCCGCCCGTCAAAAATGACCGGTTTCTTCAATTGTGCTTTTATTTTTTCAAAATCAGGATTGCGAAATGCGCTCCATTCGGTCAGTATGAGCAATGCATCCGCATCCTTCAATGCTTCATACTGGTTACCGGCATAGGTGATCCTGTTGCCAAACCTTGCACGCATATTATCCATCGCTACCGGGTCGTATACCCTTACAACGGCTTCTTCCGCCAACAAGGATTCAATAACATCAATAGAAGGTGCATCCCTGATGTCATCCGTTTCCGGTTTAAAAGCCAGTCCCCAAACCGCAAGTTCCTTCCCCTTCAGCTCATTGTTAAAATGGGTCCTGAGCTTTTGTACAAGCCTTCCTTTTTGCAGCTTGTTAACCGTTAAAACAGACTCCAGCAATTTAAAGTCATACTCATGTTCTTTTGCAGTAAGGTTCAGTGCCAGCACATCCTTTGGAAAACAACTGCCACCATAACCGATACCCGGGAACAGAAACCGTTTCCCGATACGCTGGTCACTTCCGATGCCGATACGCACCCAATCCACATTGGCTCCCGTACGCTCACACAGGTTTGCAATTTCATTCATAAAGGAGATCTTCATGGCCAGGAAGGAATTTGCAGCATATTTCGTCATTTCCGCACTACGGGCGTCCATAAAATAAACAGCGTTCCCCTGCCTTACAAAGGGACTGTACAACTCTCCCATTATTTTAGCGGCACGTTCTGATCCGGTGCCTACAACCACCCGCTCCGGCTTCAGAAAATCATCCACAGCCACTCCTTCCCTCAGAAATTCAGGATTTGAGACCACATCAAACAGGCCCGGAGCCAGCTTTTCCGATAAAATAGCAGCCACCTTTTCAGCTGTACCTACGGGAACGGTGCTCTTATTTACAACCACTTTATAAGATGTAATCAGATCTCCAAGCTGCTTTGCTACCTCTAATACATATTTGAGATCGGCCGCACCATCCTCACCAGAAGGTGTGGGAAGTGCCAGGAAAATCACCGACGCCTCCTGTACGGCAGCAGCCAGATCATTGGTAAACGAAATCCGTTCTTCCCTGATATTCCGGGCCAGCAATACTTCCAGTCCGGGCTCATAAATGGGAGTTAGCCCCCTTTTTAAAGTTGCTATTTTTTCTTCATCCACGTCCACACAAACCACCTGGTTCCCCGTCTCCGCAAAGCAGGTTCCTGTTACCAATCCCACATATCCGGTTCCTATAACTGCAATTTTCATACTCGATTATTAAATTTTAAAGAAGCGGGGTCGCACCGTATCAGGCGTTCAGCTTACAAACAAACAGCTCCGGGTTCTGCCGTTCGGCCTCCTCGATGGTTGCATAATTGGAAAGCACATCGGCTTTGCCCGGCCGGATGCATACATCGTGCTCAAAATGCACAGAAGGACTTCCGTCCTTGGTACGCACCGTCCAGCCGTCACTTTCTGTAAACACCTCTTTTTTACCCAGGTTGATCATTGGCTCTATCGCCAGCACCATACCACTCTGAAGCTTCATACCCGTACCTCTTTTTCCATAGTTAGGCACCTGCGGGTCTTCATGCATCTTTTGCCCCAGCCCATGCCCTACCAGTTCCCTTACCACCCCATAGCCGTATTCCTTTTCGGTATGGTTCTGAATGGCAAAACCGATGTCTCCGATCCGGTGACCGGTAGTGGCTTTTTCAATGCCCTTGTATAACGACTCCTTGGTAACAGCGATCAGTTGCTGTACTTCCGGAGCCGGCTCACCAATTGCAAACGTATACGCATGATCTCCATGCCATTTATCCAGGATCACACCTACGTCAATAGAAACAATATCGCCCTCCTTTAAAACAGTTTTATTGGGGAACCCATGCACGACTACGTCGTTCACCGAGATGCAGGAATTGAACGGGTATCCGTTGTAGTTCAGAAAAGAAGGGATCGCGTTATGATCACCTATAAACTCACCAATCGTCTTATCCAGGCTCAGTGTAGCAACACCGGGTTTGAGGATCTTTGCGATCTCGGTTAGCGTTTTACTTACCAGTAATGCGCTGCTGCGCATCAGTTCAACCTGTTCTTCCGATTTGATTTTTACCATAGCATTTATTAAAAAAGTCCCGCAACTTGCGCTGCGGGACTGCAAAGTTATTAAATTTCTTATAACGAATTAAATCTGAATAGCTGAAGAGCTCTGGCGTCCCTGTATACGGCCGCTTTTCATCAACCCATCGTACTGACGCATCATCAGCTGGGTTTCGATCTGCTGCAAGGTATCCAGCACCACCCCTACCATGATCAGCAGCGATGTACCGCCAAAGAACATAGCAAATCCCTGCGTCATACCAAAAAGTTTCTGAATCACGCCCGGCAGGATCCCAACAAAAGCCAGCAGAACAGCACCCGGGAACGTGATCCGGTCCATAATGGTACCAATATAATCCGTTGTAGGCTGACCCGGTTTAACACCCGGGATAAACCCGTTGTTCTGTTTCAGGTTATCCGAGATCTGCTTGGGATTAAAGATCAACGCCGTGTAAAGGAACGTAAAGCCAATAACCACTACTGCATAGATCAGCATGTACCAGCCATTGGTATGATCCGTAAACATCCGTCCCAGATCTGCGTTCTTGCTACCCATTGTAAACAGGGTGGGCACAAACATAATTGCCTGGGCAAAGATGATGGGCATTACCCCGGCACTGTTCACCTTCAGTGGCAAAAACTGACGGGCACCGCCAAACTGCCGGTTGCCAACGATCTGTTTTGCGTAGTTCACCGGTACTTTCCGTACCCCCTGAACCAGAAGGATCGACCCCATGATAATTCCTATGAAAAGCGCAATTTCAATAATGAAGATCAAAATATCCCCGGTTCTTGTAGAGCGGAATGTAAGCTCCTGCGCCAGTGATTGCGGAAGACGACCAAGGATCCCCACCATAATGATCAGGGAGGTTCCGTTACCCAGTCCTTTATCTGTGATCTTTTCACCCAGCCACATTACAAACAGCGTACCCGTGGTAAGCAGGATAACAGTGGTTAAGGAGAAATAAAAACTTCCGTATGCAGCCATAATAGCGGGTCCGGAAGTCTGCTGCAGGTAAGCCAGGTATGCAAATGCCTGTACAAAGGTTACCACAACGGTCAGATAACGTGTGATCTGGTTGATCTTTTTGCGTCCGCTTTCACCCTCTTTCTGCATTTTCTGGAAGGAGGGCACCAATACGGTCATCAGCTGCATAAAAATCGATGCCGTAATGTACGGCATTACACCCAATGCAAAAATGGAGGCTTGTTCAAAAGCCCCTCCTGCAAAAGTATTGATCAGATCCAGGATCCCGTTCTGCGCATTGTTCTTCTGCAGAGCTTCTAATGTAACCGGGTTGATACCGGGCAGCGGAATGTATTTCCCGATCCGGTAAATAAAGACAAGCAATAAAGTGAAAAGAATTTTACTCCTTAGCTCTTCGATGCTCCATATGTTCTTAAGTGTAGTAATTAGTTTTTTCACCTGATTCTTCTTAAATTGTCAATTCTCCAAAATTAAAAGACGCACTACGTGCGTCAAAATTTATTTTTGAGAGCCTTAGTTCAAAATCTCAACGGATCCACCGGCACCTTCGATGGCAGCTTTCGCCTTTTCGCTGATGGCGTGTACCTTAAAGGTGAATTTGCCTTTAATTTCCCCGTTACCCAAAACCTTTACTTTGTCTGTTTTGCCAATAAAGCCCATCTTGTAAAGATTTTCAGCAGAAAAATCAGAGATGTTATGTGTTTCGGCCCATTGATCAACCTGACCAATGTTAATAATCTTATAAACAATTTTGTCCGGGTTCTTAAAGCCTCTTTTGGGTGTACGACGCTGGATCGGCATCTGCCCCCCTTCGTGTCCTAATTTCCGTTTGTAACCGGCACGGCTTTGTCCACCTTTGTTACCTTTTGTAGAAGTTCCGCCAAAACCGCTACCTTCACCACGGCCAATTCTTTTTTCCTTGTGTACTGAACCTTTTGCAGGCTTTAATTCATGTAATTTCATTGCTTTATTCTTTTACTTACGCTCCAAAAGCGGGAGCTCGCTTGTTTTATTAATACCTGCCAGGCAGGTTGTTTTTGATCCGGGAGGTGCAAATATAGTCCTCTGATCCGGATTTTACAATTCTTCCACTTTTATCATATGTTCCACCTTGCGGATCATACCCAAAATCTGCGGAGTAGCCTCTACTTCCCTGCTACTGTTGGTTTTATTCAATCCCAATGCCTTTAATGTGAGCTTCTGCCTTTCAGGGCGGTCGATCGGGCTTTTTACTAACGTAACTTTTATCTTTTTCATAATCTCAGATTTAGTCCCGATAACTATCAGGATGAGATTTGAGATTTGAGATTTGAGATTTTCCATAAATCCCAAACCATAAACCTCAAACCATAAATATTTCTTATCCGTTAAACACTTTCTTTAAACCTAAAGAGCGGGTTTTTGCAACATGTACCGGCTCGCGCATCATTGCCAGGGCCTTAAAGGTTGCTTTTACCACGTTGTGCGGATTTGCAGAACCCAGGTTCTTTGCCAATACATCCGTAAGACCCGCTGCTTCCAATACGGCACGCATAGAGCCTCCGGCGATTACACCCGTACCCGCAGAGGCCGGTTTAACCATTACTTTTGCAGCGCCCTCTTTTGCCCACTGATCGTGAGGGATGGTTCCCTTCATGATCGGAACTTTTATAAGATTTTTCTTGGCGTCCTCTATTCCTTTTGTGATTGCTTCCTGAACTTCTTTTGCTTTTCCCAGACCATGTCCTACAACACCGTTACCATCCCCTACCACAACCAATGCAGAAAAGCTGAATGCACGACCGCCCTTGGTTGTTTTTACTACACGATTAATAGCTACCACCTTGTCTTTTAATTCAAGATCGCCCGCCTTAACATTGTTGAAATTAACTGTTGACATTATTTCGTTTTAGATTGAATAACTTTTTAAAATTGCAAACCACCTTCTCTTGCACCTTCTGCAACGGCCTTAACACGCCCGTGATACAGATATCCCCCTCTGTCAAAAACTACTGCCTTAACATTCAGGTCTGCCGCTTTACGGGCAATAGCCGCACCTACCAACTTGCTTTTATCAGATTTGGTACCTGACTGTGCTTTGATATCCTTGTCCTTTGTAGAAGCCGCAGCAATGGTTACCCCACTGTTATCATCAATCAGCTGAGCGTAGATATCCGTATTGCTACGAAACACCGCCAGTCTCGGCTTTTCTGATGTACCACTGATTTTCTGGCGAATGGAGCGGCGGATACTGGTTCTTCTTTTAACTTTTGCGTTTGACATTATTTCTTTATTTATTCCCTGATACTGCCAGGGTCATTTTATATTTCAAATTTCAAGTTCGAGGTTTCAGGATTTGAGCGCCGTTATGGAACTTAAGACCTGAAACCTGAAACTATAATTATTTACCTGCAGACTTACCTGCTTTCTTACGTACCACTTCACCTACAAAGCGCACCCCTTTTCCTTTGTAAGGCTCCGGCTTGCGCAGACTGCGGATCTTGGCACATACAGCACCTACCAGTTGCTTATCGCTTCCGCTGATGGTGATGGTCGGGTTTTGTCCTTTTACCGTTTCTGTAGCAACGGTGAGTTCCTTGGGTATATCAAAAATGATGTTGTGAGAATAACCTAAAGAAAGATCCAGTTGATTTCCCTGGTTGGTCGCTTTATAACCTACACCCACCAGTTCCATTTTCTTTTCAAAACCGTTGGTAACCCCTTCAACGAGGTTTGCCACCAGGGCACGGGTCAAACCATGCAATGCACGGTGATTGATCTGGTCAGAAGGACGGGTGATTGCGATCTGGCCGTCTTTTACTTCTACTTTGATATCCGTGTTTACGGTTTGTTTCAGTTCTCCTTTTTTACCTTTAACAGTAACGATATTATCGTTTCCAACTGTTACGGTAACTCCTTCCGGAATGGCGATTACTTGTTTACCTATACGAGACATAAAAATTAGTTTATTGTTTCCTTTATTATTGTTGATACATCCGGCAACCGGTCAGCCTGTTAGGTATCGGCTTAATGTATCGCCGGTTTAATGACGTTCTATTAATAGATATGGCAAAGTACTTCACCACCCACGTTCTGAGCCCTGGCATCCTTGTCGGTCATTACACCTTTAGATGTAGACAGGATGGCGATACCCAAACCGTTCTTTACACGGCGGATATCCGCAGGCTTTGCGTACTGACGCAATCCCGGACGGCTTACCCGCTCCAGGCTATGAATAGCCGGCTGCTTGGTTGTAGCATCGTACTTCAACGCGATCTTAATTACCCCTTGCTTATTATCATCTTCAAACTTATACTTCAGGATGTATCCCTGATTGTATAAGATCTCGGTCATACGTTTTTTCAAGTTAGATGCAGGAATGTCCACGATACGGTGACCTGCCATTTGAGCATTACGTATTCTTGTTAAAAAATCTGCAATTGGATCTGTTACCATTTTATATGAGTTATATCAGTTCAAAATTTAGTGGGTGGTTTATTTTAAAAGCCCATACCCTGTCTTACGGCTTTGCACAACTGTAATTACCAGCTTGCTTTTTTCAATCCCGGAATTTTACCATTCAACGCCATATCCCGCAGTGCTACCCTGGAAATGCCAAAGTAACGTACATATCCCTTAGGACGGCCCGTTAACTGGCAACGGTTTTTCAAACGCACTTTAGAAGAGTTTTTAGGAAGCTTGTCCAAAGCGGCATAATCACCGGCTTTTTTCAGCTCTTCTCTCTTAGCGGCGTATTGCTCCACCATTTTTTCTCTTTTTACCTGACGGGCTTTAATTGAAGTTTTTGCCATGTTTGATTAAATTCTAAATTCCAAGTTCTCAATTCCAACGTGATGGCGACCCAGAACCTGTGAATTGTGATTTTATAAAATTACTTTTTAGCGTTTTTAAAAGGCATTCCCAGTTCCTTCAACAGTTCGTATGCCTCTTCGTCGGTTTGGGCAGTAGTCACAAATGTGATGTCCATACCGGTGATCTTGTTCACTTTATCGATATCGATCTCAGGGAAAATGATCTGTTCTGTAACACCCATGGTATAATTCCCACGGCCATCAAAGGATTTTTCGTTGATTCCTTTAAAGTCGCGTACGCGGGGCAATGCCACAGCGATCAGGCGGTCCAGGAATTCATACATTTTCTCTCCGCGCAGGGTTACGCGTGCACCAATCGGCATGCTTTTACGCAACTTAAAGTTGGAGATGTCCTTTTTAGAATTGGTCACCACTGCTTTCTGTCCGGTAATTGTTGACAGTTCTTCAACTGCAACATCAACCAGCTTTTTATCAGTTACTGCACCATTTACACCACGGTTGATGCAGATTTTTTCCAGTTTAGGAGCCTGCATTACAGATTTGTAAGCAAACTTCTTCACTAATGCCGGGGCCACTTCATTCTTATACTTTGTGGCCAGCCTGGGGATATATGTTTTAGTACTCATGGTCTATTACTTTATTTGCGATACACAAAAGATTAGATTTTCTCTCCTGATTTTTTAAAGATGCGCAATGTTTTACCAGCCTCACGAACGCGCTTTATTTTGGACGGCGCTTTAGCTTTTGCATCCCATAACATCACATTGCTGATATGAATCGGAGCTTCTACTTTTACAATACCACCCTTTGTATTCTGGGCGGAGGGTTTGGTATGTTTGGTTTTAATGTTTACCCCTTCAATCAGCACTTTCTCTTCATCGACCAGGACCTCTTTAACCAACCGGGGTTTATAATCAACCTTTCCGTTATCATCTTTGCGGGGTTTTGCGGCTCCGCTGATAACGATAACCAGATCACCTTTTTTAATATTGTACTTGGGTTTAAATCTTTTGCTCATTTTTTTATGCTTTCTTTATGCTTAATGCGAAAGGCTCAAGGCTTAACGCTATTTTTTATGGATGGATGCCTTCAGCATTTTGCATTAGGCATTTGGCTCATTTATAAAACCTCAGGAGCTAATGACACAATCCTCATGTATCCCTTATCACGAAGCTCCCGGGCTACCGGCCCGAAAATACGGGTACCTCTGGGCTCGTCTGCCGCGTTCAGGATCACAACGGCGTTGTCATCAAAACGGATATACGAGCCATCTTTACGACGCAGTTTGTTGGTAGTACGTACGATCACCGCTTTAGCCACGGTACCTTTCTTAATACCCCCTGCCGGAGTAGCGTCTTTAACCGTTACAACGATTTTATCGCCAATTTTTGCATAGCGCTGTCCGCTGTTGCCCAGTACACGGATGCAAAGCACTTCTTTTGCGCCGCTATTATCAGCCACGTTCAACCGGCTTTCTTGCTGAATCATTTTACTAAAGATTTGAGATTTGGGCTCCGATAACTATCGGAATGAGATCTGAGATGCTCATTCCCCAAAATCTATTTTAAAAAAATATTACCTGTTTTCTGAATACTGCTCCCAATAGCCATCGGGGACAATACTCTCTTTTTTATTTTACTTTCTCTATCACCTCAACCAGTCTCCAGCGTTTCAACTTGCTCAGGGGGCGGGTTTCCATGATCTTTACCGTATCACCGATGCTGCACTCGTTCTTTTCGTCATGCGCATGAAACCGGGTTGTCTTTTTCAGGAACTTCCCGTAAATAGGGTGTTTTACTTTTCTTTCCACGGCAACAGTGATGGTCTTCGTCATCTTGTTGCTGGTAACCACTCCTATTCTTGTTTTTCTTAAATTTCTTTCAGACATTTTATTTACCTTTTGGCTTGTACAAAATTGCTGTTACGCTTTTGCAGCTTCGCTGTTTTGACCTTGTTTTAAAAGCGTTTCAATGCGGGCGATATCTTTGCGCAGTGCACGGATCGACATCGGATTCTCGAGCGGGGAGATCGCATGTGCGAACTCCAGCTTTTTCAGGCGTTGCTTGGATTGCTCCAGCTGCACCTTCAGATCTTCAGCTCCCAACCCCTTTATGCTGTCTACAAATTCTTTTTTCTTTGACATCTTAATTTGATTTATTAGTGAGTAACTAAATCCCTACGCATGGTGAACTTAGTCTTGATCGGCAATTTACCAGACGCTAACTCCAGCGCCCTGCGTGCCACTTCCTCGCTTACACCGTCCACTTCAAAAATGATACGGCCGGGTTGTACAACTGCAGCCCAATATTCAAGATTACCTTTACCTTTACCCATACGAACCTCTGCAGGCTTCTTGGTGATGGGTTTATCAGGGAAAATGCGGATCCATACGTTTCCTTCCCTTTTCATGCTACGGGTAAGTGCCTGACGGGCAGCCTCAATCTGACGATCCGTAATCCAGTGAGAATCCTGGGCCTTTAAAGCATAAGAACCAAACGAAATGGTAGTACCTCTTTTCGCGTCGCCTTTCATGCGACCTTTCTGCATTTTCCTGTGCTTTGTTCTCTTCGGTTGTAACATTCTATTGAGATTTGAGATCTGAGATTTGAGATTTACTGGATCTCAAATTTCAAACTGTTTTATATATTATTAATTCCTTTTGTCTCTTCCTCCGCCACGGCGATCGCCTCTGCGGTCATCCCTGCGGTGCTCTCTTCTTTCACCACCGCCTACGTTCTTGTCGTTTCCTGAAATAAAATTGGGGTTCAGGTCGCGCTTAGCCAATACTTCACCTTTACAGATCCAAACCTTAATCCCGATCTTTCCATAAACGGTTTGAGCAAATACGTTGGCATAGTCAATATCCATCCGGAAGGTATGCAGCGGCACACGTCCCTGTTTGAACTCTTCGCTACGGGCAATTTCTGCCCCACCCAAACGACCGCTCAGTTTCACTTTAATTCCCTCAGCACCCATACGCAATGCAGAGGCAATGGCCATTTTAGTGGCACGCTTAAAGTTGATGCGGTTCTCGATCTGACGGGCAATCGTATCACCTACGATCATGGCATCCGTTTCAGGACGACGGATCTCCAGGATGTTGATCTGTACATCATCGTTCTGAGTCAGCTTCTTCAGTTCTTCCTTGATGCGATCTACCTCGCCACCGCCTTTACCAATAATGATCCCGGGCTTAGAAGTATGAATGGTGATGATTAATTTACCTAAGGTTCTTTCGATAACAATCTTGGAAATACCTCCCTTGTTGATACGGGCATTCAGGTATGTTCTGATCTTATTGTCTTCGATTAACTTAGAAGCAAAATCTTTTTTGCTTCCATACCAGTTAGATTCCCATCCACGGATGATGCCTAACCTGTTACCAATTGGATTTGCTTTTTGACCCATATTTATTGGTTATGCTTTTTTAGATTCTTTAGTTGACTTTTTTGCAGCAGCCTTTTTCTTGGCAGGAGCTTTTACACTTGCTTCAGCTGTTACTACTTCAGCAGGTGCAGCTTTGGCAGCGGCCTTTGCTTTCTTTGCGGCTTTCTTATCTTCACCAGCTACATCCACTATAAGTGTTACGTGGTTGCTACGCTTGCGAACACGGTAGCCACGGCCTTGCGGAGCAGGGCGCATGCGCTTCAATGTACGGCCTCCATCTACGAAAATGGTCTTCACCACTAAGCCGGATTCATCTTCCCCTTCATTAGCCTGTTTCCAGTTTACAATGGCGCTCAATACCAGCTTCCGCAAAGGTACTGCAGGATGTTTGGGGTTGTGCTCCAGTTCGGCCAACACCAGATCCACTCTTTGGCCGCGAATCAAATCAGCCAACAGCCTCATTTTGCGAGGTGAAGTTGGATAATTTCTAAGTTTTGCTACTGCTTCCATTATTTAAGTTTGAGGTTTGATGTTTACTGCTTCATGTTTGCACATTCCCGGCAAACGATCAAACGATCTTTTATATATTAATGCTTTTTATTAATGTTACTTCTTGTCGCCCGCATGTCCTTTAAAGTTGCGGGTGGGTGCAAACTCACCCAATTTGTGCCCTACCATAAACTCTGTAACATATACCGGAATGAACTTATTTCCGTTATGCACTGCAAAAGTGTGGCCTACAAAATCAGGTGTAATTGTAGAGCGACGGCTCCAGGTTTTAATTACAGCCTTTTTTCCTTTTCCTTCATTGATAGCCAACACCTTTTTTTCCAAGTGAGTTGCTACGTAAGGACCTTTTTTTATCGAACGAGCCATATTTATTTTTTAAATTCTAAATTTCTAATTCTAAATTTCAAATTACTTAGCCAGTTTGCTACCGTTTTTACGCTGGATGATGAGCTTATCACTTGATTTACCCACGGTTCTTGTTTTCTCACCTTTTGCGTATTTACCGGTACGGCTGCGCGGATGACCTCCGGAAGCACGGCCTTCACCACCACCCATCGGGTGATCTACAGGGTTCATGGCCACACCACGGTTTCTCGGGCGGATGCCCTTCCAACGATTTCTACCGGCTTTACCCATGCTTTGCAGGCTATGATCGCTGTTGCTCACCACACCTACCGTAGCAAAACAGTTGATCAGCACTTTTCTCAGCTCACCGGAAGGCATTTTCAGTACCGCATATTTTTCTTCCTTGTTCGTAAGCTGTGCAGATGCACCGGCGCTACGGGAGATCTTTCCACCCTGACCCGGGTTCAGCTCAATGTTGTGTACATTAGTACCCAGGGGCATATTCTTCAGCTGCAGGGCATTACCGATCTCAGGAGCAACAGCATTACCGCTGATTACTTCCGCACCAACAACCAGGCCCTGCGGAGCGATGATATAGCGTTTTTCTCCATCAGTATATTCCAAAAGCGCGATAAATGCGGTACGGTTCGGATCGTATTCGATGCTTGCTACTTTTGCAGCCACACCATGCTTATCCCTCTTAAAGTCAACAACACGATACTTTTTCTTATGACCACCGCCTCTGTAACGCATGGTTAAATGACCAGAAGAGTTCCGTCCACCGGTGCTCTTCTTGGTTTCAATCAGGCTTTTCTCAGGCTTGTTCGTAGTCACCTCGGAATACGAATTCCCGATTCTCCAACGCGTACCGGCTGTTACCGGCTTAAACTTTCTTACTGACATTTTCTTTGTTTCAGGTTTCAAATTTCAGGTTTCAGGTATTTCCCTCTACCGAAACATTTTATTTGGATTCAACACTTCGCGGCGGCTGATTGCCCTTCTATTCAGAAATTAGATATTTGCATACAGGTCGATCTCCTCGCCTTCCGCAACGGTTACATATGCTTTTTTGTAACCAGCTTTACGACCCTGGATAAATCCGGCTTTTGTATAGCGGGTCTTATTCTTTGCAGGAGCAACAACTGTATTTACGCTGGTAACGGTAACACCATAAAAAGTTTCAATTGCCTTTTTAATTTCCAGCTTGTTTGATTTTTTTGCCACCTTGAAAGCATAGCGGCGCAGTTTTTCCTGCTGAGCGTTTGCCTTTTCGGTTAAAATCGGTTTGATTAATATTTCAGATGGTTTCATGACCAAATCTTTTTTTCGGGGTTAAACTCTTAAGCTTCTACAGCCTCTTCTAAATCTTCAGAAAATATTTTTGCAGCACCTTCAGAAAGTACCAGCACTTCTGAATTCACAATATCATAGGTATTGATATCGCTCAGCGGTAAGGCCAGAACAGAAGGTACATTGCGCAATGACAATTCAATATTTTCATTGGGCTCAGCCAAAACGAACATTGATTTTTTATCAACCACATTCCATTTGCTTAAAGCAGTGGTCAGTGTTTTTGTTTTAGGAGCATCCAGGCTGATATCTTCCACTACCAGGATCGCGTTTGCTTTTGCTTTGTAAGAAAGTGCGGAGATCTTTGCCAGATCTTTTACTTTCTTGTTCAGCTTAAAGCTGTAATCGCGGGGTTTGGGTCCAAAGATGGTACCACCACCTTTATATAACGGGTTACGGATATTACCCTTACGGCTTCCACCGGTTCCCTTTTGCTTGTGCAGCTTGCGGCTGGCACCCTGCACTTCCGCACGGGTTTTTACTTTATGGGTTCCCTGACGCTGTGCCGCCAGAAACTGTTTAACAGCCAGATAAATCACGTGGTCATTAGGCTCCGCTCCAAAAATATCATCAGGCAGTTCTACTGAACGACCGGTGCTTTTACCTTCTATATTTAAAACTTCAATTTGCATTTTCAAAAAATTTTATGTGTTACAGGATACCGGATCTTATTTTTGGATGAAAACAATGGAACCGATATGGCCCGGTACGGAACCGCTCACCAGGATGTAATTTTTTTCAGCGAAGATTTTTACCACTTTCAAACCTTTCAGTTTTACGCGGTCGCCACCCATGCGGCCTGCCATGCGCATGCCTTTCATTACACGGCTGGCATCGGAAGAGTTACCCAAAGAACCGGGAGCGCGCTGACGATCGTGCTGACCGTGTGACTGCTCTCCAACCCCGTGGAAACCATGACGTTTTACAACACCCTGGAA
>Ga0222424_100681_pt1 | contig 13760 bp, 13 predicted proteins | sample 2B2ome_FD_182468 | JGI IMG/M metagenome (GOLD analysis project Ga0222424, IMG submission 182468) | Enriched microbial communities from leaf-cutter ant dump, University of Wisconsin, Madison, United States - 2B200A (version 2) | ecosystem: Environmental > Terrestrial > Nest > Insects nest > Nest...
GCAAAGCAGCTTCACCAGGTCAATATTCTTCCATTCATTAAAACCGCCTACATTGTATTTTTCACCAATTGCACCTTCATGAAATACGAGGTCAATAGCCCGGGCATGGTCAATTACATACAGCCAGTCCCGCGTATACTTACCATCACCATATACCGGAAGCGGTTTATTGTTGATGATATTATGGATCATCAGCGGGATGAGCTTCTCCGGAAAATGATTAGGCCCGTAATTATTGGAACAGTTGGTCAAAACAACCGGTAACCCGTACGTATCAGCATAGGCATATACAAAATGGTCCGAAGATGCTTTGGAAGCTGAGTACGGCGAATGCGGGTCATATTTTGTGTTTTCTGTAAACAACCCGGTTTCCCCCAATGCTCCGTATACCTCATCGGTTGAAACGTGGTGAAACCGCTTGCCCTGGTAGTCATCATGCCATAATTCCCTGGCGGCATTTAACAGGTTCACGGTTCCGATCACATTCGTGTACACAAAATCCAGGGGGGAAGTAATAGAGCGGTCCACATGGCTTTCTGCCGCCAGATGAATAACCCCATCCGGCCGGTATTTTTCAAACAGGGCTTTAACAGCAACTGCGTCGACAATATTTGCCTTCTCAAAAATATAATTTGGCTGATTTTCGATGTCTTTAAGGTTTTCAAGATTACCGGCATAAGTAAGCGCATCCAGGTTAACGATTGTATATTCCGGGTATTTATTTACAAAAAGGCGCACTACATGCGAGCCTATAAAACCAGCCCCGCCGGTGATGATGATTGTTTTATTCAAGATGTTAGGTATTAGACGTTAGATATTAAATGCCCGTCCCTGGCTGCCAATAATACGTTCCTATCCCAGGGACCCTGGGTTAGACCGGTACCAGTTAAAAGTTTGCCGTAGTCCCTCATTTACAGAGATCTGCGGTTCATAGCCCAGTAACTCCCTTGCTTTTGAAATATCGGCAAGGCTGTGCAATACATCCCCCATCCTTGCCGGGCCAAAATCCGGGGCCAAGGTAGTGCCGGCTCCGGCTTTCAGAAGGTTAAACAATTCAAGAAGACTGGTCTGCGCTCCACAGGCGATATTATATACCTGGTTCACTGCGGCCTTCTCTTTTGTAAACAATGCCAGCAGATTTGCTGTAACGGCATTATCTACAAATGTAAAATCCCGGCTATGTTTTCCATCCCCGTTTATCAGCGGAGCCTTATTGTTCAGCAAGGCCTTTATAAATAAAGGAACCACTGCGGCGTACGGGCCTTTGGGACTTTGCCGCGGACCGAAAATATTAAAATACCGCAACCCGATCAGTTCCAGGCCGTATAATGACGCATAGACCCCCGCATATAATTCATTTACATACTTTGTTACGGCATAGGGAGAAAGCGGCCTGCCAATGTTTTCCTCTTTCTTGGGCAGTACCGGATGATCGCCATAAGTGGATGAGCTGGCGGCATACACCACTCTTTTGATCCCCAATTCCTTAGCGGCTGTCAATATATTCAGGGTCCCGGTAATATTCACCGCATTTGTGGTGAGCGGGTCCGTAATGGAGCGCGGTACGGAACCTAAAGCGGCCTGGTGCGAAATTGCCTGAATGCCATCACAAGCCTTCAGACAGGTATCATAATTTCTTATATCGCCCTCGATCCACTCAAATCGCTCGTCTGAAAAAAAGCCCTCCAGGTTTTCTTTTGAACCTGTAGCAAGATTATCCAGTACGCGAACAGCCTGAACACTGTTGTTCTTCAGTAACGTTTCAACCAGGTTGGAACCGATAAATCCTGCCCCACCCGTAACCAGTACCCTCATATGAACTAACTCTTTTTAAACCAACGGGAAAAGCGTTTCTTCCTCTTTTTCCCCCCCGTAAAGGCATCGTCCTGATAATAATCGTTCCCGTTCTTTTCTCCGTACCCGTAACCATATCCATAGCCATAGTTACCGTAGTACCCGCCCCCGGTGGGCATTTTGGTATCATTCAACACAATAGAAAGATTGGGCATTTTTTTATTCTCATACATTTCATTGATCAGGTTCAGCTGCTTTTTAAATGTATGTCCCTGACGGGTAACATAGATGGTGCAGTCGGCATATTTTGCCAGGGTAAGTGCATCACTTACCATTCCGATAGGAGCCGTATCAATAATGATATAATCAAATTTTTGCTTCAGCTGTGAAAACAGCAGCTCCGTTTTTTCGCCCAGGAGCAATTCTGCGGGGTTAGGCGGAATGGGGCCACAGGGCAATACGTACATATTTTCTTCCCCTGCAACCGGAATAACAAGACTGTCCAGATCTACGTCACCAATCATGTAGTTACTGATGCCCTGCCGCTTTTGCATATCCAGGCCGCTTAAGACCTTGGGTTTTCTGAGGTCAAATTCCAGTACAATGGTTTTCCGGTCCGTAAGTCCGTAAACCGCGGCCATGTTGGTGCTGATAAACGACTTTCCTTCTCCCCCAAAAGAGGATGTGACCATGATTATTACTTTCTCCCGTTTACCGGTTATATACTGCAGATTGGAACGCAGCAAACGGAACTGCTCAGCAATCAGCGTACGCCTGGTTTTACTTACCACCAATGTATGGTCCGATTTGGAGTGGCCGATCTCTCCCAGTATCGGGGCATTGGTAGCCCGTTCAATATCAGAACGGGTGTTTACCCGGTCATTGAATGCTTCTTTCAGTACAATAAACAGGCCTGGAATAGCCAGCCCAAAAAGCAATGCAGCCAGCTTTACATTCCGGGGGTTCGGCTTTACCGGTACTATATTGGGTTCTGCCTTTTCTATGATTTTAGTGTTGGAAATAGTGCTTGCCCTTTTAATGGCCGCTTCTTCCCGTTTTTCACCTAACACTTTTGCCAATGCCAGCTTTGACGTCAGGTCCCGTTCTATTTCTGCCTGTTCGGTGATCTTTGCGGGCATTTGCAGGGCGCCTCCGGTACTTTTTGATTTTTCCGCGGTAACAAGTCCCAGGTTTTTCTTATAGCTGCTTTTTAGCGTTTCCACATTTGCCAGGGCCCCCTTTCGCAGCATCTCAATGCTCTGATCCAGTTGTTTTATCTGCGGGTTATCTACAGGCACATTCCCATCTACCAGGGTCTTTCGCTGGAGCTGCGCCTCATTCAGTTTCGACAACGACTCGCCCAGGCCCGCATCTTTAACGCCTAATGCTGAAGGTGTTAATGTTCCGGCGCCGCCACTGGCAATACTGCTTTCCAGTACGTCCAGGGCACCCAGGGCCATCCGCTGCTCCTGGCCTGCGGCGTCCTGTGCCTGCGCCCGGTCTAATAAGGCGGTTATCTGCAGGGTAGCATCTACCAGGTTGTTATTTTTCTGGTATGTCACCAGTTTCCGTTGCAAACTGTCTATATCATGTTGAACAATCCCTAAACGATTATTGATAAAGTCGATGGTAAGGTCCATGGATGTATTTCCCTGTTCAACCTTCCAGATCGTATACTCCTGCATCAATGTATTCACTACATCGGAGGAAAGATAGGGATTGGTCGAGTGGTATTCCACCAGTAAGATACCAGTGTTGGCCAGTTTTGGCTGTACATTCAAATCACCGATCATTCCCGCCGCAACCACATCTTCATGATGATAGGAAACCGTGAATTCGGCTCCGGGCTCCGGCGGCCCTCCGTCCTTTACCAGCTTAAACACTCCATTACCGGTCTGGAACAACTGGTCAAAACTGTAGAGGGCGGGCTTTTTATTTACCCGGAACTGGCTGCCATTTACAAAATCAATGTCGACGGAAAAAGAAAGCGTGGAGTCGGTCAGCTGTACGGGAACAAAGACAAATGATGCCCGTTTATAGGCATTCATATTTTTTACATTCCCTTTTTTAATATAGCCGATCTGTAACCCCAAATTTCGAACCACCCGGTTCATTAACGGACGCGATTTCAGCACCTCTATTTCGTTGAGCAGATTTGTAGTCTTGCTTTTACCGGCGATCAGCTCCTCTACTTTGTCACCCTTTGATTCTTCTGTAGTGATCAGCATGTTTCCTACAGAGCTGTATTGCTCCTGGGTATAGCGCAGGTAAAGCCAGGCCAGCAGGAATGCCAGTGCTACACAAAAAATAACCAGGGGAAGAAACCGGATATATTTAAACAGCAGTTCTCGTGCACTAAGATTGCCCGAAGTTTCTCTTTTCTCAATGGATTGCATAAATCAGGTTGCGATATTTTATAATACAGACAGATGTCCGCATCATTTTCTTGATATGGAAATAATGATGGACGCGATCACTGCTGCTGTGGAGGCAATGGTTGTTGCAAAAGAAAGACGGCCCAATGTCCTGGCCTCGTCCTTAACTTTTGCCTTATCATTGATAGGATCGATCAACAAGATATCATTTTGTCTGAGGTAATAATAAGGCGATGCAAACACGTTTGCAGACGACAGGTCCACAACGCCCATTTCACGCTTGCCATCCTGTTCCCGGATCACTTTTATCTCATCTTTCCTGCCCCATTCCGTTATGCCGCCTGCCATAGAAATAGCTTCAAAAATATTCACTTTCTCCGTAGGAATGTTGAGTACCTGTGGCGCATTGAACTCACCGATGGTAACGATCTTATAGGTTTGGAAACGGATCAGCACAGTCGGGTTCTTTAAAAGCTCTACAGGTGTTGTCAGCCTCTTTTTGATCTCCGCTTCCAATTGCTTTTTTGACAGCCCCTCCGCATGGATCTTGCCCAAACGGGGAAAATCAATATTTCCTTCTCCGTCTACAAGAAAACCACCAGTGGTACTGGTATTATTAGCGGTAGTACTGGTGCCGGTAGCCCCTCCTCCGCCCGGCAGAGGTTGATTGTATAGCAGGTCCGGATTGGGGTCCTTGGGTAAATAATCACTATAAACCTGTATCGCTAACTGATCGTTCTTTTGTATGATCAGTTCCGGGAAATGACTTTGTTTATCTATCGATTCATTGGTGGCACCTTCCAGGTATTTGGGCATCTTCTGCTGGGTAACACAGGATACTGTTAGCAACACAGCAGCCAGTGTTGATGTATAGTTAAAAAGTTTCATAAAGTTGATTTAGTTGTTGATCAGTTTTGATTTATCAAATAAGGCTACCAGATGATAGTTAAGGCTCTCGATCGCCACTTCCACCTTATTATTTTTCAAATCGATGACCCGGCCCTCTTCTTCCACCAATACACCCTGGTTGATCATTACCCGTTGATTCTTCCTGGGACTGAACGGTACCAGCTCCACATTTTCAAACTCACTCAGAAATTTCCGGATCCGGGCCACTTCAAAATCCTTTACAATGGCCGGCTTCCCTTCTATATAGACAAAATTAATGACGCCCGGGGTTTCCCTTACTTTCTGCACTTCGGTGGCGTCAATATGAACAAATAAATAAGACGGCAACAGGGGTACCTGCACCAATTTAATACGGTCGCTCCATCTGCGCCTTACCGTATTTAACGGACAATAGGTAACAACGTCCCGCTCCGTAAGTAGTTTTGATACTTTTTTCTCCCAGCGGGGCTTAGTATAGATCGCATACCAGTTTTTCTCTTTCATTTCTTTACATAGCTTCGCCACCTCAGTCACATTTCCGGATGAAACAGGACCTCATGGATGCCACAGGAACATCCCTGCAAATATAGCAGTAACAACGTTTATATAGAAAATTCTCTGCGGCTTGTATTTTATAAGGGCCTAAATTCGCATTTCACCATATTATTTCCTGAAAATGAAGATTCGATACCGATCGCTTGACGTTTTCCGGGGGGCTACTGTTTGCCTCATGATCCTGGTTAACAATCCTGGCAGCTGGGGCCATATTTACGGACCGCTGGAGCACGCCCCCTGGCACGGGCTTACACCTACAGACCTGGTTTTCCCGTTCTTTTTATTTGCGGTCGGCAATGCGATGTCTTTTGTCATCCCACGTTTGCAGGAAGCTGGTCCGGGCGTTTTCTGGAAAAAAGTGATCAAAAGGACGGTCATGATCTTTGGGATCGGACTTTTTCTGAACTGGTATCCTTTTGTCCGCTGGAATGAAGGCGCGCTTGAATGGATCGGGTGGACCTCGGGCCCGCAAAAGGGGGTACGGATCTTTGGCGTGTTACAACGTATAGCCGTCTGCTATTTCTTTGCCTCTGTTATTGCTTATTATCTAAAGCCCCGGGCCGCCGGATTGCTTTCGGTGGTCCTGCTGCTCTTGTACTGGGCGCTGTGCATTATGGGTAACCCCGCTGATCCTTACAGCCTTGCGGGTTGGTTTGGTACAGAAAAGGTAGATAAGGTCATTTTACACGTTGCGCATATGTATAAAGGCGAAGGGGTTCCTTTTGACCCCGAAGGCATTGCCAGTACATTGCCCGCCATTGTACAGGTAGTATTAGGTTATTTTGTAGGTATGTATATCCGGAACAGCAGCGCTGAAATTCCGGCGGGTCTGGACCGGAACAACCCTGGCAACCCGATGTTTAAAATGCTTACCGGGCTTTTTGTGGCCGGTATCGCATTGCTGCTTACCGGTTTTTGCTGGGATATGGCATTCCCGATCAATAAGAAAATATGGACCAGCTCTTATACAGTATATACTACAGGGCTGGCTATAGTGACGATCGCTACCATGATCTATTTTATTGAAATCAAGGGAAAAAACGGCTTCCTGGGCCGTTTTTTTGAGGTTTTTGGTAAAAACCCCCTGTTCATTTTTGCGCTCAGTGCTTTTTTGCCCAAAACCGCAGCCCTTTTCAGAACTGCGGACGGCGTTACTCCCTGGAACTGGCTTTATACAAGAGTTCTCATCCACACACCAGGTGCAAAAGAGAACGGGTCCCTTTTGTATGCTATTTGCGTTATTATTTTTATGTGGGCTATTTGCTACTGGCTCGACAAAAAGAAAATTTATATTAAAGTTTAAATTATTCTGCTATCAACTGATTTTCAAATAAAAATCGCTGCGCTATCTGCCATGACCGGTACCCCGGCACCTGTTTTAATAAAAGCATTCCATTAACAATGAACCGGCTCTGGAAGGGCTCGCGTTCAAAATAAGGCCACACCCGTTCAAATTGCCAGACCTGCAGGCCCCTTACCAGGGAGATCCTCGGAAGCGGGTTGAAACGCTCCCTGCTCCAGGGCGCCTGTAACTCCGCAATCCTGTTAATGATCAGGCGAACCCGTTCAGCATCGGCAATACTGATGTAGATCTCGTTCCTGTTCAACTGTCCATAGCCATTTAAATGCATTTTAAAAGGCATGGTACCCAATGCAATCCGGCTCAATGGGCCCGTAACACCTTCCTCTTCAGATTCATACGCAAAAAAACCGGCCAGGTAAACGAATGACGCAGGGGACCGCAGCGGTATCCCCCGGAAAAATGCATCCAGCCTCGCCCGCGCATCCGTAACCCGGCGCCTGGTTGCGTCCGGTATATCCAGGATGAGGCGATACTGGTTTAAAACATCCCTGCTATAGGTTATAATATCCTGCATAATAGGATCTTATATGTATCCCTGATACAATTCGGATGCCAGAAACTGTTATAAGATCAGGTCCCTGCATTGTCTGATATAGCCGGCTTTAACGAATTCCATACCGGTGTAACACCAGGATTATTAAAATACCCGGACGATTAAATCCGGACCATAGGAAAACACATTGTATTTTTGCCGCGAATTAAATCGTTTGTCGGATTATTATGGCTTTTATTAAAATACTGAAAATGAGCAGGAACAAAGAGCGGGTTACCCAAAAGAATACCCTTGGTACCCGGAACCGGTTATTAACGTTTTGGGGATGTTTAGGGTTATTGCTGATCGCTTCCTGCACACAAAACAATGTAAAACAGGATAATTCGTTAAAAAAATATTTTGAAGAAAACCAATTGACCGGAACCTTTGCCCTGCTGAACAACGGCACCGGCGAATTTACGGTGTACAACCTGGCCCGGTACCGGGATAGTGCCTATCTGCCCGCCAGTACTTTTAAGATTGTAAATTCACTGATCGGACTCCAGACGGGGGTCATATCCAGCGACAGCATGGTCATTCCCTGGGATGGCATCCAGCGTTCGGTTCCGGAATGGAATAAGGATCTGAATATGTACCAGGCCTTCCGTGTCTCTGCAGTACCCTATTACCAGGAGGTAGCGCGGCGCATTGGCAAAGAAAAGATGCAGTTCTGGCTGGATTCGCTCCATTATGGTTCCGGAAAAAAAGACACGCTTTTTAAGATCCGGTCTGCGATCGATACGTTCTGGCTTGATAATACATTGAAGCTCACCCCTGATGAAAATCTCGGCCTGGTGAAGAAGCTGTATTTTAACGAACTGCCGTTCTTTAAGCTCTACCAGGAAAAAGTAAAACATGCCATGCTGTTTGAAGATAATTCCAACTATAAACTGGCGTACAAAACAGGTTGGGCCGCTACGGAAAAAGGGCATGCGCTCGGCTGGATTGTTGGGTGGATCGAGGAAAACCGGCATCCTTATTTCTTTGTGCTGAACGTGGAGTCTGCCGATCCGAGCTACAATATGACCACCGTACGGCTGAAAATGCTAAAGGATATTTTAAAGCAACTGGGCTTTTTTGAAGGAAAGATGTAATCCGGCAAAGTTATTGTTCCGTTGAGACGGTTGGATTCGTACATGGTGAAACCCGAATAGTGCTCAGGAGCAAAAGACACCTGATGCGCTCATAAACCCTGTAACTCGTTAACTTTACCGGAGCATGAATTTTGAATTTCAATATATCTATTTCATCTGGCTGAGCACCGGTGTGTTGCTGTTCCTGCTCCTGTTTTCCGTGGTAAAACGGTGGAAAAAACGCACCATCCGTAAAATAGGGGAACCAACGCTGGTAAAAGCGATGATCCGTGGCTATAGCCCGTTCCGGTTCAATCTGAAGTTCGTCTTATTATGCCTGGCGTTTTTAATGGGTGTGCTTTGCACCATGAGCCTGCGTAAGCCCGGCGGCAATGATGGTATTAAGCGGGAAGGCATTGATGTGGTATTTGCGTTGGATCTCAGCAAGAGCATGCTGGCCCAGGATGTAAAACCCAGCCGGTTACTGCTTGCCAAACAGTTTATCAGCAAAATGATGGATGCCATGCCCAACAACCGGATCGGACTGGTATGGTTCGCCGGCAAGGCGTATATCCAGATGCCCATCAGTGCCGATCATAGTTCTGCACAAATGTATGTGAACGATGCCTCGCCGGATGTGGTTCCCGTTAAGGGTACGGTTATTGGCGATGCACTGGAAGAAAGCCTCCGTTCCTTTGGGGAAAGAGAGGCAAAATATAAGGCAGTGATCCTGATCTCCGACGGTGAGGATCACGACGAAAAAGCCCTTGAACTTTCAAAGGATATGCAAAAACGGGGCCTTATGGTAAATACCGTAGGGATCGGGTCGCCGGAAGGCACATTCATCCCGGACGATTCTACCGGAGGTAATAAACTGGATCCGCAGACCGGTCAGCCCATCGTGTCCAAACTTAACCAAAAAGAATTACAGCAGATCGCGGGCAATACCAATGGCGTATATGTACATTTAACAGATATTAATGCAGCCGTTAAACAGATCAACCAGCAGCTGGCACAGATCGACAAAAAGGTGACCGGCGATACCAACCTGATGAGTTTCTCCTATTATTTCTGGGTATTTGCCGCAGCAATGATCCTGCTGCTGGTAATTGAACAACTCCTTCCGGAAGGTAAAAAAACAAAAACATGAAGTGACGCATAAAAATCCCGGGTAAGACGCATGCCGATTATGATTAAAATTTTTATGCACCATTCCCGGGCATTCGGAATGATCAATAACTATAAAAATATACACGTGAAACCTCATTTTATATTCCTCTTCAGCCTGGCAGCGCTTCCCCTCCGGGCCCAGGACGGAAGCGATCTTATAAAAAAAGGGAACGAATATTACAAAGCCGGCAAACTGGAGGATGCGGTAAAGGTTTATGAAAAAGCCGTGGGGGGACAACACCAATACGTTGCCCAGCTGAATAAGGGTAATGCATTGTACCGATTAAAAAAATATGACGAGGCTGTGAAGGCCTACGGACAAGCTACCATAGCGGCCAATACTGATGCAGGACTACGGTCTGCTGCCTTTTATAATACCGGTGTGGTCTATTCGAATCAAAACAAACTGGAGGAAAGTATTGAAGCCTACAAAAATGCCCTGCGCCTGAACAGTAACGATGTAAAAGCGCGCGAGAATCTTCAGAAAGCACTGCTTGAAAGGAAAAAGCAAAGCGGTGGCGGTGGCGGCGGACAGGACAAAAAAGACCAGTCCAGAAAACCGGAAAAATCCAGGATCAATCAGCACCAGGCCCAGAACCAGCTGGACAAACTGGAAAATAAAGAAAAAAATACCCAGCAACGGATCTCTGAGGATAAGTCGCAATACGGAACCAGCCAGGAGAAGGATTGGTAGCGGAGCGTTGTAAGGGAAAATTTTTGAGTGAAAAACTGGACGTTGAAGCCGATCTTCCTGAACCATATTGGATGGTTATTATTCCTGCTTTCTCTTACGTTTGCCACACATACCTGAGATGACCGGAGAAACCATTCAAGGCCAAGGACGTATGTACTTGTTGCAATTATACTATTTCCTGTTTGACGTTTCTATTGACACTGGTCAGATGCAGTTTCATACCGGATGTTGAATCCCCTTCCGGAGATCCGGAATGAACATGCTCAAATTCCCATATTACTCCGGTTACCGTATAACCACTGGTTTTGCAAATTTTTCGGCCTCTGCAGACAGCATTTTTTCAAATCCCTGTTTTGCAGCAAAAGCCTTATCCGTCATTTCCCAGCCAACATAATAGCGGTATACCACGGGCTTACCGGGTGTAGCCTTGAGGTCTACGGAAAACACATTGGTAACATCTGTATCCGGAGTGCTGGTATGCCCGAACTTTTTTACATTTTTTGCAGGTGTTAAAACTGCAAGCCCCAACCGGTCTTTATTTTCGCTTTGCTGATCATAGGTATACAAGCCTGAGATTCCTTTATGATTGATCTTATAATCCTGCTTACTGTAAAAATCAATGGTGCCGGTTACCAGTGATGCATTTGCCGGCACATGGCTGAAGATCACTTTATTTTCAAAGAAGTATTGCCCCCCCCAGATACTGATCTGTTCTGTAACGGTAATGGGAGAAACATCCGGAAGGTATTGCCAGTTCTTATATACCAGTTCAAAAACGGAACGCAGCGGGCCGCTGCTTATTTGCTTATAAACAACCTGCTGCGCATTGCTGCCAAACCGGATCAACGAATCTTTTCCATTTACTTTTACCCGGAGCGCCAATGCACCAGCGCCCAGCGATTTCCCCACCTTCAGTATATCCATACCCCAATCGGATAAATTATGATAACTGTTTCCCGGGTTGGCTCCAACCTCATCCAGCACCATATAGGGTACACGTTTTCCCCAGATATCGTTCGCATTCCTGATATCAAAGTATTTACGAAATCCTACTTTATCGTTTTCCCACGCCGGACCTTCTGTTAAATAAGGAGGTAGCTTTTGTTTTGAGAAATCGGTTGGCAGGTTATTATAGGGCATTGTATCCAACAACACATTATTTCCAAAGCCACCACCGGCCAACCGGTGCTTTTGCCGCACATAGGTCCGTACCACGGCCTTTATTGCTGCCGGATGGTCGCTGAGCGCCACGGAGAGCAGCTTTTTCTGTTTGGGTGCCAGGCTAAGCAGCAGCACTGCTTCATCCCAAATGCCATCCCCATCCAGGTCATCGAACTGAACCAGTTGCGGGGTATTTCTATCGGTTACAATGATGTATTGACGCTCATTTAAAGCAGGCAGCCTGCGTTTGAGCCATGTTCTTTTAAGCACTACCAATTCATCTTTCCGTTCCGCGGCAGAAGGATTGGTTACCTCAATTGTCTTTGCCTGTGCAAACACACCTGTTCCAACAGCAATAGCTATTGCCAAAAAAAATCCTTTCATGAGTTACATTATTTTACAGGGCTTTTACAGCCTGACGGGCAATCAGCAGCCACTGGCTGCCCACCTTTGTCCAAACAGTCATAATTTTCAGTGTGGTATGACCCGGCTGCTTATTATCATTGGTATCGGCGTCCAGTATGTGCCGTACAATAGCCGTATTATTTACAAAATAGATCGTCTGATCTTTGATATCGATCTTTGTAAAGTCGCTTGCACCCGTCTTAAACGATTCCAGGAACTCCGCCTTATTTTGCACTTTACCGCTGGAATGCCCGTAGGTCAGCTTGCCCGATGCCAGGGCACTTAAAACAGGTATATCACTACCCAACATCGCCTGGGTGAGCTTTTTTACAGCAGCCTCCACCTGTTGCGTATTTTTCCCCTGGGCCATCAGGCGCATGCCGGAAGTAACGGTAATGAATAACAGAAAAGCCAAAAATCGTACACGCATAATGATGGTTATTTAGCCAGCAAATATACCTGATAATTTTTCAAAATAAGGCCCATACTGTATAAACGGTATCCTCCTCCTGCAGACCGGTTCCAGAACAGGCATTCAAATGCCGTTGATGCCTGCCCTAAATTTATAGCGGGTCCTGATTATCTTTGAGGAATGAAAAAGCCCTTTTTTTTGTTATATACGGTGGCGTTGCTGATGCTTGGATCCTGCGCCTCCTCAAAAAAAAGCAATACCAGCAATGTGTTGACCAAGGCCCCCGTGCACACAGAAACACCTCATGAAACCGGCGCCGCGCTTTCCATGGATCAGCCATTGGATATTGACCGGCAGGAATTGATCCGCTATGCAAAAACATTTCTGGGCGCACCCTATAAATACGGCGCTTCCGATCCGGAAAAAGGATTTGACTGCTCGGGGTTCCTCTATTTTATTTTTCAACACTATCATGTAAAGCCGCCGCGCAGCTCCTACAACTATGAGCATGTAGGGCAACCCGTAAGCATCCAAAAAGCATTGCCCGGAGACCTGATCCTGTTCCGGGGCGAGCACAGCAGCAAGATCGGGCATATTGGTATTATCACTTCCAATAAAGACGCGCTGAGCTTTATCCACGCCGCCGGAAGCGGTACCGGCGTTATCATCAGCAACTTTTCCGGCTACTATAAAAAGCAGTTCGTAAAGGTGATCCGGGTGCTTAAATAAAAACAGGTTTATCCAGCAGCACAAAAAAAAGAGGCCCGCAAGCCTCTTCAATAAATATAAACAGCGCCGTTCTTTTACCGGTCTATAGACCCCAGCACCTTTTGCGAAAACGTGTTCAGCGCATCTGACTCCCGCAGCCCGTTCTTTACTAATTCATGCACTTCAATAGCTCCACAAAGATTCGTGATCAATTCACCTGCAACATCCAGCTCCTCATCTTTTACATTCATCTCACAAAATGCTTCCAGTACGTCCACAGTTGCCTGCAGCTTTTCCGGGGGAGCGGCCTGGTATAATTTTCTAATTATTGGTAATTTCATTGAATAACTCATTTAAAGATGCGGCCTGGTTGGTTTGCACCTGGTTCAACAATGCTCCGTTTTTAAATGCCGCAAAAGTAGGCAGGTTATCCACTTTTGCCAGTTTACGGGATTCCGGCAGCTTTTCGGCATCTACATAAATAAATGCAACATTTTCATTTTCACCTGCCAGTTTTTTAAACTTGGGTTTCATGATACGGCAATTGCCACACCAGCCTGCACCATACTGCACCATCACTTTTTCATGATCTGCAACCAGCTGTTGCAGATTGTCTTCACTTAATTCTAC
>Ga0222424_100682_pt1 | contig 13743 bp, 5 predicted proteins | sample 2B2ome_FD_182468 | JGI IMG/M metagenome (GOLD analysis project Ga0222424, IMG submission 182468) | Enriched microbial communities from leaf-cutter ant dump, University of Wisconsin, Madison, United States - 2B200A (version 2) | ecosystem: Environmental > Terrestrial > Nest > Insects nest > Nest...
TTGCGGCTGTTTTAAAGGCACGCAGGCATAATACCAGCAATGCTATTGCCAGCATCCCCGCGGCAGTAATCAAAAAGATCCACCAGCTGAGATCTGTTCTGAAAGCAAAATCCTGCAGCCATCTGTTAGAAAAATACCAGGCAATGGGGAATGCAACCGCGGATGCGGCTACCACCAGTGCCAGTAAACTTTTTGAAAGCAGGAAAATAATTTGTGCAACGGATGCGCCCAGTACCTTTCGGATGCCAATTTCTTTTACACGCCTGTTGGTCATAAAACTTACCAGCCCCAGGAGCCCCAGGCAGCTGATAAATATGGCCAGCCCGGTAGCCCATTTCAGTAATAGTGAAACACGTTGTTCCGCCTCATACAGGGATTTGATCGTATCGTCTAAAAAGCTATACTCAAAGGCTTTATCAGGATAAACCATTTTAAAGTGCTTCTCAATAGCCGCCAGGGTATGCTTCCATGATGCCGGATCCGGATTCAGCAATACGGAGATCATGAACGAAAATTGCTTGTTGTTGGCAAAGAGCGCCGCGGGCTGTATGGGATTATGCAGGGACATGGTACTAAAATCTTTTACAACACCTACAATGAGCGCCGAGTCTGCCGGGCCACCCTTTATGTATTGCCCCACAATATCTCCCGGACGTTGTATACCCATCTGACGCATCAGGGTTTCGTTGATCAGCACATCGGTAATAGCTGAGCTCGTGTCTACATGAATATTCTTGCCACCAATCAGCCGGATATTGAAAAGATGCAGGTAACTTTCATCGATGGTACGAAAATGTACGGCATCAAAGCGCTTTTCATCACCCCGGTTTTGCCATACAATGCGCCCGGCGCTGCGCCCGTCTTTTGTCGGCGTTGCCGTAGAAACCGATAGTTGCCGAATAGCCGGTATGCTTTTCAACTCATTTACCAGTACCGTACTTTTGCTTTTAGACCCCGACAACACATCCGGTATTGAAAAAGAAACGATCGCATCTTTTTTGAAACCCAGGTCTTTGTTGAGCATAAAATGGATCTGCTTGCCAATCACAAAAACAACGACCAGGAATACCTGCGCTATTACAAATTGCGAAACGGTCAGCACTTCCCGGATCCAGGCATTGCGCGACCGTCCATCGGTTACCGTATTATTCTTCAATACCAGTGCCGGCCGGAACCTGGAGAGTACAAAGGCAGGATACAGGCCTGCAAGGAATGTGACCATTACAATAAGCGCAATAAGAAAAGCAAACACAACCGGTTGGTACAGTTGCTTCCCATCCAGGCTGTCCGGCACAAAACTTTTAAATGCGTAAAGCAGCAGCGGGGCAAAGGCAACTGCCAGTACCGTTGCCAGAAAGCTCACAATGAACGCTTCAGTCAGAAACTGGTATATGATCTGCTTTTTACTGCCGCCAAATGTTTTGCGCACGCCTATTTCCCGGGCCCTCAGTGTAGATTGTGCCGTAGACAGGTTGATAAAATTAATAACCGCGAGCAGTAACAGCAATGAAGCCAGTATGGTAAGATTGCGCAACGTAGTTTTGCTTACCTTGCCATCGATCTTTGTATCGAAATGAACATCACCCAGCGGCTGAAGCACTCCTACACCCTTATAATTGGGGCTTGCGGTGCTGATATTGGCCTGATATATCTTTTTAATCTGTGCGGCCACCTGTCCGGCATCGGCACCGGGGCTCAGTAATAAAAAACACTGTGTGCTGCTGCTGATATTGGTCCAGTTAGGTTTATCCAGTATGCTTTTGCTGAAACCTGTCTCTGATATGGTTTTAAATGAAACAAATATCTTATTATCAAAATCGGTTTTTTCCTTTAAGTCCGCAACGATCCCCCCAACAGTGGTCACAATACTATCATTAAAAATAATGCTCCGGCCAACAATACTACCGGGATCCATACCCGGAAAATATTTTTCTGCATTGGAACGTGTAAGCACAGCCTGATTTATCTGAGCCAATGCCTGTGCATTTCCCGCGATCCATTTATATGGAAATATCTCAAAATAATGCGCGTCGGCGAGGATCACATTATCGTTCTTTGTAAATACCTTTTCCACGGTTTTGTCAAAACCAGGGACCCTTACTGTAAGTTTATAAAACGGATAACGCTCGATATGCGCCACTACATCAACGCCTGTAACACCAGCCTTTATTGCCGGGGGGGCCATCTGGGAAAGGCCGGCATCGCCTCCGTCCGGGAATTTCGTAATAACGCGGTAAATACGGTCTCCGCCCGGCTCCCATTTATCAAAGCTGTAATCATACCGGATGATCAAAAAAATGATCAGTGTGGCACTGATGCCAATAGCCAGCCCCAGCACATTGATACCGGTGATGGTTTTATTGTGCCAGAAGTTCCGGAAAGCGGTTTTGATATAATTTTTTATCATAGACATTGTTTCTTGGTTCGTAAACGCTGTAACGCTCCGGCCATACCCGTTGTCACTCAGAGCGCAGCGCCTTTACCGGGTTGGCTACTGCGGCCTTTATTGCCTGGAAACTTACGGTTATCAAAGCAATCACAATAGCGCCCGAGGCTGCCATCACAAAAACCTGCCAGGATATTGAAACCCGGTAGCTATAGTGTTGCAACCAGGAATGCATACAATACCATCCCGCCGGTATCGCTATCAGTAAGGCCAGGAAGATCAGACGTATAAAATCCTGTGATAATAACTTCCACAGGCCGGGCACCGAAGCGCCCAATACCTTGCGCACACCGATCTCCTTTATGCGCTGTTCTGCCATAAAGGAAGCCATGCCAAACAGCCCCAGGCAGCTGATAAAGACGGCCAGCAAAGCAAACCCACCGCCCAGTGTTCCCAGCCGCTCCTCATCTCCGAACTTCCGGTTAAATGAGTCATCTACAAACTGATAATTAAAAGGCTGATCCCGGGCATAGGTTTTGTACACCGTCTGCAGTTGTTCAATAGCCGCTGAGGGGCTTATTCCCGGATTGATCCTGACCATCAGGAAACCGCCGGCGTTTTTGTCAAAATAAAAAAGGGCCGGCCGCTCCGATGCATAAGGCGACTCCATAATGATGTCCTTTACCACGCCAACAATCGTTACGGGGGCTTTATCTGCGTAAATAATGGTACCCACCGGCTGTGTAAGTCCCATATATTTTACCGCCGCCTCATTCAGTATTACGGCGGCAGAATCGGATGCGTAGTCCCTCGAAAAATCGCGCCCCGCTACTACCTGCCAGTCGATGGTTTTTCCAAAATCATGACCAACACCCAGGAGGGGGAATTCGGCACTGCTCCCCTCCTCCTTTCCGGGCCAATCAATACCCGTCGTTGTTGAAAAATCACCCGTTACAGACCCGTTGGTTTCCGCCATCGACAGGATACTCCCCTGTTCCTGCAGCTGTTTTTTGATAACCTCAAAGTGATCATGAATGCCCGGGCCATCCACATCAATGGCCACCAGTCCGTTCCGGTCATACCCGATCGGACGGTCTTTTGTAAACCGGATCTGGTTGAATACGATAACGGTTCCAATGATCAGCATAATAGAAATGGTAAACTGGGCCACCACCAGTACCTGGCGTTGCAGTCCGGAAAAGCGCCCTGTTCTGAAAGTCCCTTTCAATACCTTAACCGGCCGGAAAGCCGACAAATACAGGGCCGGGTAAATACCGGCAAGCAGCCCTGTAAACAGGCAAAAAAGAATACCTCCGGCCCAAAACAAAGGTTCCATCCAAACAGAAGGCATTTCTTTTCCGGCAATCCTATTGAACAGCGGCATGGTCAGGGCTACCAATACCATACTCACTCCAAATGCCAATACTGCATACAGCAGGGATTCGCAAAAAAACTGCATGATAAGTTGCTTACGATGCGAGCCGATCGTTTTACGGATGCCTACTTCACGCGCCCTTTTTATACTGCGTGCGGTGCTCAGGTTCATAAAATTGATGCAGGCCAGCAGCAATACAAAAACGCCAATAATCCCAAACATCCAGATGTATTGGATACGCCCTCCGTCATTAACACCGTTCTTAAAAGCATCATAGAGGTACCACTGATCCATGGGGTGCAAAAACAACTCGGGTTTCTGAAGCGCCAGCCGGTCATTCACATGTTTCAGGCGTACGTCTTTTATCAGCCGGGATGCCCGCCGGAGATCCTGCTCCCTGTTCAGTTGTACATAGGTTACAAATGCGTTGGGACGCCACGGATCTTCCGCAGTACGGATCCAGTCCGTATGCTGCAGGAATAATTTCCAGGGCGCGATAAACAGCAGTGCTCCAAAATCAGAATTTTTTGAAAGGTCTTCATATACGCCGGTGACCTTTACCAGCAGGTTATTATCCAGCGTAACCATTTTTCCAACAGCAGCGGTCGTACCAAAAAAGGACCGGGCAGAGGATGCAGCCAGCATAATACCGCTGACATCATCCAGACCATTCTGAACACCATCGATCATTTTCAATCCCAGCAGCGCACCTGCGCCCGGTTCAAAAAACCCACCGCCCAGGTTCAGTTTTTTTTCACCAACCTTAAGCGAATGCCCGAATATGGCGGTGCCCACGACTACCTGCCGAAACAGGTTGCCATACTCCTGCCTCAGCGCATCACCCAGGGGATACGGCGTTGTTATCCCCGTTTGAACAACGCCCTTATTGGTTTTATTCTGCATCACCCGGGCAATGCTTTTATGATTGCTGATCTGTTTATTGTAAGAAAGCTCATTCCAGATCCAGACCGCGATCAATATGGTTACGGCCATACCGATCGAAAGTCCCATAATGTTTGTAACAGCAAACACTTTGCTTTTTACCAGGTTTCTCCAGGCGGTCTGTATATAATTTTTAATCATTTACTTCATCCGATTTACCCCCCTTCGTTATGGGGATGAGATTTGACGATTCAGCGATCAGCCCTCCGCATATCGTTCATCTATTTTCCTTTTCGGCTTATGCTTCATTCATAATTTACTTGTAACCCGACACAACAAATAGCTAAACCCAACGATAATGCCGCAAATTCAGAACATTAATAATCAGCAATTTAACAAAGCCGCTCAGGTATATATGTCCGTTTTTAAAACAGAAAACTGTCCGGTTTTGGTACACATCCATTCCATTTATAGTGGTCAGAGGTTGTTGATAAATGACAGGATGCCCCGGAGGATCCGTTATCCATATATGATGCGGTCCTGGTGCTTTGTAAGCAAAGAAGCGGTACACAGATCTTTTGCTTACAAAAATCCGGCTTACCAATAAGGGAACTGCACCCACACCGGCTGAAAGCGCTGTTTAAAAACAAAAAACTGTACGCACCCCGGTACAGTTTTTAAACAGTAACAAGGATCTGCCGGATCACATCGTGATATCTACATTTCCGCTGGAGGCCGAAACCTCAACGTCCAGTTTTCCGGAGCCAATCACGCCCTTCACACGATCTCTTTCAAGAGAACCGCTAAAATTTGCCAGCCGGTTCACATTTACCCGGCTCCCCCTCAGGTTCAGCCGGGCATCATTGGTACGGGGCAACTCCACATTGACACCGCCCGCCGAGGTGCTTAGCTTTACAAAATCCTTTGTTCCCACCAGTTCTGCATTGATCCTGCCGCCGGATGTGCTGGCCTCCAGGTTGCCGTTGATCCGCCTCAGGGTTACGCTCCCTCCGGAAGTGCCGGTAAACAGGTCTCCATTTATATCCGATGCTTTGATGGATCCCCCACTGGTATGCGCATCAATTTTTCCGGAAAGATCCGATAAGGAAAGCGAACCACCGGAAGTCCTCAGCCGGATGCTTCCTTTAAGATGATCTGCATGGATTGAGCCTCCGCTGGTGACGAGATCGATCTCATTTTGTGCATCCGCAACATCGATACTGCCACCGGAGGTTTTCCCGGTGATCTTTCCGGCAACATCTTTTACCAGGAGACTTCCGCCGCTGGTGGTAAAATGCTGCGTTCCTTTTAACCCACGCAGGGCTATGCTTCCGCCGCTGGTCTTCAGATCGGTATCCACATCTGTTCCGGTGTAGATCTTAAAAGAAATCGACAGGGCGGTCTTCTCGTTCCAGGACCGGTCTTTCCGGGAAGCCTTTGCGATGAGTGTATTGCCCGAAGTGCGTACTTCCAGATCGTAGTACCGCTCCAGTACAGCCTTAAGGTCTGCCACCGACATCTTCTTCCGCCATCCGGAATTTGAAGACGTAACATAGACCTCAACAAGGCCCGCCGATTTTCCGCCTTCGACCCGGATGGAACCGCCCGAGGTTTCGGCCGTTACCGATCTTACAGATGCTGTGTTAAATGTCTGGGTAAGATAGGGTACTTCATCCGAATGCGGCTGTGCCGCTGACCAGCATGCTCCCAGGATCAGCAGTAATAATAAAAAATTCTTTTTCATACGATTCGTTTTGTTTCCGATGAATAATTGGTCTATAGCCGACGGAAACCGCCCCTCACGGGAACCGGTTCTATTTACTAATCGCAGTCCATCCTTAAATGTTACATTGTCAGGTTCAGAATTGAGCCCCCTGTAACGGTCAGCGGCCAGACATCAGCGATCAGCAGTGAGCGTGCCCGACTCCTGCTTCCCATTCTCTATTGCCTGTCCGCTATTCACTCCGCAATGCTTTTACCGGGTTGGCGAGGGCAGCTTTTACCGACTGAAAACTGATCGTAGCCAGTGCAATCATCATGACCAGCAAACCCGTTCCGGCGAATACCGGCCACCCGATGGAGATACGGTATTCATAGTTTTTAAGCCACTTGCTCATCACAAACCAGGCAATGGGCGACGCTACCACGCAGGAAATAATAACGAGCTTTAAGAAAGACACGGACAACAATGAAGTAATATTAAGAACGGAGGCACCCAGTACTTTACGTACACCGATTTCCTTAATGCGTGTTTCCGCCATGTAGGTAGACAACGCAAATAAACCCAGACAGGAGATGAAGATCGTTAACCCTGCAAACAATGCCGCCATTGTTCCGGTTTTTTGTTCCTCTTTAAATTTCCGGGCATACTCCTCGTCCACAAACTTATAATCAAAAGGATATTCCGGGTTAAACTGTTTGAAAATTCCCGCTGCAATATCCAGGTTCTGCTGGGTAGTGTTTGCCGGGTTGAGCTTAAAATGAAGCGTATTAAACCAGGATTTGGGGCCAAAAACGATCAGCTGCTGCACCTTTTCATAGGGCGACTGGTATATAAAATCCTTTACAACGCCCACAACCCTCCATTCCATATCATCCGCCTTCAGCGTGGCTGTTAACGGATCTTTCAGGTGCATCACCTTAGCTGCAGTTTCATTCAGCAGGATCGCGTTGGAATCGCCGGGGTATTTATAGATATCAATATCGCGGCCCATTACCAACCTTGTGCCCAGCGTTTTTACAAAATCTGCATCAGAGGCCATCCGTACAAAGTCGATCTTTTTATCCTCCTCCGTACCACCCGTCCAGGAAAAGTTCCAGCTATCGCTATAACGCTCTGTAATAGGACTCATAGATTTGGTAACGGAGGCCGCAGCCCCGCGGCTGATCAGTTCATTCCGGATCAATTCAAAATGCTGCTCAATGGCCCCGTTCATCTTCACAAAGACCAGGTTCCGCGCATCATATCCGTTGTCGCGCGTTTGCGCATGCCTGATCTGCTGCATTACGATAAAAGTGGAAATGATCAGCAATACTGCAAACGTGAACTGGATCACCACAAGGATCTTCCTGGGATTTACCGAAGCCGCAGATGATTTGAAAAAGCCCTTCAGTACTTTTACCGGGTTAAACGCAGACAAATAGAACGCGGGATAACTACCGGCCAGCACGCCGCTAAACAAGATAAAGGCAAGTGCATATATCCAAAACAGGGGCTTATCAAACGGCAGGTGCAATTGCTGATCGACCAGTACACTGAATCCGGGAAGACTGATGATTACGATAGCTAAGGCAAGCAGAAATGCAATACCAGACAACAATACACTTTCACCGATAAACTGGGCGATCAGCCCCTTTTTCCGGGCCCCTACCACTTTGCGAATGCCTACTTCCTTTGCACGTTTCTCGCTCCGGGCGGTGCTCAGGTTCATAAAATTAATACAGGCAATGATCAATATAAGTGTGGCTACTATGGTAAACATCCGTACCATATCAATACGCCCCCCGATGTACCGGCCGTTTTCCTGTTTGGAGTACAGCCATTGTTCCTTAAAGGGCTGCGTAAAAACCTCCCGGTTCTTATACAGCGGATTGTCCGGTAAATGGTTAGTAGTAATCTTATTTATTTTCCGGTCAAAAGCCGCCTTCGAAGCGCCCTGCTTTAACATTATATAGGTATGTACCCCGTTGTTCCCCCAGGCACTATCGGTCCATCCCAGTTTATCTTTGTACGTCCAGGGAAGCAGGTATGCAAAATCAAAAGCGGTATTATCCGGTAGTTTTTTTAAGACCCCGGTTACTTTAAAATGATCGGTACTGTCAAGCTTTACAATTTTACCAATGGGATCATCCGCCCCAAAGAGGCTCCGGGCCAGCTGCTCCGTCAACACGATACTATATACGTCTTTTAAGGCATTCGTTGCATCGCCGCTTAACAATGGCAATGTAAATACGGAAAGCAACGCAGGATCAGCGAACGCACCAGAGGGTACCATTTTCTTTTCTCCTACCGTGAAAAGAAAATTACTGCTTTCTGAATACCGTGCGGCCTCAGCAACCTCCGGGTAATCTTTTTGTAATGTAGGGCCCATAATATTGGGAGTCCAGGCCCAGGCAAACTTCACTCCGTCATTCACATCCCGGTTATTCATAACATAGATCCGGTCCAGGTTCTTATGAAACTGATCATGACTAACCTGGTTTTGAACCCATAACAGGATGAGTATACATGCCGCCATGCCTATACATAAGCCCAGGATATTGATCAGGGAGTAGACTTTATTCCTTACAAGGTTACGCCACGCGGTTTTAAAATAATTTTTGATCATTGCGTTGAGATTGCAGAGTTAAGATTTGAGATTTCAGCTATCAGATTTGAGATGCGAAACACAGGAACGATCAGCCCGTAGTATTCCTTTATCAAATTTTCAGACCCGCGCACGCACACATTCTCTATTCGCTCCGCAATGCTTTTACCGGGTTAGCCACGGCTGCCCGGATGGCCTGCGTGCTAACGGTAAGCAAGGCAATCATTATGACCAGCACCATCGCCAAAGGAAAGACCCACCAGGAAATAGCGGTATGATACGCTTTGTAGTCCTGCAACCACCGGTGCATCAGATAGCCACCTGCCGGAAGTGCAATAATACCGGAGATCAGCACCATTTTTATAAAATCGCGGTTCAGCAGGCCGGTAATCGAATATACGGAAGCGCCCAATACCTTCCTTACACCTATCTCCTTCCTGCGTTGCTCTGTCATGAATGCCGAAAGCCCCAGCAATCCCAAACAGGAGATAAAAATGGCCAGGCTTCCGAATATGAGGGCCAGGTTACCTGTAAACCGGATCCCTTTAAACAGGTTATCATATTCCTCGTCCAGGAAATGATACTCCCAGGGAAACCCGGGATCGATCTTCTTTACTTCCGCTTCAACCTTCCGGAGCTGCTGCTCCCGGTTTGCATGACCCGCCAGTTTTACAAAAACCACGCCCCCCCAGTTGATAAATCCCTCCGCATCGGACGGATAAAAAACAATGGGCTCCGGCCGGTCATATATATTGTTCACAGAGAAGTCTGCCGTAACGCCCACAATAGGCATTGGTGTTTCCTCCCCGCGGTAAAGCATCTTGCCTGCTGCTCCCTCTTCCCCCATCAGTTTTGCCATAGCGGCATTGATAATAATATTACCGCTATCCTGTTTTATATTATTATAAAATCCACGGCCGTTATTGATCCGGATCCCCATCAGGTCAAAATACTGTGCACTCACCAGTGCCTGGGTAATGAGCGCATCCTGCCGGTTGCCGCCACCCTTCCACCGGAACCCGCCTCCGTTGCTGTACATAGAAAATACAGAGCTGGTAGCCATGGCGGCTTCCTTTGCTGCTCCGGACCGGATCAGATTGTTGCGCATGGTTTCAAAGCCATTTGTAACTGTTTCGGTTGCATTCAGCACCAGTATCTGCTCCCTGTCAAATCCCAGATCCCTGTTCTGTGCATAAATGATCTGCTTATTGATCACAATGATCGCAATGATCAGGATGATCGATATCGAAAACTGGGCAATCACCAGCACCTTACGGATCATGCCCGCGCCATCCCGGCTCGCCGCCAGCTGTTTTTTAATGGCATTGATCGGGTTGAAGGATGATAAATAAATACAGGGGTATATCCCGGCCAGTATGCCACAAAACAAACCAACAGTCAGCAGGCTAAAAAAATGCAGGGGATCCAACATCCTGAAGCGCAACGGCATTTCCACCAGCGTTGCAAACAACGGCGTTATCGCCAGCAATAGCAGCATGCTTAGCACAACAGCAATAAGTGCCGTAAGCAGGCTCTCAAATACAAATTGCCCCATTAACTGCAGGCGGGATGCGCCAACCACCTTCTTAAGCCCGATCTCCATCGCCCGTTTTTCACTTCTTGCAGTAGACAGGTTCATAAAATTGATACAGGCAATGACCAGGATCACCAGCGCTACCATAAAGAAAAGCCGTATGTACTGTATACTTCCACGTTCCGGGTTTTCCCGGCCATCCTCAAAAACATTATAGAAGCCCTGTCTTGTAAGCGGGTACAGGAAAACTTCATGTTCCACATCATTTCCGGTTTTAGCCCGGATAAAGCCCTTCAACCGTCCATTGACCGCAGTTACCGATGTATTCTTATCGAGCGTGGCATAGGTACGGATCCCACAATTGCCCCAGTAACTCCACTGTTTTGCAAAGCCCGAATCCGCCATGGCAAACCGCATCGGGATCACATAATCGGGGGCTACCGACATGTTCTTTGACGGAACATCATACACCATTCCAATGGTAAAATGATCCTTTTTATTAAAGGTAATGGTTTGCCCCAGCGGATTGCCCCGGTCAAAATACGCCGCTGCCATTTTTGATGAGATCGCAATCTGCGTTGGGTTGCCGGCCTCAAAACCCGGATCCTTCCGCACAACAGGAAATTTAAAGATATCAAAGAAGGAACTATCTGCATAAAGACCGGATTGACTCAGGTATTTTTCACCTACCGAGAAAACACCACGCTGCCCCAGAACCCGCGCCACTTTGGCAAAACCGGGAACCTCCTTATAAACGGCCTCTGCCATCGGCCCGCTGGTGGACGCGAAGGTCCTGATATCTTTACCGTAGAACTGGTTATTTTCAAAAATATAAATGCCTGTAGCATCCTTCAGCTGCCGGTTGTATTCATATTTATACTGGATCCATAAAAAGATCAGCGCGGCACAAACCATACCCACTGCCAGCCCCAGCACGTTGATCATGCTGAATCCTGCGCTCCGCTGCATGTTCCGCCAGGCGGTCTTAAAAAAATTCTTGATCATAAATTGAGATTTAAGTTCCCGGACACCTGTATTCAGATATCGCTCCTGTTCACTACTTCCGTTTGGCCATTAATTATTAACTATTCGCTCCTCAACGCATTAACGGGATTTGCAGCCGCTGCTTTCAACGTTTGGGATACAATGGTAAACAGGCCAACACCCAACAGAAACAAAAAACATAACAACACACTGCCAAAACCGAATGAGCTGCGCAATACAAAATTCTGCAAGAACAACCTGGACAATAGCCAGCCGACCGGCATCGAAATAGCGCCCGCTATCAGCAACAACACCACAAAACGCTTCGATAAGATCTGAACAAGCTGCTTTTTGCTGGCACCGATCACCTTACGCACGCCTATTTCTTTATGCTTTATTTCTACCGTATAAACTACAAGGCCCAACAGACCGAGTGTGGCTATAGATAGGGCAATAAATCCCAAAAAGCCCAGTAGGGAAATGGTAGCGGTTTGCGAGTTGCTGGCCTCCAGGTCTTCATCCAGCCATGAGTAAGTAAATGACCGGCGGGGATCCAGCATTTTCAAGGCCCTTACAACTCCTGAAGCAGTATGCTCCTTACCGGTTGCTGCTGTTCGTATATACAGGTAACTATTTGCAGACGATTTGCTCCGGATCGCCAATGGAAATACCGGCTTGCCCATATTTTCATAATTAAAATCCTTAAGTACACCTGTTATTTCAAGTCCGGTGGTATCATTGATCCAGAGCTTTTGTCCCACTGCCTTTTCTATATCTGTAAAACCATAGGCATGTGCAGCTTTTTCGTTTAATAAAATATACTGCTCTTTATCACGATCTGCTGTGCCCGGGAAATTTTTTCCGGCCATAAGCACCAATTCCATATCATTTACAAACCGGTCGTCTGCATAATAGTAATTCAGATTGATCGCATGATCCCGGTCGTTAACCCATATGGGCTCGTTCATACCTCCGAACCTGGCAGAAAACTTTACCGAAGCGGCCGAAACGGACCGGACACCGGCGACAGCGGCAATTTTTTGCTTCGCAACCGTTTCATTCAGTCCGTTTAACGGTATCACAAGTACCTGGTTATGCCGGAAGCCGGGATCGGATGCGGACAGGAATGAGAATTGTTTGTAAAAGGCAAAAAGAAAAATAATGAATACCAGCGAGAGGCTGTATTGAAACACGATCAATGTTTTTTGCAGACTTACGTTACCCAGTATCCGGGCTGTTGTTATCTTTTTTAAAACACGCAGGGGTGTAAATGAAGACAGGACCCAGGCCGGAAATATGCCGGCCATAATGCCTACAGCAACCGCATAAAGAAGTGAAAGGATAACAAAACGGAAATCATACCGGAATGCCGCGGGGATCATTTCATATCCATCATTAAAAGGCTGGTATTTCAATATAAACGCAAGAACGACGGATGCAAATATCAACGCCAGCAAAGAAAGCAGAACACCTTCAAGCACATACTGCAAAAAGACATGATAGCGCCGAGCCCCGGAAATCTTCCGAACGCCAACCTCCTTGGCCCTCGTCAGCCCCCTTGCAATAGTAAGATTGGTATAATTGAAACATGCAGCCAGCAATATCAGCATTCCCAGCCCCATAGTAAAATAGAGCTTACCCCAGGAGGTCCCCCTTGCATTATCATTTCCAAGGTATGCTTGTCCCGGCGATATACTGTTCAATGACTGGATTCCAAAGGCACAGCGGCCATCCTTATTTTCCCGGTTCAGCGCAGCGGCAATCGTATTCAGCTGCGATTGAAGGATCGCTTTTTCGGCATGGGGTTTTAGCAATACATAGGTATAGGAAGCATTGAATGCGTACCATGCAGCCGATCTTTCTGCCAGCAGCTTCTCCTTCTCCATTTGCGCCACCGTGCTATAGGAACCATATACGGCATAGTCGAGATGGGATTTGCCCGGAGGTTCCTCTAAAACACCTGTTATGGTATAGTTGACTCCATTGGCCATCTTTATTACGTTGCCCACCGCATCGGTTGTGGCAAAAAAATTCAGCGCCGCTGTTTTACTGATCACTATCGTATTGGGCCGTTGCAGCGCAGTAACAGGATCTCCATTTTTAAACCGGAAGCCGAACATCTGAAAAAAAGAAGGATCCACATATACCCCGTCTATATAAAGCTCTTTTCCGTTTGCCACGGCAGTACCACCCAGTGCCGGATATACCGTGGTTATGGCCTCGATGATGTTGCTGTCCTTTTGCAAGGCGGTTGCCAGGGGCAGCGGGGTGCTCG
>Ga0222424_100687_pt1 | contig 13539 bp, 14 predicted proteins | sample 2B2ome_FD_182468 | JGI IMG/M metagenome (GOLD analysis project Ga0222424, IMG submission 182468) | Enriched microbial communities from leaf-cutter ant dump, University of Wisconsin, Madison, United States - 2B200A (version 2) | ecosystem: Environmental > Terrestrial > Nest > Insects nest > Nest...
AGCAATTCCAAAAAGAAACCGGAACACCGGATCCAAAAACCATCCTGGATGTTCGTACTCCGGATGAATACACCTCCGGCCATCTTGCGGGCGCTGTAAACATCAACTGGAATGATAGCTCCTTTAATGAAAAGGCCGCGTTGCTGCCCAAAGATCAGCCGGTATACATATATTGCCTTAGCGGCGGCAGAAGTGCCAAAGCGGCCGCCTACCTGCGTAGTAAGGGCTTTAAACCCGTATACGAAATGGAAGGCGGTATGCTGAAATGGCGCGCGGCCAAACTGCCGGAAGAAAAAACCGCAACCGGTAAAGGGTTGTTTTCTAAAACCGACTTTGAAAAGGCATTGCAGACGGATAAACTGGTCCTGGTCGACTTTTATGCCGAATGGTGTGGACCCTGTAAAAAAATGGAACCCTACCTGAAGGAGATCGCGCGCGACAAGGCAGCTACAGTGACGGTTCTGCGGATCGACGTTGACAAAAGCCCGGAACTGGCCGACACCCTCAAGATTGATGCCCTACCGGTACTTCATATCTATAAAAAAGGGAGCCTGCAATGGTCTCACCTCGGCTATATCACAAAAGATAAAGTACTGGCTAATCTGAAATAGCTGTGGTTTCCTTTAATGCCAGGTTTTTGATATCTTCCAGTCGCATAATGGTTTCCGTAAGCCGGTTTTTAGGTATCCCAATATCCATTATACAAAAAAGCTGCAACTCCTGTTTGATCACTAAGCAATCAAATTGCTTCACCACATTCATAACTTCATTAAGCTGGGTATAATCAAACTGCAGGTGATAGGCTTTTAATACAGGTTTGCGTACCAGCGGGGTTACCTGCAGCGCCATGGCCGCGGCCGATTTATATGCATTGATCAGCCCTGGCACCCCCAACAGGGTTCCACCAAAATAACGTACAACAATGATCAGTACATCTGTTGCCTGCCTGCTGTCGATCTGGCCCAGTATCGGCCGCCCCGCAGTGCCGGAGGGCTCACCGGCATCACTGACCCGGAAGGTATTTCCATCGGTTCCCAGGCGATAGGCGAAACAATGATGATTGGCCTTTGGATGTTCTTTTTTTACAGCCGCCAGTATCTTTTTAAAATCATCGGTATTCTTCAACGGGTAGGCCATCGCAATAAAACGACTGCCTCGGTCTTTAAACTCTGCCTGCCCGCTGGTTTCAATGGTTTGATAGTAATTCCCCTGGTCCATCTTAATTTATAAACTGATTAGTCATATTCTTATAAACGGTTACTTCATCGGTTTCCAGAACGGTTGTTTGCAGCAATACCTGGCCGCACAGGGAGGGTGCCTGCAGCCCGCTGCCGGCGATCATTTCCGTGTTGGTGATTACCCGGGCCTCATCCCATAAACCGGCGTCAATAAAGGATTGCAGCAGCTGCTGTCCGCCTTCTACAAAAACGCTCAGGATCTGCCGCTCAAATAAAACATCCAGCATACCTCCGATGAGGTCCGCTTTATCCACTCGGATCCATTCGGTCTGCCCTTCCTTTTTTGCGTGGTTCCTGTTAAACACCCAGGTAGCAACGCCCGGTTGCAGCAGTTTCAGATCGGCTGAAAGATTTCCGGAAGCCGACAGCACGATCTTCTGTGGTGCGTTTCCAAACCAATGACGGTTATCGAGCAATGGGTCGTCCTTAACCGCCGTGCCCGCACCTACCATAATAGCGGCTTCTGAAGAGCGCCAGCTATGCACCAGCCGGTCGGTTACCGGCCGGGTGATCTTTAAGCGTTCTGCGCCTGGCAACGCCATGATCCCATCCCGCGTTTCCGCCCATTTCAAAATCACATACGGTCGTTTCTGTCCATGAAAGGTAAAGAACCGTTTGTTGAGGATAATGGCTTCCCGGTCTGCGATATGCTCTGTTACTTCGATACCGGCATTCCGGAGTTTTTCAATTCCCCGGCCGTTGACGGCTTCAAAATTATCGCGGCAGCCCACTACCACCCTGGGAATTTTATACCGGATAATCAGATCCGCGCAGGGCGGTGTTTTGCCATAATGTGCACAGGGTTCCAGTGATACATACAGGGTTGCCTTTTCGATCAGCGCCGCATGTTGTTCCAGCGCATTATTGATGCAGTTAACCTCCGCATGCGCCTCCCCGTACCGCTGGTGGTATCCTTCACCAATGATCCGGTTATCATACACAAGCACGGCGCCTACCATCGGGTTGGGTGCCACGGTTCCTGCCCCCAGCCTCGCCAGCTGAAAACAACGTTCCAGGTAAATCGTATGTATTCCTGTATCCATTTTTGCAAAAGTAAAAGAATTAAGTTTGCAGCATGTCTTTAAAAAACATAGAAAAGAGTTTTGTGCAGGAGCTTGGGGCACTTTACCCGGAAAACGAGGCCCGGCAGATCTGGTATATGACCGTGCAAAATCTTACGGGATCTGATCTGCGTACAAATGGAAGCCAGCCCTTCAACCCCGACGCCTGCATGCTGAAAATGCTCACGGATATAAAGAAACGGCTGCTGAAGGCCGAACCCATCCAGTACATCCTGAACGAAGCCTGGTTCTACGATATTCCTTTCTATGTAGATAAAAATGTATTGATTCCCCGGCCGGAAACCGAAGAACTGGTGGACCGTATCATAAAAGATCACCAGGCCCGTCAAAACATCAGCCTGCTTGATATCGGTACCGGCAGCGGCTGCATTCCTGTGATCCTGAAAAGAAAATTGCCACAGGCTTCCGTTTCAGCCTGTGATGTCAGCCCCGGTGCATTAAAAATAGCCCGGAAGAACGCAGCCACCTACAAGCTCGCCGATATTGATTTTAAGGAACTGGATTTTCTGGACGAGCGCAACTGGGAGCTGCTGCCGGAAGCAGACGTGCTTATCAGCAATCCGCCATATATTCCCGAAACAGATAAAACCACCATGCACCGGAATGTGCTCGACTACGAACCACATCTTGCACTGTTTGTACCGGATAAGGATCCGCTCATATTTTACAGGAAGATTGCCGACGCCGCCCGGCAACTTTTACGGCCAGGAGGTCATATCTATCTTGAAGTACACGAGCAATGGGCGCAGGAAACTCTGTTCCTGTATGAAAGCCGTGGCTTTGCGGCAGCAGTTCAAACAGACCTGCAGGGAAAACAACGATTTATAAAAGCCGGATTTAAGACGGATAAGCTTTAAGGTTTTAGACGTCTGCCGCCGGATCTCAGCCTTCCTTTTTTAAAGCATCTGTTCCGGACGGACGCAGCATCATGCCCTGGAACTGCTTCATGGTATGCTCCATGCCCTCGGTGCTGCCATCGAGGAAGATCACATTTCCCTTTCCGTATTCGGCAAAATTCTTGATCGCCTCTGTCCACATACTGAACAAAATAAAATTGGTATCCAGATTAGCCTGACGCAGTTCTACCGCAGCAGATGACACCCCTTTTGCCACTTCCTCCCGGAACAAGGCGATCCCCTGCCCCCGCAGCCGCGCCGCTTCCCGCTCTGCTTCTGCGCTGATCTTGATCGCATTTCCCTCCGCCTCTGCTGATTTGGTCTTGGTGATCAGCAAGGCCTGGCCTTCGTTTTCTGCGGCAGCCTTCAGGTTATTACTGGCCACTACCTTGCTCATAGAATCCAGGATCATTTTATCAAATGTAATATCGTTGATCTGCAGATCCAGCAGGTGATAGCCCCACTCCTCAAGTGTATGATCGATCTCTATTTTTACATACTGTACAATTTCCCTGCGCAGCCCCAGTACTTCAGCCTGTTTCTTTGTGGCCACAAAAGCGCGTATATTCCCTTCTATAGTACGTACCAATGCCTGCATCAGATCGCGGTCGCCGATAAACTTAAAAGCAACCTTTTTTATCGTCTCTTCCGATTCATTCTGTACCGCGTACAGCAACATACTTTTAAAGTAAACATTGGCCTGATCCTGTGTTACTGCCTGGAACTCCAGTTCTACCGACCGGTTTTGAATGGATACTTTTTTGGACACTCTTTCAATAAAGGGGATCTTGATATTTAACCCGGGCCCTACAATACGGCGGTACCGGCCAAACATTGTAATTACTCCAATATACCCCTGGTTAATGGTAAACAGTCCGCTCAGCACCACGAGCAGTAATACGATCAGCCACCAAAAGTTTGTAATGAATTCCATACAATAATTATTTCTATAAAGGTAAGGATTAAGCTATTTGCAAAGGAATGCATTTTGCATCCCTGAATCAGGGTAGCGTTGCGTACAAATCACCCAGGGGGCCGGACTTCCGGCTTCTTGTAAAGCCCCCGGATCTACCTCATCTGTGGTCTGCTTTTATATACCGGTCTTCTGCACAGTTGCAGCTTACCGGGCAATGTAAAACGGTCAGGAAGCCGCTTTTTCTTCCCACACCTGCACCAGGTTGATCAGGGTTTCCACGGATTTCTGCATATCTTGGATGCTTACATATTCATGTTTGCCATGAAAGGCCATTTCACCGGTAAAGATATCCGGGAACGGGATGCCCATAAAGGACAGGCGCGATCCATCCGTTCCGCCGCGTGCGCTGCTTTTTTTAAATGTGATACCGCTGCGTTCCATCGCGATCCTTACATATTCTCCGATCTCGGGATGCTGATCCACCACTTCCTTCATATTGCGGTACTGCTCCCGGCTCTCAAACTCATACCGGCTGCCGGGATATCTTCCTGTAGCCTGTTTTGCAAACTGCTCCAGCCGGGCCTCGTGCAATTTCAATTTCGAAGTTTCAAAATCACGGATGATAAAACTCAATGAGGCCTTTTCTGCACCACCTTCTATATGTACAGGATGCACGAAGCCTTCGCGGTCTTCAGTTGTTTCGGGACTAAAGCTATCTTTTGGCAGCAGGTCCAGAAAGGTTCCTGCAATTTTTATGGCATTGATAAGTTTGTCCTTGGCATAGCCGGGATGGATACTGTTTCCATAAAAATGAATGGTTACTCCATTGGCGCTAAAGGTCTCGTCTGTATAGCTTCCCCGCTCGCCACCATCCAGTGTATATCCAAAATCAGCTCCCAGTTTCTCCATGTTCACATGATCTACCCCGCGACCGATCTCCTCATCCGGTGTGAACAAGATCTTGATGGTACCATGTTTTACCTTCGGATGTGTTGTCAGATAATTCACCAGGTCCATAATAATGGCAACCCCGGCCTTGTCATCTGCACCCAGAAGTGTGGTACCCGATGCTGTTACAATATCTTCCCCTCTTTTTGTTTTCAGATAAGGATGATCTCCGGGGCGAATGATCTGTGCCGGATCATCGGGCAGCACTATGTCCCGGCAGTCATAATCTTGGTGTACAATAGGTTTAACACTGGTACCTGAACAATCAGAAGAGGTATCTACATGGCTGCAGAAACAGATAACAGGAACCTGTTTATCCGTATTTGCCGGTATTGTTGCATATACATAACCAAACTCATCCAGCGCAGCATCTTTTACGCCCATCTCTATCAGCTCATCAACCAGGATCCGGCTTAGATCTTTTTGGCAGGCAGTTGAGGGTATGGTGTTTGACAAAGGATCGCTTTGGGTGTCAATTGTTACATACTTCAGAAAACGGTCAGAAACTGTAAAGTTATAGGTCATGGTCACTTATTCAATTAAATAACAAATATATTTAAAATAAACATAATCATTTACAATAAAAACATTATCAACAAATAAAAAGATTTATATAATTTAAAAATAAAGATAAAAGCAGCCCAAAAGCTGCTTTTATCAAGTTTATTGCACCGTTGTTATTAAGGCATAATAATCAGAGGGCTCCCTCCTTCTATTTCAACCAGTTCCAGATCAAAAACAAGGTCTTTTCCCGCAAGCGGGTGATTGGCATCCAATACAATTTTGTCTTCAGTGATCTCCTTTACCGTTACCTGAAATTGCTGTCCCTGCGGATCACTCATCACCAGGGGCATTCCCACTTCTACTTCCATATCCTGGGGCAGGCGGTCCTTAGGCATTTCGATAACCATATCCGGGTTTACCGGGCCGTAAGCCTCATCGGCCGGAATGGTAACGGTCTTTTTTTCACCAACCGCCATTCCGGTCACTCCATCATCAAACCCCTTGATCACCATACCGCTCCCGATTTCAAACGGCAGCGGATCGCGGCCTTCGGAAGAATCAAATGTTTCTCCCGTAGTCAGTTTTCCGTGATAGTGTACCTTAACTTTATCGCCTTTTTTTGCTTGTTGCATTGATTGAATTTAAAATGAATAAACTGATTCGTGGGCAAGGTAGGCTTTTTTAGGCAGATGCCATAATTTGAAATCGCACAGGTTTACCACCTTATCTCTATTTTTTAGGGAACCCGGGGCTTTTGATCAATTCCTCGATCTGCAGGGTATGCCGTTCGCTGTGTGCTGCCAGCAGCAGTAATCCCTGGAACACATCAAGGGTCCCCGCCGGTGTTTGCATATAATGATCCCGCAGCGGCGCTGTTGTAGTTCGCAGGAACTGGATCGTTGAATCCCTTCTGGAACGATAGGCCGACAGCGCCTCCGGGGCACCGGCAAACTGGTTTCCGGGTCTTAGCATTTCGGGCGCCTGCGCCTTTTTAGAACGATCAGTAACCGCTGCAATCAGCTCCTCATTTGTAAGGAACTTTTCAGGCTTGATCAAAGTAGCCGAATCGCTCCCGAGCGTCATCATGCACCACTGCCATAACCCGTTTTCAGCCAGCGCAATGTGCTCAATACACTGAGTTACAGACCAACGTGCGGAATCTGGTTTATAATTCAACTGCGCATCGCTCAGGCCTTGCACATCATTGAGCAGCCGTTGTTTTGTTTTCAGGTAATAGTCGACCGCAAATTTGCGGTCCTTCGGAGTAAGATCCTCGTTTGACCGCATCATAAAGCTGCTTGCGGCAAATAAAAACAGGCAGACCAACAGTTGTTTCATAAAATAGCGTTTATTTGATCAATACAGGCACAGAGAGGAAAGCAAAGTCCACGGAAGCAACTGGTCTTTATTCAAAAGATCCACTGCCCTGATGTAACGGCTTTGCAATCTAAAGATAGATCATTTACCGCTATTTTTGCAGGATGATATTGAATGAGCAGGCAAAGAATTTACGCATCGTATTTATGGGCACACCCGAGTTTGCAGTTGCCAGTCTTGATGCCCTGTTTCGTGCGGGCTGTACCATTGCAGGTGTGATTACGGCACCGGACAAACCTGCCGGAAGAGGTATGGAACTACAGCAAAGTGCTGTAAAGAAATATGCACTGGAACATCAGCTGCCGGTACTGCAACCCGAAAAGCTGAAGAACCCCGAATTTCTTGATGCACTGCAAAATCTGAAAGCTGATCTCCAGGTCTGCGTGGCCTTCCGGATGCTGCCCGAAATTGTATGGAACATGCCTCCAATGGGAACGATCAATCTTCACGGCTCCCTGCTTCCCCAGTACCGGGGCGCGGCCCCTATCAATTGGGCGGTGATCAATGGTGAAAAGGAAACCGGTGTAACCACATTTAAACTGCAGCACGAAATAGATACCGGTAATATCCTGTTGCAGGATCGTTTTCCTGTTACGGAAGAAGATACAGCCGGAACGGTTCATGACAAGATGAAAACGATCGGAGCCCGCTTGCTGGTAAAGACCGTGGAGGGCCTTGCAAGCGGATCTTTAACAGAAACGCCGCAGTCAGTACCGGCAACTGCAACGCTTTACCATGCGCCCAAGATCTTCACCGAAACCTGCCTGATCGATTTCAATCAGCCGGTTGAAAAGGTCTATAACCTGGTCAGGGGACTCGCTCCTTATCCCGGAGCCTTTACTTTTTTTAATGGCAAAAAATTGAAGATCTTTACGGCAACGATGCGGAAAGAAAACACCGGACGCGCTCCCGGGGAATATACTACCGACGCAAAAAATCATCTGTCCTTTGCCTGTATCAACGGGTTCCTGGATGTAAAAGAGATGCAGCTGGAAGGTAAAAAACGTATGGCAATCACAGATTTTTTACGTGGGTACCAATTTAAATAATGATGTTTCTTTAATGTTCTGATATTGCCGTAATTCTGCACCGGCCTCACTAAATCATTCATGCGGGGATTTTCACAGAAAATCAATCTGCGGGTATCTGCGGTATATTGAATCTGCCTGTAATCAGCAGAAGCAACCGATTAACATTGTTTCTGTAAAAGTCCAAAGCAACTTTAATAAGATCCCGGGAATCGCAGTATCCGTTATTACGGGCGATTTTATTATACAAAGGCCGGGGAATTTAACAGGTGTTTTAAAAACCGTACGGTTTAGCATAAAGTTTGCAGCACTATCTGCGTACGGATATCGAATACCTAAAAAGCCCTACCATGAAAAGAACATTTACACTAATCCTTTCCTTTTATATCGTTGCATTCCTTATTGTTTTTGCATTTGTAAAACTAAGCCCCGATCATGGCGATGGCACACCCGGTTTGGGCAGTACCGCACTGGTCTTTTTTATGGTGTTTATCGCCCTGCTGGTGATCATTAATATTATTAAAGGATTCACTATGAGGAAAAATTTTTTCCTTGTTGCATTGCTGCATGGCTTCATATTGCTTCTGCTCTATTTTGGATTTTTTTACCGCTGACCCGGGCCTTTATAATGCTTTTTTAAAAAATCGGCCGCGGTCTGTACCTCAAGGATCGAGAAATAAAAATCGCGCGTATTTTCTGTGATAATATAGCCGCAATCTGCATTGTATGCGGCAAAATACTGAAGACCGTCTTCAAAATCGTTCACATTTTTATCAGTTGCAGCCTGCTGCACTTCCTTAGCACCGCAATCGGCAATAGAAAAATGGGTCGCCAGCAAACCGGTACGTTCTCTTGCTACGCGGGCCCCATGTTTTTTTGTTGCAAAATAACAGGTAATCGCTAAACTTACCGATGTCGTCACCAATTGATGACCATTAGCAGTTGCCCAGCTCAACACACGCGAGGCATAGGTATACAACGGGTATTCTTTATTGATCACCGCAACCAGAATATTGGCATCGATGAATAACTTCACAGGTAGCTATTTATGGCGTTTGTAAAACGCAGCTTTTTGCTTTTTATCCAGTGGCTTGGCATTATAAGTAGCCGGCCCTTCGGCCACCATGCTTACCCAATCTTCGATGGGTATATGCTCAATGTCCTGATGTTGCCTGGTGGCAATAACCTTTTGCAACAAAAGCTCTATAAGGCGTGAGAGACTCAGCCCCTGGGATGCAGCATACACCTTTGCTTCCTCTATAATGAAGCTGTTAAAGCTTAATGTAACTTTGGCGTCCATAGTTGATGCATTTATACCACAAAGATAAAACTTTAATACGTATAGTTACCAACAATACCATCCCCGCAGGGCTTCACGCGTTTAAAAAGGCTCATTCCCAACCAAATATGCAGCCCAAACGCTCAGGTAACCGTGTTGTTTTGCTTAATGGGTAACCACAACATCAAAATCTGCAGCGTTAATGCGGAGCGCTGTAGCTGCGGCATCACTGATACGCACGGCAGGACTGTTCTTTTGTTTCAGGCTTTTTATATCTCCCAGCACTTTTGCATACACCGTTGTGTTTGCATTAGGATTGGATAATTTTATGATCGTTCCGGAAGGAACGCCGTCGATCAACGCATAATATTTTCCATCATCCCAGCCTTTATCGGTTTTAAAGACCCCAGCATGCACCGGTTTATCCGTTGCAGAAGCAGTTGTTGTTTGTGCCTCGTATGCGGTTTTAAAGAATCCGCTTTCATCGAAATTTGCAGCAGGTGGTGCCACTTCTGCAACAGGAGCTGAAGACACTGATGACGCTGTTTTTTTCTCCGGTTGTTTCTGAGGCGCTGTTTTTGCTACAGCTTCCTGATTATCACCACTCTGAGATTCGCCGGCCTTTTCAACCGGGCCAAGAAAACGGGAAGCAATATACCCTGTAACGCCCTGGCTGGTACGTATAGCGGCCCATTCGTTACCGGTGCCGCCACTTACAGTAACAATTTCATTATCTTCTGCTTTGCCCACTACCGCTTCTCCGGTACCTGGTCCTTTGCGGATATTGATACCGGTGCCCACTATGGCCATTTGCTTTTCGGTCTTTGCCGCTGGCTGCTCTTTTTTTACCACCGGGCGTTCTGCCGGTTCTGCTTCCGGGTCCACCAGATATTGGGTAGCAGCATAGCCCTCCGTTCCATCTCCGGTACGCACGGCAGCCCATTCGTCATTTATCCGTCGTGTGAGCGTTATGATTTCATCTTTTTGTGCCTGGCCTACAATCGACTGGTCTGTACCTGGCCCCTTGCGGATATTAATATAGGTATCGGAAGCTACTTTTACCTTTGTACCGGTAGCCTTTTTCACCGCGGCTTTTGCCACTTCTTTTTCATCCCCGTTATTTTTGGTATCTGCAGACTCCAGGAACTGAGAGGCCATATATCCCTTCTTGCCGTCAGTAGTGCGGATGGCCGCCCACTCATCATTTACCCTACGGGTTATTGTAACCACTTCATCTTTTTCTACCTGTCCCACAACCGGCTGGTCCGTACCTGGCCCCTTGCGGATATTTACTGCGGATGCGGCCGTTGCCTTCTGGCCGGCTTTTAATACAACCGTACTTTTGGCTACTTCCTTTTGCTCATCTGCCTGCGGTGCTGCAGCGGGTTCCAGGAACTGGGAGGCCATATAACCTTTCTTACCATCGCCGGTACGTACCTCTACCCAGTCACTATTTACCCGGCGTGTAACGGTAACCAATTCATCCTTTTGCAGAGTACCCACTACGGATTGACCGGTACTTGCTCCTTTACGGATATTTACAGCTGAAGTTACGGTTACCTTCTGCCCTGCTTTTAAAACAGGACCCGCATTATTTTGAACAGTTTCAGTTTTCTCTTCCTCTTTTTTATCCTTCTTTGCAGTGGCGTTATCAACCATATATCCCACCAGGATGTCCTGTCCTTTTGAAACATTGTCTTTTCTCAGTTTATTCCAGGATCTCAGGGTCTTAACATCCACCCTGTTGAATTTGCGGCTGATTGTGGTTAAATTATCCTTGGCACCTGCCTCATAATAAACGGGAATGCCTTTTCTGGACCTTGTATTCAGGTTGGAAGCCGTAACGGGCACTTTGATCGTTTGTCCGATCTTCAGATCCTGACTGGTTTTTATACTGTTGGCCCTGGCAAGCGTTGAAAGCGATACACCATACCTGCTGCTCAGATATTGCAAAGACTCACCAGACGTAACCCGGTGCTCCACAACGGTTCCTTTAGAGGTAGTAACTGCAGTCAGTTTTTTTTGTGCAAAGGCAGTTCCTGTCAGTAAAATTAATCCGGCCGTAACGATAAACGATTTCATGTGTTCTAAATATGTCTTAAAAAATTCCTTACCAATACACGAATTTACAATAATATTTACAACTAAACGGCTTTAGAATTTGTTAACGAAAAGGAATATTTTGCCGGGGAAGAATAGATATTTTTAAAAATTGTACCTTTGCGCCCCTATGTTCATAGAAGTTTTTAAATCAAAGATCCACCGGGCTGTTGTTACAGAAGCCTTCCTCAATTATATGGGTAGCATTACCATTGATGAAGACCTCATGGATGCGGCAAATCTGATTGAAAATGAAAAGGTTCAGGTGGTAAACGTCCATAACGGAGAGCGGCTGGAAACCTATGTGATCAAGGGTAAAAGAGGATCCGGAACCATCTGCCTCAACGGCCCAGCGGCCCGTAAGGCGCAGGTGGGTGATCCGGTGATCATTATCTCTTATGCTTCTATGGATCTTGAAGAGGCCAAAAAGCATCAGCCTACCATCATTTTCCCAAAGGAAGGGAATAAACTTTGAACTGCGAAACAGCTGATTACACAGATTTAATCCTGCTGATTTTTGTTACAACAGACTCAGTTTGATAAGCAACCAGAACGCTTAAATTTTTTCTATGAAAGCCTTGTCTGTAAAAGCCCGCATACACCCCGTCCCGGATTTGCGAATGTTTATTGTGCTCTTGCTCCTATCGATTTCAGAAGCAAATGCCTGCCGGTGCAGGACCATGACATTGCAGGAAGAAATCACGAACGCAGATGACATCTTTACCGGAACCGTTATAAAAAAGGCAACGGGAAATGACATCAGCTACATCTTCGCAATTTCCACAAGGTTTAAAGGGAACAAAAAGGATACGATCATTATTCACTCAGGATTTGGAGGCCCGGATTGCGGAATGGTATTTGAAACAGGAAAAAGCTACCTTGTGTACTCAAAAAACGGCCAAACAAACAGGTGTCGCAGAAACGGGCCTGCTGCGCATCACCCCGATATTCGCCAGCTGCACGCTATCTTCCTTCAACATAATACCCAATGGCACCAAAATACAACAACGCTCATATTCCGGACCAAATACAGCGGCAGTTCCCTTTGGGAACCTCAAACTATGCCCCCTGATGAAACAGTATTTTTGTATTCCCAATCCAAAAATAATCTTCGTTTTTTAAAAGAACCTCGGTGGTATCGGATAAGCGTATGGAATTTTTCTCCGTGTTAAAATACGTTCCGTTCTTACTGGGAACCTTATCCTGCAGAAAATAGGCATATCCACCCTCAGCAGTACGCCTGCGCAGGATCTGGCAATGATTTTTTGAAATGAACCGGTCGGAGGTTTTGATGCCAAAATCCGCTGTCCCTCCCGGCAGATCATTCCAACGGCCAATGGTAATAAGGTCTTTATTGATAAAAAAGTGCTGTCCCTCCGTAAGGATATTCGGTTTTACCTCAATATAAGCCCCCGTATTAATTCCCCGGGCGGCTGCGGGGTCGATATCGATAACGGCTTCCACTGGCGTCTCGGGTATCTCGATCTTCCCATCCAGTCCGTTATAAAAAAAGCGGTTCAGCTCACGTCCTGTTCTGAAACGCTTCAGCGGGTCTTTTTCAAGGCATTGCCGTACCAGCATTTCCAGCCATGTGGGAATGTCGCATCCATCCGGCCGCCTTCCTTCTTTTTCCTCCTGGGCCTCCATTCGTTTCCGGCATATGTCAGGTACCGGAGCACTCTTGTGCTTCTCCTCCAGCGCGATCATTTCGTTTGCCTGCTTATAATCCTTTACCGGAAAGGGCACCCCGCCCGTAAGCAGTTCATATAGAACAATACCCAAACTGTAGATATCCGAAGGCGTATCTACCAGTTGCCCCCTCCATTTTTCCGGAGCTTTATATTCGGCCATCCCGTCCTCTTTCTTACTGTGCCGCACGGCGTCCGGGTCTGCAAAGGACAGCCCAAAATCAATGAGCACATACCGCCAGGAGCCATCCTCATTTCTGGTACGGATGATGTTCTTGGGATTGATATCGTTATGGATGATCGCATCGCGGTTAATGATCACCGAATCGGATAGCAAATGTTGCGGTGAATTACCGTAGGAATGATAATGATGACAATAACTTAATGCCGAGGCCATTTGAGCAATTACCTCCAGGATCTCCTCTATGGAAAAATATCCCTCCCGCTGGATGATGGTTTCAAGCGTTTCACCATCCACGTATT
>Ga0222424_100689_pt1 | contig 13375 bp, 16 predicted proteins | sample 2B2ome_FD_182468 | JGI IMG/M metagenome (GOLD analysis project Ga0222424, IMG submission 182468) | Enriched microbial communities from leaf-cutter ant dump, University of Wisconsin, Madison, United States - 2B200A (version 2) | ecosystem: Environmental > Terrestrial > Nest > Insects nest > Nest...
TGACCTCGATCGTGTCGGCACTGATCAGCGGGGCTCCGGGCGTGAGTGGCGGCAAGATCGGTGTAACAGAGCTGACCAGTACGCTCCTCGATCCGCAGGTGAGCCTGTTCCTGGACAATGACCAGCCGGCGGTGAGCGGTAAACCCAAAGCTTACCTGAACTGGATCTTGTTCGACGAGCAGTTCAAATATGTAGACAATGGCAACAGCGGGGCAGAGCCGGTGGAGGCCAGCGGTATAGTTAAGCCATTTAACAAGACGGATATGCCGGTGGACCGGAATGGATATTTGTATATTTACACCAGTAATGAGACCAGTTACGATGTGTTCTTTGATAATCTGCAGGTGACGCATATAAGAGGGCCGCTATTGGAAGAAACCCATTACTATCCGTTCGGGTTGACGATGGCGGGGATAAGTTCGAAGGCATTGGAGTTTGGAAATCCCAAGAATAAAGAACAAACATTTCAGGGGCAGCGATTTGATGATGAGTTAGGATTGAATTGGGTGCAATTCAAATGGCGGAATCATGACCCACAAATAGGGAGATTTATTGAAATAGACCCGCTTGCAAATGACTATGTATACAACTCACCGTATGCGTTTAGTGAAAATAAGGTGACAAATCATGTCGAATTAGAAGGACTGGAAGCAGTTGATGTAGGTATGTATGCTAGAATGGGGATTAGGCAAGATGTTGAATCTAGGGGAGGAAGTCAAGCTGATGTAAAAAAGGCACAAGCTGCTTTTGATAATGGATATTATAATAGGGGTGGCGAGCTGAATGCGAAATTATTGATACCGGCTGCGGTGACTGTAACAATGTTTGCACAACCGGAAATTGGCATTCCTTTAATGGTGTCTTACATTACTGGTGTACCTGTATCACCGTCCCCTCAAGCATTAGAAGCCACCCTTGTTTCAGAAGCCTCTGCCCTTACTAAAGTTGAGGGGGCTACAAGCACTATTCAACAAAATGTTGCTAAGGGTGCAGCTTTTGAACAAACGGTAGGTGGTAACTTAGTAAAAGCAGGTGATACGAAAATTGCTCCGCAAATTACCATAAAGGCTGATAATGGGGTCAAAACAAGAGTAGATTTTATTAGTACAGATAAAACTGGGCAAATAGCACTAACAGAAGCAAAATCATCATCTACTGCACCACTTACGGGAAACCAAAAGTCAGCATTCCCGTCTATTGCTCAAAACGGAGGGGTAGTTGTAGGAAAGGGTAAACCTGGTTATCCAGGGGGAACAGTAATTCCGCCAACCCAAGTAAATATAATTCGCCCGTCAACAGTAGATAATGCTTATATGAGGCCTGTTATTCTACCTCCCAAAAAACAAGAATAGATAAAATAAACTCATTATATACTATGTCTGTAGAAAATTTAAAAGTAATAGATTTCGCAAGTATTGATAAAAACGGGAATGCAGTTCTTACTATTTCCGACCATCTAAAGTGGGACGATAACAATGAACATTTACTGATTTTGCAAAATAAAATCAATGCCTATTTAAGTGCTATTGAAATGGGTAATTTCTATGACGAATACCCCGATGCAAAAGGCAAAAATATTGTGATACAAATTGTTGCAAAATATGAGCCTAATAATGAAGCAAGAACCTTTTTAGATAGGGTTAGAGAAATATTGCAATCAGCAGGATATGGATTTAAGTTTAGTGTTTTGGAAGCGGAATAAGCAAAAGTACCCGTTCCTCATAGTTTGTAGGAATCTTTCAAATTCAAGCATTATGCGTATCAGAAAAGCTAATAAATAAGCATACTTAAAGCAATTTTCATGGCCACTCTTCGGAGTGGTTTTTTTGTGCCTAAAAATTTATGACTATGACACTAGAAACAACAAACCTAAACTGTTTCACCTACAAAACAGATGAACTCCAGATAGAGCTATTGGGAGGTGTCAGGATAGATACACTGGACAGAATGCGGGTAACAATCAAAGTAACCGTGGCCAACAGAAAGCATCAAGAATACCTGAGTAATCCAGAACTGGCAGGATTATCTATGAGACATAATCTTGATCTGTATAATGACACACAGGTAGAGAAATTTGTAAGGAGAGTAGCAGAAAAACTGGAAACAGGCACTATTGCCCTTACCAAAGCTATTTCGGATATAACTGGTCAACTGGAAGAATACCGATTGAAGCAACTGGATAAACAGGAAACCAGAAAAGAAAAGGTACTGACACGAGACGAAAGGGAAGATGCTATCCAGTTTTTGCAGCAAAAGGATTTATTGAGTAAAACCAATAACCTGATAGGTAAAAGTGGGGTAATCGGAGAAGAAACCAACAGGCTGTTAATGTATTTGATATTTACCAGCAGGAAAAGGGAACATCCTTTGCACGTGATCTCACTCGGTAACAGTGGCATTGGCAAAACCTATTTACAGGAGAAGGTTGGTGAACTAATACCTGAAGAAGATAAAATAGAGATCACCACCCTGTCAGAAAATGCCCTGTATTACTTTGGACAAAGAGAACTACAACACAGGCTGGTATTGATAGAGGATTTGGATGGTGCAGAAAGTGTGCTGTATCCTTTAAGGGAACTGCAAAGCAAAAAGTTCATCACCAAAACCCTTGCACAGAAAACTTCATCCGGTGAGACCAAAACTGTTCATATCAAAGTAGAAGGCCCTGTAAGTGTGGCAGGATGCACCACGCAGGAACAGGTATATGAAGATAATGCCAACCGAAGTTTTTTGATCTACATTGATGAAAGCAACCAGCAGGATGAAAGGATAATGGCTTACCAGCGTAAAAGAAGTGCAGGGACAATAGACCGGGTACAGGAAAGCAGTATAAAACAGCTTTTGCAGAACACGCAAAGGGTATTGCAACCTATCCCTGTCAGGAACCCTTATGCAGAACAATTGCAGTTACCAGCAGATGTATTCAAACCCAGAAGGACTAATGCCCACTATCTGGCATTTATTGAAGCAGTAACTTTTTATCATCAGTTCCAGAGGGTAGAAAGAGTGGATGAAGATACCGGAGAAAGGTTCATTGAGACTACCCTGGAGGATATTGCAGCAGCGAATACTCTCATGAAAGATGTGTTACTCCGTAAAAGCGATGAACTTACCGGAGCTTGCAGAAATTACTTTGAGAAATTAAAAAGCTATCTGCAAGCAGCAAACCTAACAGCGTTCACCAGTATGCAAGTCAGTAAAGGACTTCGTATGAGTATCACTTCCACCAAAAGGTTTAACTTAGCATTGTTGTCATCAGGATATTTGACAAAGCAGGAAGGCTCCAAGCCCTACCAGTATGAAGTAACCAGCTTTGAAGATTACAGCCAGCTACAAAACAGTATCAGCACCGCTTTAGATTCCATCTTAGTACAGCTCAATAGCCCAACTACGGCCCAACATTCAAGTGGGCCAACTAAGGCTGTGAGAACCAGCAGGAAAAAGAGCATGGCTCAACAGCTCACCAGGAAAGTATAGGGGAGCAAATTTTCATTATTACATCACAGTTTAAAACAAGCAGCAATGAAGCAACTACCATTGCAAAGCCCCTCTTTTGCCTATGCGGAGAGGGGTTTTGGTCAGTGGCTGGATATACTGGGTTATGCACCAACTACGGTTTATAATATGCCTAATGCAGTGAGGGAGCTACTCCACTGGATGGAAGCACAGGGAAAGACCCAATTGCACCAGTTAACCAGCATAAATATTTCAGACTACTATGATCATCTAAGAGAAAGAGAAAACATCACCAGAGGCGGTGGATTAAGCAATGCCTACCTGAACAAGCACCAGCAGGCTATAAAACTGTTCGCGGATTATTTGAGGCAAACAGGTAAAATGATACTCCCTGTCATGGAATGGGAAAATGAGGCCATAGATACCAGCCAGATTGATGTACTGACCATTGAAGAAGTAAAGATGCTGTTCAATGCAACAGAAATACTCCCGGATACCCGGAAGCATCAAAGGGACAGAGAATTTTATGAGGCTTTGCAATATAGGGACAGGGCAATGTTATCTGTTTATTATGGCTGTGGCATCCGAAGGAATGAAGGGGTGCAGTTGGACACAGGGGATGTTAATTTCAACAGGGATATTCTTCATGTCAGAAAGGGCAAGAACTACAAGGAAAGATTTGTACCCATAACCAAGCAATCCCTGCAACATCTGCAAATCTACCTGTATGATGGCAGACCTCTTTTGTTGGGTGGCAGTAAATCCGGAGCATTGTTCATATCTGCCAAAGCTAAAAGGATGGATGGGCAAACCATGCTTTGGAGGCTGAAACAGTTGATAGAGCTTACTGATAATGCCAGACTGCAACAAAAAAAGGTGGGGCTACACACTTTAAGGCATTCTATTGCCACCCATTTACTGGCAAAAGGTATGAACCTTGAAAAGATCAAAGAATTTCTGGGTCACACTTCCCTTGAAAGCACACAAATCTACACACACTTAAACTTTGAAAACAATGGATAATGAACAGCCATTTGATTATTACCTGTATGGTAAACGGTTGTCAGAAGAAAGCCGTAAAAGCATTATTAAGCAGGTTAACGCCTTTGAAGTATGGATGCAGGGTGAAAATATTCCTGACATAACCGAGGTTAACTATAACGATATAATGGCCTATGTGAAGCATTGCAGTACCAGTGGCAACGCACAGAAAACAATAGCCCTCAACCTGGGATTCCTGAACCACTATTTTATGTGGTTGGTGAAGGAGGGGGAAATAAAAGAAAACCCTGTCAGCAATATCCATATCCGGGGAATCCAGCGGAAACACCTGCATCATTATTTGAAAAGAGAGGAACTGGATATACTGTATCACACTTTTGATGTTAAAGATGCAGCAGGGATGAGAAACAAAGTAATGCTGGGCATGATCGTTTACCAAGCCTTAAGGATAGGAGAGCTTACTGGTCTTACACTGAAAAGCCTTCAACTCAAAGAAGGGAAAGTAAGAGCTGAAGGAAGCAGGAAAACTAATGCCAGAACCCTGACACTGGAACCACATCAGGTAATAGACCTGCTGGAATATATCAGTGATGCCCGTAAAACCTTGCTGGAAGAAACAGGTAAAGAAACTGACCAGCTTTTTACCAGCAGTGGTACAGGAGACAAGTTGTTCAATACCCTTCAGTATATACTTGCCCAGGTAAAGAAGCAAAACCCGGAAGTGAAGGACTGGAAGCAGCTACGGGCCAGTGTGATTTCTTACTGGATAGCTGTGCATGGATTGAGAAAAGCACAGTATCTCGCGGGACACCGATTTATCAGCAGTACAGAAGAATATCAGCAGCAGGATTTGGACGAGTTGCGAGGAGATATTGACAGGTTCCACCCATTTTGAAACTATGATCGGCGTAATGTTCATGGCCCTGCAGTAAGGCATCGGTATTGATAAAGTCTGTAAACTTATGTCTCATAGCATCAGTCCGGAAACGCAAACCAGCAAAGGAAAAAATGTAAATAGCTCATTCGCTCGCCCTTCCTGCTTTTCAATGGAGGAGGAAGGGCCTTTCTTAAAACCAAGCCAGCAATATTTTACTCACCTTAGCAAATGAGTGTATAAACTTCCTGCGTGAGGTCTGATGGTAAATTATTCTCATTATTTTTTTGTTTTCTGGAATTTCTTTTGCATACTTTTGTAATGCAATTGCACCCGGAGACGTCCGGATTGGCCTCTTGGCCTAGTCACCTGCTTATAGACCTTATCCGAGATTCAATTTAAGGTGACGAACAGCATACATAGGGCCGTTACAGCCCAATTTTTAGCACCCTTACCTGTTGGAGGAATGGCAGTAGTATGCTCTGTCTTAACAAAAGCATTGTCACATCAATTGTTTAACATCCTGCGGGATAACCTGAATGTTATCCTGTAGGGAGAGGTTTACTTGTTTAAGTCTCAACAAACTGAAAGGAGGATATATGATCAACAATTAAGGAATAGGAAAGAGTTCTCAGGGTGATTGAATCACGGCCAAGCGTAAGGCTTATGAGAGAAGGTATACAGAATGATTTTTTGTATGCCCAGATACGCGTATGTCTATTTTTTTAAACAATATTTTTTTATGGCACAAACGACAAAAACGCCGTCAATAATACTGCTTAGTAAAGAAGAGATCATTAAGAAGATTCCCCAATTAAAAAGAAAATCGGAGCAGGTTAAAAATGGCTGTAAGTACAAGCCTTTTATAACAGGTAGGTTGAATGATCTGATCAGACTCACCAGAAAGAAAAAATTAGAAGTGGTAGAAGAAATATCAATTGGAGGGAAATATAATGAAATTAAGCATCTGATAAATATCTCGGCGAGCTTAGATTTTGCAGATGTCATGTCCTGGGCAGGTAAAGGAAACCAGCTAATAACTTTTTTGAAATGTTCAAAGGAGTTGGATGACAGAACATATTGGCAGAAATTCCGGGAAGCGTATACTTGTCAGGATAAAGTGTACTTTGATTATGATTTCCTCAAAGGGTTATTTGGGGTAAAGCGGAAAGACCGGGAGCATATGATGTTGGAAGAAGAAAGAACTTTTTTATCTAACCTGCCCGATGAGGTACTCATTTACAGGGGCTGTACAGAAAAAGAGGTAAAAACCGGGAATTACGGCATTGCCTGGACGTTAAGTAAAAGCGTTGCTGAACAGTTTTGCAATATCAAAAAATTCTACTTGCGTAGCGGTGTCGTCGTAGAACGAACAATTCGTAAAGATCAGATCATCGCATATTTTGAAGACCCGGAGCAGGAGATTGTTTACTTTCCGGATTAAGTTAAGCAGGTAAGATGCCGGGTTTGTACTGGCATCTTACTTTTTTCCGTCATTGTTAATGCCTAACTCACGTTCAGGTTTGTCTATTAGACCTTTCAGGCTTCCGTTGCTTTTGATTCGTTCCTCGATCATGTTTTTGAGAAGCAGTAAGCGTTTTTTCTTCTGCCCTTTGTACGCGTATTTGGGGTTTACAGAGTAATACTCCTTTTGCGTGTTCACCGCGGATATGATCAAACCAAGCCTCTTAAATATGCTGACATACACATTCAAGGAACTAACAGAGGGGGTGATCTTGGTGCTGGTGATCCTGCTGATATGTTGAATGAAATTGTCTTTAAGCCGGGCATCAATCTGAACCTCGTTAGTGTCAGAATTCATTTGCTCGCACAGATAATCAAAAAAACAACGAGCCTCTGTTCCAAGCTGAACCATTAGGTGTTGACAGTTAAAGTAAAGAGTGCAGCCATCAGTGACTACCTGTATCCTTTTGGAGCTGGGCTTATTCTGTAAGTTATTGATATTTATGTAGATGTGATCAGTTTTGGTTATACTCATGGTATAACAAAGATAGTATTTTACGTACCGTTTTAACGCCCTGAATCCCTGTGTTTTATGGGAAATGGTCGTATTGGGGCGTATTTAAAGGATTGTTCTGTAATCGAATAGTCCTTTTTTAAACAAACAATTTTTGAGTTATGGGAAACGATAGTCAACCAGGTACCCGCAAGCATATAACCTCGGATAAAGCACATGATGCCATAATGAGAGATTTTACCCTGAACAAGAACTCAGACCGTAGTTTTGGGTATGGAAAAGCAAGGCGGATTGTTTCAATTCAACGATCAGGAAGTATACGGATGCCAAAATGGATGGAAGAGAAGGTTTCCAGCAGTGGAGTCATGCTTTACCCGGAATTCGCTGAATATGCTTTTCAGGTGGAAGGCGTGGCAAAAAAGCTTTTACTGTTTATCATTTTTCATCTGGTGAACCCACGGAAGAATACTTTCCTGTTCAATGCTCATGTCATTGCGGGCTTTAACCGTTACAGCACGGCAATTGCAGGGATAACCTATACCATGGGAACAGTAAAGCAAGCATTAAGGAAAGAGCTTGTTGCAAGAAACCTTGTTGCAAACGTTTCTAAAGGAAAGTATATGCTTAATCCTATGATTGGGGGATGCAGTACAATGCTACTAAGGAAAACGTTAATTGCAGAATACAGTTCGCTGCTGGTAAATAAAGGAAAAGACCCCATTGCAGGCTTCTATCCAAAATACTAGACCGTTTGGTTCAGAATTGCCAGAGAATAGTTCGGGTATCTGGTGCGTGAGGAGGTCGTTTGTGTTTGCTCTATTACGTAAATCTGTACTTCAGGAAATTGGTGAGGTTGAACTCGTCTCTCGACGACATATTTAAAAAAAATGTATTTTCATTGCTATGAAATTGACGTTAACAAACCATAGCGGTCTTGGTGGTAATATCAATGTGGCTCTTAGGTGCCCACACTGTGGTCATTTTGGTACTTTTTTACCGCTTAATAGTGATTTAGTTGAAAATCGTACTGGGGGTGAAAAGATTATTTTCGGTCAGCGTATGTGTCCTAACACCATTTGCAAAGGCCACCTTCTTTTTTTTGCAAACACTGCTAGAAAGATCATAGATACTTATCCAACTGAAACGATACCTTTTGACAAGAATGGTATTCCGGATAGAATATTAAATGCTTTTACTGAAGCGATCGTTTGCCATTCAAATAACTGTTTCACTGCTTCAGCAATTATGATAAGGAAAACACTTGAAGAGATATGTAGCCATGAATCGTGCAAAGGCAAAAACCTTAAAGAGAGGTTGCAGGCCTTAGGAGGAAAAATTATGATACCCAAAGAGCTAATTGATGGTATGGATGATCTTAGACTCTTAGGAAATGATGCTGCTCATATAGAAGCAAACACGTTTGAACAGATCGGCAGAAATGAGATAGAGATTTCAATTGAATTCACGAAAGAGATTTTAAAAGCTACGTATCAGTATGAGAATTTGCTTAGTAAACTGCGTAGCTTAAAAAAGGCTTAATTCCTCTTGCATACTTTGCCCTTTCTTTTTCTTGGTGTACACGGCCACTAAGAGGATATAAGGAAAGGCCTACCCCTGTAAGCAATCCCCCTGCGGGTACCCCCGGTTATGTCTATATGTGAAATGAGAAACTGGGAAGCTGGGAAAATATGTCCGGATTAAAATTGAAACAACTCCTCCGGTTTAACTTTTAGTGCTTTTGCTATCGCAGACACATGGCTGATAGAAGTATTAACCTCGCCACGTTCTATACGACCTATCTGGCTTAATTCAAAGCCACTTTCACCAGCCAGTTCCTCCTGGCTGATTTGCTTAGCCTTTCTGATAGCCCTCAGATTAAGCCCAAACTTTTTCAGGAATTTTTCATCCTTGTAATACTTCTTTCTTTTCATTCCTGCGATCAGGAACAAAAAGAGTCTATCTGCCACTTGTAAATAAGAGCAAATTTGCGTTATTTTGAAATTGAGGCTAATAGAACACCCTCTGAATCATTCCAAATGCTCAAAACTGAAGGATATTTTGAAGGACACAGGGCTGTGATCAGTAAGCATATTGATCAGGCACGTTCCTTTATCCTGGTAGCAATGGCATGGTTTACGGACCGCTCACTGTTTGACCAATTGCTCAGGAAGGCCAATGAGGGTGTGCAAGTACACGTCTTGATACATAATGATGATATAAACAACACTTCCGGCATTGACTATGGGCGAATGAATGGAAAAAACAGCGAGCTGCATTTCATTGCACATGGAAAAAGGACGATGCATCATAAATTCTGTGTGATTGATGGGCTTACTGTCTTGCATGGTTCGTACAACTGGACATACCAAGCTATGACCAATTATGAAAATCTTACTGTAACGCAAGGCGATATAGATTTTGCAGCCAGTTTTACGCGTGAGTTTTTTAAATTGAAAAATTCTCAGGTCAACAAAATCGTTCCGGAAAGTAATTCAGTGCAAGAAGTGCTACCGCAACAACCAATGGATAGGTATTCCAGAAAACTAAGACGAGAGATTTCCAAGGTGCAAGGAAAGGAAAGCCTCTTGGACAAAATAAATCGGGCCCTTGCTGAAAGCAAAATGAGAAAAATACCTCCTGATAACCCTAATACAACCACTACTCCGTAGCAGCGATCTCATAAGGCTAAGCTGCATTAAACATGACCTAAGGAGACCTTGTAGAACTTACCTTTCCCTGCTCACGGCTTATCCGCAATTAACCATGCCCTTCCAGTGGATTTCCTTCTGCCTACAATAAGCAAGCTAATTGCAGGATAAGCCTTCCACCGCCTTCTGCATATTGTGTAGGCCCAAACCTGTTAGCCTTTCGTATCTGGTATAACAGTCCATGTCAATCAATAAAAAATACAGCAAGCTAGGCAACTGGCACAATTCCCTATCATCTGTCTGCAAAGAAATTCCGCCATAAACTCTTATCTGCCCACAAGGCTACCCTTTATTGCGTTGCTTCTTTGCATCCTGGCCACGTATGCCTGATAAAAGGGCTTTCTTTTTTCTCTTTTTTTCTTTTCCCCAATAAATACTTATAACATGACAAATGCAAATGACTTCTTTGGGTCAGGTAATGGCTCATCTTGTTTTTACCAGTGCCGTCACTCTTCCATTGTTTATACAGAAGGAGTAAAAGACATGGCTGATACCTGTAAAGCCTACTGGTTGATTGACCTGATTGTTTCCCATCAGATAAACGCCCTTGTACGTTCAGAACCTTTTCAGGTCTGGGAATTAAAGAAACTCCGAGATGGCTCCTTTAAAGCTATTGCCACGGATGGTAACAGAAACAACCTGACCAGACAGTTAATTCCTTTCAGTGATTTTCCTTATGAAAGGGCAACGCTCTGGCTGGTAGACGGGTGTTTGCTGCTGCCTAACGAATATTAAACCCCTAAGCATGAAGAAACGTACAAGGCTGGTGATTGAGCAATGGAGCAGGGATAACTATCCTGTACCCGCCATACCAGCCTATACATACAGCAAGCATTTACGCAGACGAGTAACATATCGCTACAAGGATGGAACTGCCATCATTGCCTTATCAAATGGCTGGTATGTGCATAGCTATCGCAATGGCATCCGTATGCTGTCTGTGCTGCCATTCTAAAATGGCTGTTACTGTGCAGTATATTGCTACTTTTTAATCCTATGGAGTAATAACCTGTGATATTAATTAGGAAAGCCCTTGCAGGGTTGACCCTATAAAATACGGAGACCTTTCGATACCTTTATCTGGCAATAAAAGAAGTTCTTTGATTGGAGGAGACTCATTATTATCCGTTTGGGTTGACGATGGCCGGGATTAGTTCGAAGGCGTTGGAGTTTGGGAATCCGGAGAATAAATACAAGTATAACGGGGTTGAATTATCAAACAAAAACTTTACTGATGGTAGCGGTCTTGAATTGTATGAAACAAAATACCGGAGCTATGATCCACAAATAGGTAGATTCCATCAAACAGACCCATTCTCCGACTTGAATTCAAACTGGTCGCCATATGTGTTTGGTCAAAATAATCCAATCTTATTCAGTGATCCTTTGGGACTTGATACGGTAAGAGGAAAGCTACCGAAAGATTATAACCCTGCCCCCGGCGATGTTTGGATTAACGGAAAAGGACAGGAATCCATTTACAATGCAGAAGATGGATGGGTACAATCAAAAACATTGGGAGCTGTGACAGTTAAGAGCGTAGGAGCGACCGAGTTATTTGCTGGTTTTTTATATTTCCTTTCTGTAACGGACACATATTATGGCCTTTGGGAAAGTGGGTATGATCATGAAAATTATACTACAACTAAAGGTAAAGTACGGCCACTTCCCATAGGAAAACGTATATCAGAACAGGCTAAAATGTTTAAGCGACGATCTAATAGAATTAAGGGCACAGGCTTTGGGATTTCTTTTTTGACAAATCTATTAACAGCGCTTGAGGTTCGTGATCAGTATATGAATGGGGGAATAAGCAATGTAAATCCTATGGACGCAACAGGTCTGGTTCTAGGTACTTCCGGGTTAACTGCAAATATTGTATCTCGTTTTGGTTTCGCACCACAAAGCATGACTGTAATTTCGAACGTTGCTGCAAAAGGTAGTTTTGCACTTGCAGGAGTTCAGAATATGCACATGGCACTTGATTATATATACAACAATCCGGGAATTAATAATTGGCGTCCAACAACTGGAAACACACAAAACGACATAATATTGAATAATCAATATGACAATGGGTTCTATAAATGGACAGATTATTTTAATCAATAATTTTAGTCTTTGCTAACTTTAGATTTTTTTCAAAAAATGGTATAAGAATAACATATGGGATTATATTATCGAATATGGGTTGACTGTATAGAGAGAGCTAGGCAACAGCCCGCTAATAAACACAATTGGCAAAAACTGAGCATGATAGCGATGACACTTGCAATGGCATTCAATTTTATTTTGATCATGACAGTTTTAGAAAAATACATTCTCCGAACTTATTTTTATAAGATCGATTTACCTTCTTTGCCACTACGGGTAAATAATGTTTTAAGTTACCTAGTTCTATTTATTTTACCCTGCGGCATCATAAATTACTTGTTGATATTTAGAAACAGAGCGTACGAGAGGCTATTAAAAAAATACCCCTATAATAATGGGAAACTTTTTCTTACCTATTTCGTAATTTCAATGATGTTGCCAATCATACTGCTACTAGGAGCCTTTGTCATAAATATTTTTTAGGTTAAACACACCATAACAGAGTGAAAGAAATATAGTAATGTATCAGATTGTCTGATTTCCAATAATTAACCTCCTTAAACAATTCTTACAACCACTCACTTCGAGTGGTTTTTTTATGCCTAAAACTTTATATTATGACATTAGAAACAACAAACCCGAACTGTTTTACTTATAAAACTGATGAACTACTAATAGAATTATTGGGAGGTATCAGGATTGATACACTGGACAGGATGCGGGTAACGATCAAAGTAACCGTGGTCAACAGAAAGCATCAAGAATACCTGAGTAATCCAGAACTGGTAGGATTATCTGTAAGTGCCCCTATATAACAGACAGTTTAAAGTTAGAGCGAAAAGCTTAAATTTAAACTGAGATATGAAAAAGACACGATTTACTGAAACGCAGATAGTTTCTGCGCTTAAACGCCAGGAAGGCGGTATTCCAACCAAAGAACTATGCCGCGAACTGGGCATATCAGAAGCGACCTTTTACAACTGGAAGAGCAAATATGGTGGTATGGAGAGCAGTGATGTGAAGCGTTTAAAAGACCTGGAAGAAGAGAACAGCCGGTTGAAAAAGATGTATGCTGATTTGGCCATGGACAATCAGATTTTAAAGGACCTGTTCACAAAAAAAGGCTGGGCCCTGCCACCTACTATGTGGGAACGATTAAGGGCGTAGGACGTATCTATCAGCAAACCAGTATCGATACTTACAGTCGTGTAGCCTTTGCAAAGCTGTACACCAGCAAGCATGCAATCACTTCCGCTGACGTAC
>Ga0222424_100690_pt1 | contig 13341 bp, 10 predicted proteins | sample 2B2ome_FD_182468 | JGI IMG/M metagenome (GOLD analysis project Ga0222424, IMG submission 182468) | Enriched microbial communities from leaf-cutter ant dump, University of Wisconsin, Madison, United States - 2B200A (version 2) | ecosystem: Environmental > Terrestrial > Nest > Insects nest > Nest...
CACCTCCACCCGGTCGTAGATCGCCATGTTGTTGAGCGACATGGCGTCGGCCGAATAGCTCTCGGCCATGCTGGTGGACAGGCCATCGACCTGCAGGTCGGTGATCTGGAAGCCGCGCGAATAGAAGTACGAGCGCTCGGTGCCCAGCTTGCTGTAGGTGACACCCGGGAGGGCTTCGGTCACGTCGTCGAGCGACTGCATGTTGGCGTCGCGCATCTGCTGCTGCGTCACGACGCTGACCGACTGCGGTGTCTCGCGCAATGTCAGTCCCAATCCGGTGGCGGTGGTGCTTCGCTTCGCCTGGGTGTAGCTGCCCGTGCCTTCGGTGGTGCCGCTGTGTTCGGCCTGGGCCTCCACGCGCACCTCGGCCAGCGTGGCGCCCTCCTTGCCTTGCGGCTGCGGCAGCCTTTGCAGGGTGTAGCTGCCGTCGGGCCGCTGCACCAGGCCCAGGCCGCTGCCAGCCAGCAGGCGCTGCAGCGCCTCGCGCGGCGTATGGTTGCCGGACAGCGCCGGGCTTTGCCGCCCCTGCGTGAGCGCGGGGTCGAACGACAGCGCGATGCCGGCTGTGGCCGCCACTTCGGACAGCGCGCGGCCCAGCGGGCCGGGGGCGATCTGGTAGGACTGCGCCGGGTCGGCGGCGTGCACTGCGGCGGTGGCCAGGGCCCAGCCCAGCAGGGCCAGGCGCGCGGCATGGGCAACGGGGTGCATGGAGGAAGAAGAAGCAGGCATGGAGAGCGTTTCTTTCAAGGGTTCGGTGAATGGCTTCACCCTCCTTGCCAAGCAACTTGCAAAAAAGTACCAGCGGTCCGCGAAATTTTTACTGCTGCTGGGTTGTCACCGTCACCCAGTAGCCCTGCCAGCGCCGGTGCACTTGCAGCGCATAGGTGTCGGCCAGCATGGCCAGCGCCCGGTCGGTGTCGGCCAGCGGATACGCGCCCGAGACCTTGCGCTGCGCCACCTCCGGCGCGCAGTGCAGCAGGCCGGGCCGGTAGCGTGCGAGCTGCGCGCAGACCTCGGCCAGCGGCATGGCGTCGGCCATCAGCATGCCGTGCACCCAGGCGTGGTCCTGCGGCGCCACGGGGCGCAGCGGCCCGGCGCCCTGCCCGGTCACCACGGTCTGGCGGCCGGCGGGCACCACCAGGGCGGGCGCGGAGGCGCCGCGCGGCGTGACCTCCACCGCGCCCTCGGTGACGGCCAGCAGCACGGCGGCGCCGTTCAGCCGCACCGTGAAGCGCGTGCCCAGCGCGCGCAGCCGGCCCAGGGCGGTGTGCACGATCAACGGCCGGTGCGCGCCGCCCGGGTCGGGCGCGGTTTGCAATGAAATCGCCCCCTGGCGCAGATGCAGCAAGCGCTGGATGCTATCGAATTCGATGTCCACCGCACTGGCCGTGTCGAGCACGATGCGGCTGCCGTCGGCCAGCGTGACGGTGCGCTGCTCGCCCGTGGCGGTGCGCAGGTCGGCCGTCCAGCCCTGCTCCTGCACCAGGCGCCAGCCCAGCCAGCCCGCGGGCGCCACGGCCAGCAGCGCGGCCAGCCGGGCCACGGCGGCGCGGCGGCTGCGGCGAGCCGTGCGGTCCAGCGCGGGCCGGGCCAGGGCGGGCGGCAGGCCGCCGAGCTTGCCCATGAGCCGCTCGGCGCGCTCCCAGGCGCGCACGTGCGCCGGGCTGGCCTGGCGCCAGCGCTCGAAGTCGGCGCGTTCGGCGGCGGTCATGCCCTCGCCGTGCTGGCGCATCAGCCAGTCGGCGGCCTCGTCGAGCAGGCGCGCATCCATGGCCGTCAGTCCATCAGCGCCAGGCACTGGCGGAAGGCCTGGGCCATGTAGCGCTTGACGCTGGTGAGCGACACGCCGAGCTGCCGGGCGATGTCCTCGTACTTCATGCCGTCCAGCTGCGACAGCAGGAACGCGCGCCGCGCCAGCGGCGGCAGCGCGTCGAGCATGGCGTCGATCTCGTGCAGGGTCTCCAGCACCACGGCGCGCTGCTCGGGCGACGGCGCCTCGGGCGCGGGCAGCAGGGCCAGCGCCTCCAGATAGGCGCGCTCCAGCGCCTGGCGCCGGCACCAGTTGACCAGCACGCCCTTGGCCACCGTGGTCAGGTAGGCGCGCGGCACGGCGATGGCCTGCGGATCGCGCGCGCCCAGGATGCGCACGAAGGTGTCCTGCGCCAGGTCGGCCGCATCGCCGGCATGGCCGAGCCGGCGATGCAGCCATCCGAGCAGCCAGCCATGGTGGTCGGCATAGAGCGCGGCGACTTCGCGGTGGTGAACGGTTTCGGCGGCGGGCATGGTGCGGGCAGGCGGGGCGGGAATGGATACAAAATGATATCAATTCTCATTTGTGCGCGCATTGCACGCCTGGCATTGCCCGGACGCCCGTGCCGGGTCAGAAGTCGTAGCGCATGCCCACGTTCACGCTGCGCGGCGCGCCCCAGGTGTAGTACAGGCCGATGGCGCTGAAATGGGTCATTCCGGCCAGGTACTGCCGGTCCAGCGCGTTGTTCACGTTCAGGCTGAACGACAGGTGCTTGTCGGCCTGGTAGCGTGCCATCAGGTCGAGCAGCGCATAGCTGTCCTGCGCCAGCGTGGCGGCGCTGTTGCCGATCTCCGTCTTGCCTTGCCAGCGTGTGGAGGCGCCCACGGTCAACCCGCGCAGCGCGCCGCTGCCGAAGCGGTAGGTGCTGCCCAGCTTGAACTGGTACTGGGGGTATTGGCTGGCGTTGCCGAGCGAACTGTTCTGCTGCACCAGGCTGCCCTGCGCCTGCCAGCCGTGCGCCAGCTCGCCCGACAGTTCCAGCTCCCAGCCGCGCCGCGTGGCGCTCGATACGGCGCGGTAGGCCGTGTCGCCGCCGGGCGTGAGGCCGCCGCTTTCCTCGGCGGTGTTGCGGGTCTTCATCCAGAAGTGGCTGATGCTGGCGTTCAGGCGCTTGTCGAGGAATTCGCCCTTGGCGCCGATCTCGTAGGTATTGCCCTGCTCCGGGGACAGCGTGTGGCCCTGCTCGTCCTGCGCGGTCTGCGGCTGGAAGATGTTGGCGTAGCTCGCGTACAGCGACACGTTCGGATGCGCCGCGTAAACCAGCCCGGCATAGGGCGTGAGCACGGCGTTTTCCTGCATGTCCCAGTTCCACCAGTAGGGCGTGCTGTCGTGCTCCTCGTACCGGGTCACGCGCAGCCCCGCGATCAGCTGCAGCGGGTCGGCCACGCGGAACCGTCCCGCGGCATACACGTAGCGCTGTTTCTGGCTGAAGCGGTTGTCGCCATAGACCCAGTTGCCGGTGTCGGGCTGGGGCAGCGCGCCGCCGCCCTGGGCAAAGTGTGTGCCCAGGTCTGCCAGGGGAACCGGCGGCGCACTGTTGGTAGGCATCTGCACACTGCCGCGAAAGCGCGAGATGCCCGTGCCCGCCAGCAGCTCGTGCGTGCGGCCCAGCAGGTCGAAGGTGCCTGTGATGTCCAGGTTCACCGTCCAGTTGTCGTTCTTCATGTCGCGCCAGTGGCCGAAGTTCGCCCGGTCCCGGTCGTACAGGAAGCCCGCGACCATGTCGTCCATGCCCGCATGCTGGTGCGAGAACTTGAGCGTGGCCGTCCAGTCGCTTGCCAGGCGCTGCTCCAGGCTACCGAAGAGGTTGAGCGCATTCTGTTCGTACCCGCCCCAGGGCGCGCCGGTGTTGAACGAGCGTGGCATCCACGGCACTTCCGCACCCGCGCGGGTGTAGCGCTGGATCGGCTGCGTGGTGCCAATGCCGTGCGCCTCGCGCTGGCGGTAGGTCAGGCCGAGGTTGAGCAGCGTGCCGGGCGCCAGGTCGGCCTCCAGCGCGCCGAACAGCATCCTGCTGCTGCTTTTCTCGTTGTCGCGGAAGCCGCCGGCGTCCATGCCGGACGCCACCAGCCGCCCGCGCAGCGTGCCCGCCGCGTTCAGCGGCCCGCCCACGTCGGCCTGGACGCGGTAGCTGTCCCAACTGCCGGCGCTGGCGCGCACGCTGGCCTGGAAGTCGCGCGTGGGCCGCTTGCGCACCATGTTGACGGTGGCGCCGTAGTTGCCCTTGCCGACCACCAGGCCCGATGAGCCCTTGAGCACCTCGACGCGGTCCATCTCCGCCATGTCGTCGAGCGAGAACAAGGTGCTGGTGAGGTAGTACCAGCCGCTGGTGACCTGGGCCATGCCGTCGGTCTGCAGGTTGACGCTGGTGCCGCGCGCCTGGAAGTCGGTGGCGTTGTTCTGGCGGTACACGCCGATGCCGGGCGTCTGCTCCAGCACGTCGGTCAGCGTCTCCAGCTTGAAGTCGTCCATGCGCTGGCGCGTCATCACGCTGACGGACTGCGGCGTCTCGCGCAGCGACAGGCCCAGGCCCGTGGCCGTGCGGCTGGGACCGGTCTGCGTGTAGCTGCCCGTGCCTTCGGTGCTGCCGTCATGGCGCACGGCCGCCGCGGCCACGGTGACGGTGGCCAGCGCCACGGCGGCGCCGTCCCCGTCGCCGGCCGGCACGGGCTGCGGCGCGGCCTGCAGCGTGTAGCCCCCGCCCTCGCGCGCCACGGCGCGCAGCCCGGTGCCTTCGAGCAGCCGCGCAAAGCCCTGGGCCACGCCGTGGCTGCCTTGCAGGCCCGGGGTGCGCAGCCCGTTGGTCTGCGTGGGCGTGAACGACAGGCTCACGCCCGCCTGCCCGGCGAAGGCCGAGAGCGCCGGGGCCAGCGGGCCGGCGGGAATGGCGTAGCTGCGCGCGGCCTGCTGCGCCTGCGGCTGGGCCATGGCGCCCGGCGGCAGGGCGCTGGCGGCCAGCAGGCAGGCCAGCGCCACGGGGCACAGGGCGGGAGGGGCGGTGCGGTTCATGGGCGGATTCCTCGTCGGTGATGCGGTGGATGTGAGCCCCGGAGCGGGGCGGTCCACTGCTTGCCGGACGAGGCGGGGCCAAAGTGCCAGCCTGGCGCAAAAAAACTGTCAGCCGGCGTCGCGCGGTGCCACGGTGACCCACCAGCGCGTGCGCAGCAGCACCTGCACGGGCAGGGTTTCGCGCAGCAGGGCGAGCACGTAGTCGGTGTCGGCGAGCTGGAAGGCGCCCGAGATGCGCAAATCCGCCACCTCGGGCGCGCAGCGCACCACGCCGGGGCGGTAGCGCGCCAGCTCAGCCAGAAAGGCGTCCAGGCGCATGCCGTCGGCGTACAGCACGCCGTGCAGCCAGCCGGGCGCGCCGTCCGGTGCGGCCAGCGGCAGCAGCGCGTTGGATGCGGGCGGCGCGGCCCCGGCGGCGCCGAGGACGGTGTGCTGGCCCGCGTCCACGATCAGCGGCGCGCCGCCGCCGCGCGGCGTGGCCTCCACGCGGTACTCCAGCACGGTGAGCCGGGTGCGCGGGGCGCCGCCATCGTCCTCGATGCGCACGACGAAGCGCGTGCCCAGCGCGCGCAGGCGGCCCTGGGGCGTCTCGACGATGAAGGGGCGGTGCGCGCCCGGCGCGTCGGGCGCGGTGTGCACGTACACCTCGCCCCGGTGCAGGCGCACCAGGCGCTGCGCGTCGCTCCAGGCTACGTCCAGCGCGGTGGCGGTATTCAGGGTGAGGCGGCTGCCGTCGGCCAGCACGGCTTCGCGGCGTTCGCCGGTGGCCGTGGCGTAGCCGGCGGTCCAGCCCTGCCAGGGCGCGTGGCGCCAGCCCAGCCAGGCGGCGGGAGCGGCCACGCCGAGCGCCGCCAGGCTGCGCAGCACGGCGCGGCGGCTGGCGTGCGTGGCGGGGCGCATGGTGGGGCGCGTGAGCACGGGCACGCCCAGCGCGGGCGGCACGGCGCTGAACTGGCGCGCCAGGCGCTCGGCCTTCTGCCAGGCGGCCTCGTGCGCGGGGTGCGCGGCGCGCCAGCGCGCGCAGGCGGCGAAGTCGGCGGCGCCTGCGTTGCCCGAGTGCAGGCGCACCAGCCACTGGGCCGCCGCGCGCACGACGGCCGGGTCGGGCGTGGACGCCACCGGCGCGCTCATTCCATCAGCGTCAGGCACAGCTCGAACCCCTGCGCCATGTAGCGCTTGACGGTGCGCTCGCTCACGCCCACCTGGGCCGCGATCTGCGCGTAGCCCAGGCCCTGCAGTTGCGAGAGCACGAACACCTCGCGTGCCTTGGGTGCCAGGCGGCCGAGCAGGTCGTCGAGCTGCTGCAGCGCCTGGCGAATGGCGAGCGCGTCCTCGGGCGCGGGGGCGTGCGCCTCGGGCAGCGCGGCGAGGGTGTCGAGCCAGGCCTGCTCCAGCGAGCGGCGGCGCCAGTGGTCGTGCAGCAGGCCGCGCGCGATGGTGGCGAGGTAGGCGCGCGGCGCGCGCAGACCGGGCAGCACCTCGGGCTTGAGCAGCACGCGCACGAAGGTGTCGTGCGCCAGGTCGGCCGCGCCGTCCGGGCAGCGCAGGCGGCGGTGCAGCAGGGCCAGCAGCCAGCCGTGGTGCTCCCGGTACAGGGCGTGCACGGGATGGGCGGCAGTGCTGGGCGGGGCGTGCATGGCAGGCAATCAATGAGAATTAATCGCATTCTATAGATTGCCTCCAGGCACCCACACTGCCGGGCGCTGTCAAAATCAGGAGAGCCTGGCGCTTGCCCCATAAGGGCTGGAGGCGATTTTTTCTGAATTTCAGTCTGGCGTGCCGCGCAGCAGGTACTTCTGCAGCTTGCCCGTGGGCGTGCGCGGCAGCGCGTCCGTGAAGGCGAACTCGCGCGGGATCTTGTAGCGCGCCAGGCGCGGCGCCAGGTAGGCGGCCAGCGCCTCGGGCGTGGGCGCATCGCCGGGGCGCGGCACGATGCGGGCCACCACGGTCTCGCCCCATTCGGGGTGCGGCTGGCCGAACACGGCAACGTCGGCCACGCCGGGGTGGGCGGCGAGCGCGTCCTCGACCTCCTTGGAGTACACGTTCTCGCCGCCCGTGACGATCATGTCCTTCATGCGGTCCACGATGAAGAGGTAGCCCGCGCCGTCCAGCCGCGCCAGGTCGCCACTCCTGTACCAGCCGCCGGGCGCGAAGGCGGCGCGCGTGGCCTCGGGGTCGTCCAGGTAGCCGGCCATGGCGCTGGCGCAGCGCAGCCAGATCTCGCCGGTCTCGCCCGGGGCGGCGTCGGTGCCGTCGGGCTTGACCACGCGCAGGTCCACGCCGGGCAGGGCCACGCGGCCGATGGAGCCGGCGCGCTCCACCTGCTCCTCGGGGTACAGCGTGGTGCCCACGGGGCCGGTCTCGGTCATACCGTAGACTTGGTAGAAGCGTTCGCTGCGGTAGGCCGCCGCGAGCTGGCGCGCCGTCTCGGCGCCGATGGGGCCGCCGCCGTAGACCCAGGCGCGCACGCTGGAGAGGTCGTAGCGCGCGAAGTCGGGCACGCGCTGCAGCGGCGCGAGGTACGACACCGGCGCGCCGAAGTACAGCGTCACGCCCTCGTCCTGCACCGTCTGCAGGAAGTGCTGCGGGTGGTATTCGCGCAGCAGCACCACGGTGCCGCCCATGTAGAGTGTGGCGCCGAACCAGTTGTTCAGCGGCGATGAGTGCCAGATCGGCATGGCGATGAGCGTGCGTTCCTCGCGCGTGACCGACAGCGCCAGCGCCGCCGTGATGGCCGCCAGCGCCACGCCCTGGTGGCTGTGCAGGCAGCCCTTGGGCTGGCCCGTGGTGCCCGAGGTGTAGAGCACCTCGGCGATGGCATCGGGCGCGGGCGGCGCGTCGTCCTGCGCCAGCGGCGCGGCGGCGGCGCGCGCGGCGTCGAAGTCGAGCACGTCGGGCACCGAGCCCTCGGTGCACAGGCGCCGGGCGGGGCTGTCCACGCCGGCCAGCACCGGGGCCAGGGCGGCGTCGAACAGCACGGCGCGTGCGCCGCTGTGGCGCAGGATGTACTGCACCTCGGGCGCCTGCAGCTTGTGGTTCACGGGCACCACGGCCGCGCCCAGGCGCCAGGCGCCGAGCAGGGCATCGACGAAGCCCGGTGTGTTGAAGCACATCAGCGCCACGCGGTCGCCCGCGCCCACGCCGCAGGACTGCAGCACGGCGGCGGCCTGGCGCGAGCGCCGCTGCATCCCGGCGTAGGTGATGGAGGCGCCCGCATGGCGCAAGAAGGGCTTGTGCGGCGTCTTGCGCGCCGCGCTGTCGAAGGCGCAGAGAAGGTCCATGGCGGTTTCTCCCGGCGTCAGGCGGCCAGCGCGCGCGCCAGCAGCGCATCGACGGCGATGGCGCGCGTGTCCAGCGCACCCACCACGCGGCCCGCGTCGGCGTCGCCGAAGCGCGTGGCGATGAAGGCGTCGGCCACGGCGGCGGGCGCATGGCGGCGCAGCAGCGCGGCCTGGGCCACCAGCACCAGGCGCTGCGCGAGCACGCGCGCCAGGGCTTCGAGCTGCGCGGGCGGCTGGGCCAGCAGGCCGCGTAGCGACTGCAGCGTGGCCAGCAGGCGCGGCTCGCCCGCGGCAGCATCGGCCAGGTCGGCGAACAGCGCCTGCGCCGCCTCGGGCTCGCGCGCGATGGCGCGCAGCACGTCCAGGCACATCACGTTGCCCGAGCCTTCCCAGATCGAATTGACGGGCGACTCGCGGAACAGGCGCGCGACGACGCTGGTGTCCACGTAGCCGTTGCCGCCCAGCACCTCCATGGCCTCGCCCGTGCATTCCACGCCGCGCTTGCACACCCAGAACTTGGCGGCGGGCGTGAGGATGCGCTTGTACGCGCGCTGCACGGGGTCGGCTTCGTCCTCGTAGGCCTCGGCCAGGCGCAGCGCTAGCGCCATGGCGGCTTCGCTCTCCAGCGCCAGGTCGGCCAGCACGGCGCGCATCAGCGGCTGTTCGGCCAGGCGCTTGCCGAACACCTCGCGCTGGCGCGCGTAGGCGATGGCCTGCACCAGCGCCTGGCGCAGGATGGCGGCGCTGCCCAGCACGCAGTTCAGGCGGGTGTACGTGGCCATCTCGATGATGGTGGGAATGCCCCGGCCTTCCTCGCCCATGAGGATGCCCCAGGCGTCCTGGAACTCGACCTCGCTGCTCGAATTGCTGCGATTGCCCACCTTGTCCTTGAGGCGCTGCACGTTCACGGCGTTCTTGCTGCCGTCGGGCCGCCAGCGCGGCACGAAGAAGCAGGCGAACGGGCCGCCCGCGCCGGTGCGCGCCACTACGAGGTGCGCGTCGCACATCGGCGCCGAGAAGAACCACTTGTGGCCGCGCAGCAGGTATTCGCCGCCGCGCCCGCCCGCGCCGATCGGGGTGGCCACGGTGGTGTTGGCGCGCACGTCCGATCCGCCCTGCTTCTCGGTCATGCCCATGCCGAGCCAGAGCGAGGTTTTCTGCGCCAGCGGCAGGTCGCGCGCGTCGTAGGCAGGGCTCAGCAGCTGCGCCTGCAGCTGTGTCCACAGCGCCGGTTCCTTCTGCAGCACGGGGATGCTGGCCGTGGTCATGGTGGCCGGGCACAGCGTGCCCTGCTCCACCTGCCCGTGCAGGTAGAAGCCCGCGGCCCAGGCGGCCCAGCGGCCCTTGTGCCCGTCGGCGAAGGGCTGCCCGATCAGGCCCTGGCCACGGTACATTTCCATGAGCGCATGCCAGCTCGGGTGGAACTCCACCTGGTCGATGCGGCGCCCGCGCGCGTCGAAGCCGTGCAGCGTGGGCAGGTGGCGGTTGGCCTCCTCGGCCAGGCGCCAGGTGGCGGCGTCGCCCAGGCGCGCGGCGTACTGCGTGAGCGCGGGCAGGGCCCAGCCGGCGTCGGCGCGCTGCAGCGCCTCGGCCAGGGCCGGGTCGGCGGTGAGCAGGTTGATGCCCGTGGGCTCTTCCACCTGGTTGAAAACGGTGTGGGTGTTCCAGTCGGCCATGGGGGCTTGTCTCCTTGTGTGGTGAAAGGAAAGTCTAGGAAAAATGGCCTCGCGAGGTGTTCGGGTTTCAACGCCGCCGCAGGACGCGCCGCAGATCCGCCGCCGCCCGCGCCAGTCGCGCGCCCAGGCGAGCGCGCAGGCGCTGCAGGACGCGTTTGTTCGGGTTTTGCTCGAACGCGGCTACGAGAAAACCACCATCCGCGAGGTGGCGGCCGTGGCCGGCGTGGGCGTGGGCACGTTCTACGAATACTTCGGCAACATGCGCGCGCTGGCGGCGCTGTGCATCCACCAGCGCGTGAAGGCGCTGGCCGATGCCGGGCAGGCCGCCCTCGATGCCGCGCGCGGGCGGCCGCTGGCGCGGGTGCTCGACGCGCAGCTCGACGTGCAGGTGGGCCAGGTGATGGCCGAGGCGCCGGTGTGGGCGGCGCTGTTCCTGGTGGAGCGCCAGGTGTCCACGCCGCAGGCCTTCCGCAAGCACTACGAGGCCTACGTGGCGCTGTGGCAGCGCACGCTGGAGGCGGCGGCCGACGCGCCGCGCGATGCGCCCGCCGCCGCGCGCCTGCTGCATGCCATGACCTACGGCTGGGTCTCGCAATCGCTGCTGGCGCAGGGGCCGCGGGTCGACGCCGCGGCGCTGCGCGCACAGCTCGGTCAGGCCGTGCAGGCCTACGCGGCCACGCTGGAGTCCGGGCCGGCTGCGGCAGCGGACTCCTGAAAGAAGAGCTGCCAGCGCTTGCTGGACAAGCGTTTGAGGCCAATTTTGCGTGTGATCATGGGGGGGACCCACGGCCCATGACACCGGCGCGGCCCAGGCGCGGGCAGCCGAGCAAGGGCCGCCCCGCAGCGAGGGCTGCGTCCCCCTCCCACGCGAAGCGTGAGAGAGGGGGAAGGCGCCGAAGGCGACTCAGGGGGTGCTTCACTTCAACCCCAGCCGCCGGGCGAGCTTGTGCAGGTTGCTCGCATCCACGTCCAGCGCCCGTGCCGCGCGGGCCCAGTTGCCGTCGTGGCGCGCCAGCGCGGCGCCGATGGCGGCGCGCTGGCAGGCGTCCACGGCGTCGCGCAGCGGGCCCTCGGCGGCGGGCGCCGCAGCGCCGGTGGCCAGCGGCGGCGGCTCCGGCGGGGCCGCGCCATGCTGGTCCGGGTCCAGGTCGAGCAGCGCGGGCTCCAGCGTCACGATGTCGTTGCGCCCGGCGCCTCGGCTCAGGGCCTTGAGCGCGGCGCGGCTGATGACGTGCTCCAGTTCGCGCACGTTGCCGGGCCAGGGGTAGCGCTGCAGCGCCGCTTGCGCGGCGGCCGACAGGCGCAGGCTGCGCAGGCCCAGGCGCGCGCGGTTCAGCTCCAGGAAGCGCCCGGCGAGTAGCAGCACGTCGGCGCCGCGCTCGCGCAGCGGCGGGATCGGCACCGGGTACACCGACAGCCGGTGGTACAGGTCGGCGCGGAAGGCGCCGCTGGCCACCTGCTCGCGCAGCGGGCGGTTGGTGGCGGCGAGCACGCGCACGTCCACGCGCCGGGGGCGGTCGGCGCCCAGGCGCTGGATTTCGCCGTTCTGCAGCGTGCGCAGCAGCTTGGCCTGCACGGCCAGCGGCAGCTCGCCCACTTCGTCGAGGAACAGCGTGCCGCCCTCGGCGGCCTCGAAGCGGCCGGGCCGGTCGGCCATGGCGCCGGAGAACGCGCCGCGCACATGGCCGAACAGCTCGCTCTCGGCCAGCGTCTCGGGCAGCGCGGCGCAGTTCACGTGCACCAGCGGCTTGCCGCGGCGCGGCGAGTGGCGGTGCAGCCAGCGCGCGAACAGTTCCTTGCCCACGCCGGTCTCGCCCAGCAGCAGCACCGGCAGCGCCGAGCTGGCGACCACGCGCAGCTCGTGCAGCAACTGCGTCAGCGCCGGGCTCTGGCCGACGATCTCGGCGTCCGGGTCGGCGGTGGGCGTGGCCCCTTCGGCGGGCGCGGCGGCGCGGGCCGGGGGCGCCAGGCGCAGCGCATGGACCTCGCGCTCCAGTTGCGCCATGCGCACCGCCGCTTCGGCCAGGCGCGCGCAGTGCGCCAGCGCGGCGCGCTCGGGCGCGCCGAAGGTGCCGGTGCGCAGCGCGTCGAGCGTGAGTACGCCCCAGGGGTGCTCGTCTACCCACAGCGCCACGCCCATGCAGTCGTGCACCGGCAGCGGGGCGCCCACCAGGGTGTCGAGCAGGCCGTCGTAGGGGTCGGGCAGGGTGCTGTCGTGGTCGAAGCACACCACCTCGCGCCGCGCCAGGATGGCCGCCAGGCGCGGGTGCTGGCGCACGGCGAAGCGCCGCCCCAGCGCCTCGGGCACCAGGCCGTCCATGGCCACGGGGCGCAGGTGCTCCTCCTCCAGCCGCAGCAGCACCACGGCACCGCAGCGGAAGTGCGCGCGCAACTGGCTGGCCAGGCGCTGCAGGCGCTCGGCGGGCGGGTGCGCGGCGGCCAGGTCGGCCAGCAGGGCGGGGTCGATCAGGGTATTCATGACCATGCAAGGTTAAAACAACCGCGAATGCATGGGGTGATAAATACCCTGTTCGTGCCAAGTGCTTGATTCCCAAGGCGGCCAAGCCTGGCCCGGGGCTTGCATCCACCGAGGGCACCAACTCTGTGAAGGAAGCACCATGAACATCGACAAATTCAAGCACCAGCACGTGGACATCCTGCGGCGCATCGCCGCCCTGCGCGAGCTGACCCATGCGGGCGTGGCGCGCAATGCCGAGGCCATCGCCCAGGGCATCGTGGCCATGAGCTCGGTCATCAAGCTGCACCTGTCCGTGGAGGACCAAGCGCTGTACCCGGCGCTGCAGCGCGGCGATGACGCCGAACTGGCGCGCCTGGGGCAGCGCTTCCAGGTGGAGATGGGGCCGATCGCCGCCGCCTTCGACCAGTTCGCGCGGCGCTGGAACACCGCGCAGCGCCTGCGCGAGGACGAGGCCGCGTTCCGCGCCGCCGCCAACGACGTGCTGCGCCGCGTACACGAGCGCATGCGCCACGAAGACCGCGATTTCTACCCGCGTGTGGAAGCCCAGCATGCCGAAGCGGCGGCTTGCTGACGCCGCCCCTGGCACCGTTTTTTCCTCCCTGCCTCAGGTTTGCGCCGGCCTTGTGCCGGCGCTTTTTTACCGACTGAAACACTGGGTCTTTGTGTTGGGTCAAAGGGGGTGAATAACTACCTATAGTGTTTCATTGGTCTGCTGCACACTATAGGTAGTGTTTCACCTGAAGGAGCAAGCCGCATGTCCTCTCCCCTGGCCACCCTGCCGCGCGACGTGATCCAGCGCGACGGCGCTCGCGCCGCGTTCGACGCCCACCGCATCCGCTCGGCCATCGCGCGCGCCGGCAGCGCCACCGGCGAATTCGGCGAGGACGAGGCGCAACTGCTCACCGCCCAGGCCACCAAGGTGCTGATCCACCGCTTCCGCGGCGAGGCGCCCGCCATCGAGCAGATCCAGGACGTGGTGGAGCAGACGCTGATCGCCGCCAACCACCTGCAGACCGCGCGCGCCTACATGGCCTACCGCCAGCGCCACGCCACGCTGCGCGCCGACCGGCAGACGCTGGTGCACGT
>Ga0222424_100693_pt1 | contig 13272 bp, 15 predicted proteins | sample 2B2ome_FD_182468 | JGI IMG/M metagenome (GOLD analysis project Ga0222424, IMG submission 182468) | Enriched microbial communities from leaf-cutter ant dump, University of Wisconsin, Madison, United States - 2B200A (version 2) | ecosystem: Environmental > Terrestrial > Nest > Insects nest > Nest...
AGTTCATCTTATCAGGCCAACCGGTAAATGCCAGGCACTTTAAATATTACACACGTATTAATATGGGCATAAACCGAAACAAATTGCTCTCTTATCCTGATTTGGAACAGTCGCCCTATGCAAGTACTTTGGTGGTGGGGCAACCGCTGAATCTTATAAAATTATTACATTATAACGGTGTAGATCCTCAAACCGGGAAATATACCTTTGAGGATCGTAATAAGGATGGAAGTGTAACCATTATCGAAAACCCGATGAAAGCGGAAGATGACCGTTATTTTACAACACTCAATGTAAAATTCGACGGTGGGTTCAGTCATTCTTTTTCTTACAAAGGGGTGTCATTAGATATTTTCTTCTATTTCCGTAAACAGCTTGGGCTTAAATCTGCTTTTTCGGGCATTGCCGGCGGCTATGGAAACCAACCCATCGATGTGCTGGACCGATGGCAACAAAAGGGAGACCATGCAACAATAGCGTCCTTTACCACAACAAGAAGACAATCGGATATTTATTTTAGCAACTATTCAGATGGGATCTATACCGATGCATCTTATGTACGGCTAAAAAACCTGGCGCTTAGCTATGCGCCTGCGTTTAGGTGGATAAAGTCTTTAAGAATAACTGACTGCCGAATAAGCCTGAGATTTCAAAACCTTTGGGTTATTTCCCCGTACAGGGGTGCAGATCCGGAGCTTCAAAGTATAAGCAGGTTGCCTGTGCCCAGAGTTATTACCGCAGGCCTCTCACTGGCTTTTTAACGCCAGCACCTGATCACAAAAAAAACAATCAGGCCAGTTGCTGTACAGGCTGGTCATATAAATTTTAATACAATGAAAACAAGAATAATTTCCTTCATACTGTTCTTTTTTACAGTACAAATATGGGGCGGTTGCAGAAAGTTAATTGAAATTGAGCCACCCACTAATACCATAACTACAGATAAGGTATTTGAAGAAGACGAACAGGCAAAATCGGCAATGGCGGGGCTTTACTACAATATGGTTAATACCGCCGGGTGGATATCCGGCACGGACCTGGTCAAATATACAGGGCTCAGTTCAGATGAACTGGTTCCTTTTAATATGACGGACCCCGAAATTGTCTCATACTTCAATAATGAACTTAGGCCGGATAACGGGTCAATTCGGTCGCTTTGGAAAAATACGTATTCGATGATTTATGTTTGCAATGCAATGATAGAAAACCTGGAGTCGGCATCATCAGGCGTAAGCTTACATATAAAACAGCGACTGATTGCAGAAGCTAAATTTGTAAGGGCCTTCAGCTACTTTAACCTGGTTAATCTTTTTGGCCCCCTGCCACTTGTATTAACCACAAACTGGCAAAAAAGCAATTTGCTGCCCCGGAGTTCTGCTGAAACAATTTATACCGCCATTATTAGCGATTTAATGGAATCTACAAATCATTTGCCCGATAATTTTGAGGCTTCTTCGGGAGAAAGAATCCTGCCTACACGCTGGGCGGCATCTGCTTTGCTATTAAAAGTATATGTTTATACTCAAAAATGGAGTGAAGCGATCAGTACTGCCAATGCTTTGCTAAATGATAACCCGCTTTTTAAGTTAGAGCCTTTGGATAATGTATTTGGCATCAAAAGTGGTGAAGCCATCTGGCAGCTAAAACAGGAGCCTTTAAGCACCAATCAGTTTCCCTCTCCTTATGGAACGCTGTTTCTGCCATCCACAAGGAACTCAACTATTGCCCCGGGCTTCTATCTGCCTGAAGATTTTCAAAAGATATTTGCCTCAGACGATGAACGCGGTCTCAAGTGGGTTACAACGACCAAATATACACCCACAGGCAGCACCTATCTTGTTCCTTACAAATATAAAACTGGAAGAGGTACTGCTTACACAAGTAGCCAGTATGGGGAGTACCATACCTTACTGCGGTTGGCGGAAGTGTATTTGTTAAGATCGGAAGCACGCTTAAATGCAAATGATTTGTCCGGGTCCCGGGCAGATTTGGATGTGATCAGACAAAGGGCGGGTTTGATTGCCTTGCCCTCCATCCTGTCTTATGATCAATTGAAAGATTCATTAATGCTGGAACGGCAAAGAGAGTTGTTTTGTGAATTTGGCAATAGATGGATGGATTTGAAACGATGGCATAAAAGCACTGAAGTGTTATCGTTGAAGACTGGTGTAATCTGGCAGCAGACAGATACGCTATATCCAATACCTGTTCAGGAAATAATTACGAACCCTAATGCCTACCAAAATCCGGGTTATAATTAGGGATGAAATAGGTATTTAAAAAAAGAGGCTTCAATAAAAAAGCCTCTTTTTTTGCCTGGTTGTTAAGCAGTTTGAAACTGAATTGGCTACTTATTTTACCATGAAGAATTTTTTGTTTCTACCTGCTGGGGAACGCCGCTGCTGTTTTTGTAAATCAGATTATATGTTCCTGCAGGAGTTGTAAGGGTTATTGCCCTGGTACTGCCTACCTGAATATCGGCGCCACTCGGTGTACTGGATGTCTCGTTCGAAAGCTGTTTAAAGGAGCCTCCTCCCATATCAGCATACAATCCTTCGTTTAAAAGTGCCTTACTACTTTTAAAGGCAAATGCAGTTACCGCTGTTAAGCTAAGTGCCACAGCAAAGAAAAATGAACGTTTCATAATCGTTGTTTTAAAATTTTATGCTTACTATTTTATGGGGTGTTCAGCAATTGCCCCTTTGGTGGTTAAGCTGTTTTTCTTCGAAGTAAAATCAGCTTCGTTGGTTGGCCCGGGCAGCCATCATTGTTCTTCCCCGGTAAATAAAGGCAATGCATTTTTTGTTAACTACCTCTAAAAACGGTTGAGCAAACGATGATTAACTATTTTGAAAAGCTGGAATGCGGGCGCCGGATGCATGAAGCATGTTGAGCTGCAGTCGATCGTACTGTTTAAATTCTATGCATTCCCATGTGTCCCGTTTTGGGATGGGCGGTTCTATTCGCTGTCTCTTTATAAAGCGTATCTTTTTTTTACGTGCAAAGGACATTTGTTTAGTAGCGATCCGCTTTTGTTACAGGGCTGTTTTTGCATTCCGTTAATGCTTTTGATATGTCGGTACTATAAAAGAACTATTTGGTATACGCTATCTGAATAATGGGGGTAAATTGGAGGCTCAACATACACGTTGGGTTTATTGATTTATCATACTCAATTTATCGTCAGATTTACGCGATTGACCTTGAAGTATTAATATCGCTAGTGCCAGCCAGGCAACTACTACCGCCTCCCACATTTTATAAGCCCAGTTGAGTGGCCCGTTCCACCAGGAATACCACGGAAAGGAAATGGTATTTGTGGTATTCCTGCCCCAAAGGATCCAGTAAAAAAATAATAACTGCACAAGGATGAGCGCGTATAAGCCTGCAGTGCGAGATCGGATAAAAGAAAGAGCCAATGCTATTAGCAGGTGCAGCGAGGGTACTCCCCAGGCAAATATCTGTGGCAGCACCTCAATCTGCGGGCGGTGCTGTAGCCAGTTAATATAGCTTTCAAAAGAGAGAAACTTGTGAAGCCCCATGTAATAGCAATAAAGGACCAGCAACCCGGTAAGCAATTGGGTTATGACGCTGGTGGCGGGTTTGCGATATGTGGTTTTTGACAGCATTTTCAATACAAAGATGGAGCTTGAAAAAAGTGGATACCATAGGGCGGGTCGTCATCCTGGAGACAAAAACCGCCCTTCCTGTTGATACCTGCATGGTATGCACTGGTTGCTGTCAGATACAAACATGGCTAAGGGCTTTTGAAGGCGCAAACCCCAGGTGTTTTTTAAACTGCCTGCTAAAGTCGGAAGGATTCAGGTAACCCAAAAGGTCGGCCGCTTTGCAAACATGATATTTTTCCACTACCAATAAGTACAAGCCCAGCAACATACGCAGCCTGCTTGCCGTGTTGCGGAAGCTCGCCGGGTGGCGTCGGTGCCACAGCCGCTCCAGGGTAGACGGTGAAATAAACCAGGTTTGCCTTAGTTTGCTGAAAAATTGAGACTCCGGCAGTTGCAGATGATCGGCTATAAACTCACTTAATAACTCTGGTGTTGGAAGCGCCGCAACGGGTTGTTTTGCCTGTTGGTGATAGTATCGTGTAAGCGCATTGATGCGGGTGGCTATAAGCAGCGCAGTATTGCCATTACAGGCGGGTAACTGAGCAAAACCATTGATCAGTTGCCGTACCGGCTCAATAACCGGCAGCCGGGTTGCCAAACGGCCTTTAGGTTCCATAGCGGCTTCCATACCAATGAGCTGCTGCACGGGTGGGTGTTCTTGTACCAGGTTGGCCAGCAGCCTGCCGGGATCCGCATAAAAAAAGCAGTACGCCCCCTTTGGCAAAAGTAGCCGGTGCCTCCCCTCCGGCACATATTGCAGGGTATAGGTATCCTTAAAAAGACGAAGGTTTCCATAGCCTGCCAGCAACGCAAAGGCATACCCCTCCAGCGTGTATTGCAGCCCGTTAAAAGGACGGGTGCATTGCAGCTCCAGCAAGGTGTATGCGGCCACCTCAATATCAATAAGCGCTATGGCAAAATCGCTGCCGGCATAAAATTGCTGGTATACAAAATTACCAGTGCCCCATTGCAACAGCTCCTGCCGGGCATAGGGCAGGTGTAAAAGTGCAGCAGGAGGGGGCCCCGCACTGCGTAAAGCAGTATTGCGGTAACGGGCGGGTGCAAGGAAATACAAAGGCGCATCAGGTTGTTCCATATCTGGTTGTTTTATAGTTCCGGATCCGGAATCAGAGAAAGCGCATTGCAGCTCAGTATACTGCCGTTGATGACCGGTATCCTGGAAGGTGTATGTTATCTGAAACCGGGCATTGGCTTTACCGGTCCGGGATCACCACCCGGTGTTGCACGGCATATACCACCAGCGCAATCTCCCGGTTTAGCCCGGTTTTATCGTACATATTTTGGCGATACTTTATAACGGTATTATAGCTTAAGCCCATTTTTTCTGCTATTTGCCGGCTTACAAGGCCCTGGCACATATAGTTGAGGATATCGGTTTCCCGCTTTGTAAAAAACCCCGGGGGCAGCGTACCGTGGCGGAGCAACTGCCCCTGCCGGATCAGCTCCTGTAAAACCTGGATGGTGGTTTCGCAAAAATACCCGGCGCCCGTCATTACGGTAGCAATCGCTTCTGCAAGGGTGCCCTGTGCTGCTTCTTTTATAAGGTAGCCGTTTACGCCGGCACTGATCATTGCTGCCACCAGGTGCTCCTGGCTGTAGGGGGTAAGCGCCAGCACTTTTATATGCGGCCAGGAGCTTTTTATACGCCGGGTTACTTCAATGCCATCGATATCCGGCATTTTTATACCGGTTATGACCAGGTCCGGTTGCAGGGCTGCGGTTTCCTGTAAAAGCTGCCGGCCGCTGACAACACCTGCACAGATCCTGATGCCGGCATGATGGGTCAATACCTGCTCCAACGCATCCAGGCCCGCCGGCTCCTCATGGGCAATAATTACACGGTAAACGGTAGTTGCATTCATAGAAAATAGTGTTCAAATGATTAACAAAAAAATCGGATAGTCTGAGGGGCCATTATGGTAACAGGCTTTCCTGCAGCAGACAAACGATAAATGACGGGCGCTGCCATTCATTGCATGGTAACAGCCATTCAGCAATAAAGCTATTGCCCGTTTGTGGTGGATGGTTATAAATTGCCTGCGGGCCGGGGATCAGTAAACCACCGACCCGTTCATAAAAATGATGGCAATCTGTATAAGTGGTCTGTACCGTATGATAGCAGGTGCTACGGCTTGCTTTAAAAAAAAGCAGTAGCAGGAAGCCTGTTGTCTTTATTTTCCGGGGGGTGAAGGGTTTGGGCTGCCTTGCTGGGATAGATTGGATGTTTCATTTTTACAGTTTTTAGGTTTAAAAACGCGAAGTAACAACATATACTAATTGGTTCCTATACTAAATATAGTATAGGTGATGATTTTTTTTAATATTATTTTTGTCCTGTTTTTTTAAAAAACAAACGCTATCCCCGTAGCCGGCTATCATGTGCTGATTGGTAACCCTCAAAACTAATAGCAATGAATCCACCTTCTGAAGCCTTAAAATAGTTCATCCTGAAAAAAGACAAGGGATAAATACCCGCTGCCGGTATGGCTGGATGCATGGCGTAAACGGCCGCACCCCGCAACCGGCAGGGCCGGGCAACCCATGCAAAACCTGTGACTTTTTTTTTGTGACAATTTAAAAAGGTCACGGCTTAAAATGTCACAGTCCCGGCCTTTTTGTTCACCAAATATGTAATCATATGAAAGAGATCCGTAAGAATTTAGGGCTGAGTCAGCAGGAGCTGGCCCTGTTATTGAATGTATCGCGCAGCGTTGTTGCCATGCATGAAAAAGGCATGCGTAACCTTCCTGCTGAGGCATCATTAAAATGGATGAAAATGCAACTGCTATGGCAGGAGCAGCGGCGTAATCCCTCTTTGTTGCATACCGGTTCAAATACGTACGTGAGCCTGCAGCAGGAGCAAAGCCTTACCCTGCTGAATGCCCAGGTACAAAGGGCTGCGGCCCGTTCCATCAGCGTTGCCCAGCAACTGGCATTGCTGGAAGAACAGCACCGGTTGCTGTTACAAAAGCTGCATTTTTTAAAAGAGATACTGGCGCAAACTCCGCGCGGCAGCCGCCAGGCGGCATTAATAAAAAACAGGGTGCAGGACACGCTGATAGGGTTAGCCGGTTGCAGCCCCGGGCGCTGCCAGCTGCTGCGCTATCAACTCCAGGTATTAACCGCGCAACAAAAGGCTGCATTGGCCGGTAAAGTAATCGTATTGCAACAGCGCTAATCGTTAAACCTATCGGAAAGCAGGCCCCCCTGCTTGGAAACGGGGTTTACAGGAGGATAGGTTTGCTGTATTGTTTCACCTCCGGGCAACCGGAACAAAAATTGAATCATATGGCAAATTACCCTGTTAGTCAGTTAACGACTATTGAAGACTGCGACGCCCTGCTGGCAATTGCAGACAAAGAACAAAAAGACCTGGAGTGGAGAAAAATGTCGCTCCAGCGGCAGAAGGACCAGTACGCCAACAATGCTTTTGTAAATGCTACAGAGCTGGTAGCCAAAAAGGCAGAGCTGGAAACACTGGACGGCATCATTGCCGGCCTTCCTGATGGCACCATTAAAACAGAGCAGGTAAAAAAGCGTACTACCGTGTGGTACCGCATTTTCCTGCTGGAAGACCGTAAAACCAGTTTTGGAGATGTGGCCCTGCTGGAGAAAGTGTATGAGCTGGAACGGGTGCAGCGGGAGCTGGAGGAAACGGCCGAACTGATCATTGCTGTGCAGAACCGTAAGGCGGAGTTTGGAGGTTTGTGAGCAGCAGATCCCGGGACAAGCCGCTCCGCCAGGAGTGGCTTGTTTAAACCCTTATTTATGATACATCAAATAGCAGGTTATGAAAACAAACAACGCAGCGCTGCCGCTAACAACGACTGAACAAACAAAAATACTGGGCATTTCAAGAAGCTATGTGATCTGCTACAGAAAGGGGCTGTATGTGGAACCGGGCGTGCAGCTGAAAAAACTGGAGCAGCTGCATCAAACCTGGATAGCGATCTGTAAAAGTGAACAGCCATTATTTCCACTTATTGATACGTTGCATACAAAAATGCAGGCACGGCACTGGCTGCTGCAGCAGCAAACACAGGCCCGGCATAAGCACCGGTTATTGCGTGCAAAGCTGGAGCGGATGCGTTGTTTTTTCAGACCGGTGCCGGATAAGCTGATACTGGTGCAACGCTTACTTAAAGAAGCGAACGCCACTGTGTATAACCTGCTCCGGTTAAAGAAAATGGAGGCCCGGCTTATTTATTTAACAGATCTGTACGGTCCTGTACGGCAGGGGCTGGTAAGGCATGAGATGGCCCTGGCGGCGTATACAGATCAATTGGTAACGGAAACACTGGAACGTTTGTAACCAGGCAGGGGTAAACGGATCCGCTGTATAAGCTGGCTTTAATGCCCCGGTTGCAGAAGAAACCTTCTTTTTAAAAACAAAAAAACACATTATGAAACAACATGAAAAAGAGCTTCCGCTTACGAAGCTGCAGATTGCCCGCATTGTGGGTGGCACTAAGGAAATGGTACGGCGCTATAGCATTGGAGATCATGCATTGCCCGAACCGGTATTGCAAAACCTGCATGAGCTGTTCCGGACCTGGGAGCAGGTTTGTGCGTCACCAGATGCCGTAAACGAAATGACCCAGCCTTCCGAAGTGCTCCTCAAAAACATGAAATCGAAGATTGGAACAGAGATGAAACAGGCAGAGTGGGAAATGCTGAAAGCAGAACTGACCCTTGAAGAAAAGGAAGACGATTTCCTGGAAACAAAGCCCCTGTATGCCCTGGTTCAGAAGTTGTGCACGGAAAACAATGGCCGTATGGCTGGCAATAATGAGCTTATAATCCTTGGCCACCGGCTGGGCCGCTTATTAGACTCCTGCGGTATGTTACAGCAATTAATGATCCGTTACAGAGCCGAAGTAGCCAGGAACCGGCTGCAAATAGCAAGTGCCTTCCTCTGTGAACTGGAATTATTGGAAAAGGCGCTTTATGAAAAAGGAAAAAAAGCGGGTGCAGCAATTACCCGCAATAAGGCCAAGCCCCCATTTGGCGAAGATACGGCCAGCTTAAACTAAGCCGCCGGCCATCAACCCAACGTACACAACCATTTAATCATTTATAAAGATGAACGCTGAAGACATACGGAACGTAGCCAACGCAGCCGGTGGTGTAGCAAGGACGGCCACAAAGTATCCCTGGGGTACGATGGTAGTTATTGCCATTGCCACCACGGCCCTGGTATGCCGGATTACCCTGCCGCTGCTGCAATCCTGTAATGAAAAGTACGACCGGCTGGTGATCCTGCTGCTGGAAAAGAACAATATCATCCAGCATCATGCATCGGTCATTCAGCATCAGCAGGATACCATTCATATACAACGGACGGTAATGCTGGAGGCTGATAGCAGCATGGCGGAAGTAACAAAAAACACTATCAGCGTCATTAAAAAATTAAAAAGATGAAAACGAAGATCATCATAATTATTGCCATTATGACGGCAGTTGCTATTGTGAGCACCCGGTCCTGCCTGGCAAAAAAACAACGGAAAAAACAGGACCTGGCGGCGGCAAAGGCAGAAACGGTTATTGCTACCAGCAGGCAGGGAACCACCCACGCAAACCGGGAGGATATTGCCACTACCCAAAAATTAAAGGAGGTGATCAAAAAAGAATATATCCCGTATATAGCAGATACCCTGGCGCCCATATTAAAGATAAAAGAGCAACAGATAACCGAGCTTACCCGCGTTAAGGCGGAGCTGAGCGGGGAGCTAAGAGCGGCATATAAAACCATCGACACCCTGAGAAACGGTGCCAGGGACAGCATCATAACATACAAGGGCCCTTACATGGAGTTAAGCACCCATAGCAATAGCCAAACGGTCCGCTACCGGTACCATGCGTTGCTGAACATACTCGGGTACCGGAAGCGAAAAAACGCATTCAGCCGGTACCGCAATTTTATTGATGTATCATCACCGGATCCCAATTTCAGGATCAACGGGCTGGAACGGTATAAAAAACAGGTCAGTTTTACAAAGAATAAGATGGCGCTTAGCTGGAACAGCCACCTGGTAATGGGGTTAAAAGACCAACGGTATAACCGGCTTTCAACCGGGCTTAACCTGAACATTGCCCCGGAAGGCCGGTTGAGTCCGTATGTTGGAGCCGGGTACCTGTTTTCCCTGTATTACACCGGCGAAATAACGCCCTACATCCAGGGGGGTGTTAATATGGACCTGCTTAAATTTTAATATCCCTTTAAATGCATTGGTCATGCCTGTATTCAGTACCCGGAGTAAAAATAATCTCAGTGGTATACACCCCCTGCTGGCAACACTGTTGTACGAAGCCATCAAAAACAGCCCCATCGACTTTGTCATTGTTGAAGGCCTGCGGAGTTTGAAACGGCAGCAGGAGCTATATGCACAGGGCCGGACCCGGCCGGGGCCGGTTGTTACGTATGCAGATGGAATCAGAAACAGATCCAACCACCAGGCCAGGGCCGATGGCTATGGCTATGCGGTGGACCTTTACCCCTTTATAAACGGTGCAATAAAAATGAATGCGGTAGCAGAACTAAAGATCATTGCCATGCATATAAAGGCAATCGCCGCTAAAATGAAGATCCCTGTTGCCTGGGGTGGGGACTGGAAGCGGCCGTTTGATCCCCCGCATTTTGAATTAAAAGATTAGCATCTTCTATATACGTTAGTAATCCACTAACTGATTTTACGTTTCCTTTGACGAGGCTTCGTTTATGACGTATTAACCTTTCAAAACATTTGGGGAAACAACGTTATCATCAACCTCAAATATAAAAAACGGAAAAACAATCTTAAATGGTAATTCTAAAAAACGACCTTAAATAAAAGATATACAACATAGATTATACCCGTAACTATAAGCAATACAAACAGCGCTTTAATTATTCTCCAAATGCTCGCCATCTTGCCGGTGAACTGATCAAACCAATGAGTAAACTTGTCAAAAAAGCCTGTCAAAAAAATCCAGGAGAAAAATTTATTTAACTTTGGATTTGCTTTAGCCTTGTCCGCAGCTTCCTCAACAGCAACACCGGTGAGCGCTGCTAGGCAGGACAGACCAACTGCAATTAAAAAGTAGACTACTAGTATCATTTCCAAAACGCTTTAAATATTATAAAAAGGAATAGCGCAAGAGTTCCTAAAAAAAACGAAAGCATTTTATAATTTCTTTTCTTCTGAATATTAGATCTGCTCTCTGTCTCTGTATCAATCTTGTTAGCAATTTTTAAATTTATCACCATTAGTACCGCATTGAAGAGAACTATTGCTAAAAGCAAAAAAGATTTGAACGGTATTAAGTAACTGGGAATTAGGGTCCAGTAATTTTCTCCACGCAATGCCAACAGGCACGTATCCCATAGATAGCCATAGGTCAAAAGATTAAACTCCGGGCCAACTAAACCAATTTTAATGTTGCCAAATTTTTTAATGCCAACGAGAAGTGCTATTGTGACAAGAACTGTCATCAATGCAGATACAATGTCCAATACCATTTCATTATTTGACAAGCCGGATACGGTTAATATACATTTGCCGCCTAAAGACATAATAAGCAATTATAATATCTATCAATACGTTGTGGGACTTATATCTGCAGCTGTCACTAAACTACTATAAGCCAAACGCTCTCTTTTTTTATTTTTTAGTACATAAAGTATACTCACTAATACTATCCGCAGCAAAGCTATTAGAATTTTTTGGCAAGCCAGGGACAGTTATGAGTTGCATTATCGATACTTTTTAGCGCTTCAGATATTTCTTGGTATTAATTCTTCAAATACCCCTGAATGGTCAAAAACAGAGAGCTCTCATATGTGAGCCATTCAAAAGCAACATTCCTCTACTAATTTAAATTGTTATCTGCCTATTTCACGCATTCTTTATAAAAAGAAAAGAAAATTACCGCAAAAGGGGTAGTTCTAAATACAAGGCTCTTTGATGGGTTAAATATTCATTTTTCGATGATAAAACGCTTAGGGCAATTTCTATTATTAAAGAAAGCACAGGATCTGTCCAGACTGCGCCGGTCTCCGCGCAACCCCTCTTTAAAAGAACAACCGCGTAACCCGTTTGCACCCGCCTCATCCGCCATACCTCCCAAAAAACAAAGCCGCCGGGTTACCGGCGGCTTTGTAATTGCGTGTTTATTTACTCCTGCACCGCGCGGATCACTTTTGATGCCCGCTGCGTGCCGTCCTTATCTACCTGTATGATGCGTACAAACAGTTTGCCATCCCCGATGGTTTTGGCAATATCCCGTTTACTGCAGGAGAAGGCCAGGGCGCAGCACAGGACCGATGCCGTTATAAGCGCCTTTCTTTTTTTGCGGCCGGTGGCCAGTAGCCCCAGCAGTAAAAAGCCGGCGCTTACACCCGCTGCCGTTAGCGGCAGGGTGCTGCTGTACTCCAGCACGGTATTGCTGTTGCCGCCGGCGGCCTTGCTTTGTACCGTTTGCACGGTTTGCCATTGAACACCATCTGCAGAAAGCTGTATTAAAAAATGATCGTTACTGGTTTCTGTTTCCGTGCTCCAGTTTACCAGCAGCCGGCCGTCCTTTATAACCGCGGTAAAGGCGCCAAAGGATACCGGCAGCACCGTTTCACTTTCATAAGCGCCCATATCGATGGCATTGCCCGCCAGGCGTATGTCACCGGCCAGGTCGCGGTCGCTGCTGATGGTGCCGCCAGCGCTGGTATACAATGCATTGCTGCCGGTATTTTGTGCCGGGCTGCCGGCCTGCAGTGTATACTGCCCGTTGGCCGCATTTGTAAAAAGCGGGTCAATACCCGGCAGGTTATTATCCCCTGCATTGCCGGTGTTATAACCCTGCGTAATGCTGTTTTTTACAACGATGGAGGCATTGGGGGCATTTTCAACATCGGCCCCGGCTGCGGCGGCATCCCCGTTCTTTTGGTTGCCCCATATAATGCTGTTGTATACCGTGAGCGCCACAGACAGCCCGTTACTGAACCCGCCGCCGGTAACAGCACTGTTACCGGTAATCGTAGCATTGGCAAAAACAGGCGCGGCATTGGCATTGTACACACCACCGCCATTGTTTGCGCTATTGCCGCTGATGGCCAGGTTCCTGAAAACAGGGGCGCCGGTGTTCTGGTTGCCGATGCCGCCCCCCTTAGCCGCTTTATTGCCGCTGATGCGGCTGTTGGTAAATACCGGCTGGGCACCATCGCAAATAAAGATACCGCCGCCCGCGGAAGCAGCCGTATTGCTTTGAATGGTAAGTTTGGTAAGCAGGGGCGATGCTTCGCCGCTGTATATGCCGCCGCCATCGCCCCGCACAATGTTCTTTGCATTAACGGCTATAGATGAACCAGGGATTATACTGTTGGTATTACCGCCGCTGATGGTAAACCCATCCATACCGGCGCTGCCGGCATTACCGGAGGCCACCACCACGTGATAGGCATTTTCATTGTTACCGGTAATACTTAAAGTGGCGCCACTGCCGCTTACCACATCATTATTATTAAAATCGCCGCTTAACATGCTGCCGCCTGCATCAAAAATACGGGCATGCCACGGCTCCGTAATGCCGCCGGCGGGGTCAAAGCCGCCATAAAGCGTTACATTGGGTACCAAGAAAAAGGCCCTGTCCC
>Ga0222424_100695_pt1 | contig 13270 bp, 10 predicted proteins | sample 2B2ome_FD_182468 | JGI IMG/M metagenome (GOLD analysis project Ga0222424, IMG submission 182468) | Enriched microbial communities from leaf-cutter ant dump, University of Wisconsin, Madison, United States - 2B200A (version 2) | ecosystem: Environmental > Terrestrial > Nest > Insects nest > Nest...
GGGCTGGCCTATGGTCTTAGTTTTATCGTTTTTCAGCTATTGAAATAGATTTTTTCCGGGGCTCCCGGCGGTGTTATATCCACCGGCAGCGGTCCGCCGCCCGGCTGCAATCTTTGCCCGGCCCCCATTCCCGGCAGGCAAAGGATTTCCGCCTAAGCGGCGCAGCCCCTCGGCTTTTGTACAGAGGACACGGCGACCATTGTGACCGCAACGGTATTCAGGCGCCCGCAATGCAAAATCGTCGCCACAGTCTCCTCGGCACCCGAAAACCAACAGCAAACCAGGTTTGCCGCTAATTTCCTACATTCGGAACTTTATAAAGTAATCAAGCACATGCGATCTTCATTCTTCATCAGTCTTTGTTTTGTTGGCCTCTCTATTTCAGCCCAACCCAAAAAGGATTCTACAAAACAAACCTCTTCCAAGTGGGATGTGAACAATCCCCCGGGACAACAATACAAAGAGGTGTCCTTTTCTGTAAATGAAGGTACCTGGATGAACCTGGACGTATCCCCCAAAGGGGACGAGATCGTATTTGATCTGCTGGGCGATATCTACCGTATGCCCGTCACCGGCGGAACCGCGCAGGTGCTCCGGCAGGGGCTGGCTTATGAAGTACAGCCGCGTTTTAGCCCCGACGGCAAAAAGATCCTGTTTACTTCCGATGCGGGCGGAGGCGACAATATCTGGGTCATGGACCGCGATGGCCGCAATGCCCGGCAGGTGACCAAAGAAAACTTCCGGCTGCTGAACAATGCCGTATGGTCGCCCGACGGAAATTATATTATTGCACGCAAACATTTTACAGCAGGCCGCTCACTGGGAGCAGGAGAAATATGGATGTATCATATCAATGGCGGCGATGGCATCCAGCTCACAAAACGGAAAAACGACCAGCAGGATGTGAACGAGCCCTCGGCATCACCGGATGGCCGTTACATTTATTACAGCGAGGATATGTATCCCGGCGGATTCTTCCAGTACAATAAGGACCCCAATAACGAGATCTATGTTATCAAACGTTACGACCGTGAAAAAGGCGAAACCGAAACCGTTACCGGGGGCGGGGGAAGCGCGTTCCGTCCGCAGGTTGCTCCCGATGGAAAAACACTGGCCTTTGTAAGAAGGGTACGTGCCAAAACCGTGTTGTACCTGCGCAACCTGGAAACCGGTGAGGAGTGGCCGGTATATGACAAACTCAGCAAGGACCAGCAGGAAGCCTGGGCCATCTTTGGGGTTTACACCGGCTTTGCATGGACGCCGGATGGAAAGGAGATCGTGATCTGGGCCAACGGCAAGCTGAACCGCGTACCGGTAAGCGGCAACAATGCAGCAACCGAAATACCCTTTACCTGTAACGTCATACAAAAAATTGCAGATGCCGTCCGCGTCAGGCAAAATCTCAATAAAGACCAGGATTCCACGCATGTGCTCCGGAACCTGGTTACTGCCCCCAACGGAAAATTTATTGTCTACAACGCGCTGGGATCTTTATGGAAACAGGAACTGCCGAATGGCAAGGCCACCCGTCTTACCAAATCGGATGACATCGAAGATCAGCCTTCTTTTTCAAAAGACGGCCGCTGGCTCACCTATATCAGCTGGAACGACAGCTCCATGGGAAGCATTCATGTAATGGATCTCACAAGGGGAAGCTCCCGAAAACTGAATATTGAAAAAGGCATTTACACGGCTCCGGCTTTTAGCCCCGATGCAAAAACCATCGTGTACGGCAAAGAGGGCGGCGATAATGTGCTGGGCAATGCCTTTAATACAAACACCGGGATCTATACAATAGATGCTGCCGGCACCTCCCGCCCTGTTCGTGTTATTGAAAACGGCAGTGCGCCTTACTTTGATGCCACCGGCACCCATGTCTATTTTCAAAGAGGAAAGAACCTCGTTATCACTAAAAAGGACGGCACCGAAGAAAAAACAGTAGCCACCAGCAATTACGGCAGCCAGTATATCCTGTCGCCGGACGGCAACTGGCTTGCTTTTGTAGACCTGCATAAAGTGTATATCGCCGCGTTCCCAAAAACCGGCAAAACACTGGAGATCGCCGGTGGTTCCAATACCGTACCGGTACAACTGGTAGCCAAAGATGCCGGGTACAACCTGCACTGGAATGCCAACAGCCAGGAGCTCCACTACAACCTGGGCAATGAATATTTTACCGTTCCGCTGAAACAGTATTTTAAGTTTCTGAATGAAAAAGATACCACCACTGCACCGGTTGTGGCAAAAGGTATTCCCGTCGGTGTTATTTATACCCCGGACCGGCCAAAAGGACTGATCGCTTTTACCAACGCGCGCATCATTACCATGAACAATAATGCCGTTATTGAAAAAGGCACAGTTCTGGTAGAAAACAACCTGCTGAAGGCCGTTGGGGCCGGCAGCGAAGTAGCCATTCCTGCAGGTGCAAACGTCATCGATTGTGCCGGAAAGACCATCCTGCCCGGTTTTGTGGATGCTCATGCCCACGGCAACCATTTCCGCAGCGGTATTACACCCCAAAAGCACTGGCCCTATTATACCAATCTTGCATTTGGTGTCACCACCATGCACGACCCCTCCGCCAACAGTGAGCTTGTTTTTGCACAAAGCGAAATGATAAAGGCCGGCAAAATGGTGGGTCCCCGCGTGTTCAGCACCGGAACGGTATTGTACGGCGCAGACGGAAGTTTTAAAGCCGTGATCAATTCGCTGGATGATGCACGCAGTGCCATCCGCAGAACAAAGGCCTTTGGCGCTTTTTCCGTAAAAAGCTATAACCAGCCCCGCCGGGAGCAGAACCAGCAAATTATTGCAGCCGCAAAAGAACTGGGTGTATTAGTGGTACCGGAGGGCGGCTCTTTTTTCTATCACAATATGGCCATGATCAACGACGGGCATACCACGGTAGAGCACAACCTGCCCATTGCCGTATTACAGGATGATGTGGTCCAGCTCTGGAAACGCGCTTCCACCGCATATACACCCACACTGATTGTAAACTATGGTTCTGTTTCCGGCGAATATTACTGGTACCAGCATACAAATGTGTGGGAGAATGAAAAACTGCTGAAATATACCCCCCGCGCGGTTATTGACCAGCGCAGCCGGCACCGCACCATGTTGCCGGAAGAAGAATATGAGAACGGGCATATCCTTACCTCCAAAAGTGTTAAAAAACTGAACGACGCCGGTGTAACCATTAACATGGGCGCTCATGGACAAATACAGGGCATTGGCGCCCATTGGGAAATATGGATGATGACCCAGGGTGGTATGACGCCGCTGCAGGCGCTGCAGACCGCTACCATTAACTCCGCCCGGAGCCTTGGCCTGGACGACTGGATCGGATCCCTGCAAACCGGAAAACTGGCAGACCTGATCATTATGGATGCAAACCCACTGGAAAATATCCGGAATACAGAATCCATAAGATATGTAATGGTAAACGGGCGCCTGTATGATACGGATACCATGAACGAAACCGGCAACTATCAAACGCCGCGCAGCAAATTTTACTGGGAGCTGGGAAGAAGGGGCAGCGCCTTTAACTGGCAGGATGGGGGTGGTGCACAGGAAGTGGATACCGATTAACAGACAGCTATCGGCCGTCAGCTTTTAACCTGTAACGTTCAGTGCTCAGCCAGTCAGCGTCTGCTGCTGAAGAATTGTCTGAAGGCTGATGTCTGAAAGCGGATAGCGAATCACCGGCGGCTGCGGATCAGGTCCATTGCAACTTCCATCGGTTTATCGATGCCCCTGATCATTTCATCTATTGTTGCCGTTACGGGATAATCCGGTAAAGTGCCCCTCCCAAAATTCATACCCGGGTCTACCGCGGTAAAATACTGCTGCAACGGAATGGTCAGTACCATTTTTGAAGGACGGAGATTTTCGCCCGGCATAATGCCGCTGTTGTTTCCCTGAAACCCGCCTCCCGTTTCAGCTCCGATAAAGACCGCTTTCCTGTTATAACTTAATACCCCCGCAACATCTGCGCAGGACGACATGCAAAATCCATTGATCAGCACATACACTTTTCCTGTATACGCGTTTAGAGCAGGGTATTGCTCTTCATAAAAATCAAAATCCCGTACCCGCCTGCCCTTTTGCCACAGCCAGGTGCTGTCCTTTCTTACCGGTTTCCGGTACCAGATACCCGCCAGTCCCCTGATCTTACCGGCCACTTTTTCCGTTACCTCTATCCGGTCCCAGTACCGGTATGGTTTGTCAAAAAAGAACCGGGTAAAATAAGCGGCATTGGCATCCGATCCGCCGGTATTATAACGAAGGTCAACAATCAGGTCCCGGACACCTTTTGCATTCAATGTTTCAAAGGTTCTATCAATAAAGGCTTTAAAATGCTGATCGCCTTTCCGTATAAGTGAATTTGCAAACGTATGTATCGTAAGGATCCCCGTGTGGCCGGTTATGTTAAACTCAAGCTGTTTGGGATAATGCAGTTCCCGGAGAAAACCATCCTGTTCTATATTCTTTTTCAGGGTACCGGGAATAACATAAACCGAAGGAATCCCGTTATGTTTAATTGTTACAGTAAACGTATCGGTCACTTCAATAATGGACCGGTACCACAACGGAAACATATGGTATAATGCCAGGTATTTCATGGTTTGATTGTATCCGTCGGAAGGTATTGCGGCAAGCAGCCGCCGCAGCACATCCGGCATACTCCGGCCATTGATCGCCACAATTTCATCCCCGGCAATAATTCCATTGCTGGTGGTATAATTCTTTACCACAAATGCCCGTTCCCCCTCACAGTATACCTGAAGGGGCAACAGGTTAGGAAACTTATTCAGGAACCCCTTATAATTTACGGCCGTAATAAGGTCGGTATGCAGGCATCCGATGCGGCTTACCAATGGCTTAAGCTTTCGATACAGTTCCAGCTCGGTCAATGGCGCCTGTACAGTAGCCTTAACGGAATCCAGATACCGGTTAAAGTCTTCCCGGGTATGATACCGGTAAACGCCCGGCTGAAAGGACCGGAGCGCATCCGCCGCTTCATCCAACATACGGATACATTGCGCCGGCGTATATTTTTTTGTAAGTATCCGTTGTCCGGGCAAAGAGATGGTGATCAGGATCAAAAACAGCAACAGTGATGTTTTGGCCATTTTTTTCCCAAATATAATTTTGGAACCTTAAAAAAGATGTTAATCGTTGCCGGCAGCACGGGTACTGGATGCTCGATGTTCGATCCTGGGTTCTGGGTTCTGGATTCTGGATGCTCAATACTGACTTCTGGCTGCTACCGCTCGGGTTGCGCCCGCCATCTCCGGATCACCGGGGTATACACCATCATAAAAAGAAATCCCAGCGCCAGCAGCACATAATTCCAGTACACACCCAATACCTCTAAAATGGTATCCTGCGGTCCGCTGTATCCGCTCACATACAGGGTGTCGTAATAATCCCGCTGGTGCAGCGTAATGATCAGCAGGATCAGGAGAAAATAAGGAACAATGCCCACAAGCGTTATATTGATCAGGATGCCCTGTATCGATTTTCTGCGGAACCGGAACAGGGGAACAGAGCCCAGCAGGATCATCGTTCCTACCACGAATACCAGGTAAGCGATCGTTTTTTCTCCCTGCCGGCCGTTAGCAAGCCCCAGTACCAGGGTAACCAGCGCTATAAGGATACCGATCACAGCGGCCGTAATACCTGCAAACAACAACAGGCGCAGGTTGGTGATGCGGAAAGCGAAAAGAATACTGGCCAGTACAAAGGCGATCCAAATGGCTATATAAACAATCATATCAAATACCGAAAATTCAAGCACCCTTTCGATACCTGTAAACAGCCGGCTCAGGTCATAAGCGTCAAAACAGTATTTGATCTTATGTTCGGAATAATAGGGATCTGTACCCGCTTCGTCAGCTGCAGCTACCGCTGTGGTTGTTACAGTGGCTGCGGTTACATCCGTATGCTGCTGGTTCAGGGAAAGCCCCTCCACGCTGGAGTTGCTGATAAAATACGTCACCTTAAAATCTGCCGGATGATACATCAGCTCAAACCACTTATCGGCGGTAAGGTTGGTGCTGATCTTAAACTTCCGGGAAAATTCCAGAAAACCGGTCATCAGCTTTTTGATCTCATCCGGGCGGTTCCGCTGTAACAGATCATATACGATCCTGTTCATCCCCCGGCTGTTGCGGTTTTCATTATAGGCGGGCGCTTCCTCATACGGATAACCGGCACCATCTCCCCCAAAATTTTGCAGGCTATAATTGTAAAAAGAGGGAATGGTGGATGCCAGGCCCGAAACATCCGCTACCATTTTTTTATAATATACGGTCAGCAGGCTATCATTCAGCGGCGTCCTTCGGATCTCCCGTTCATCGGAATCTGCCACAGCCGCATCCCCCTGACGGATCACTTTCCTTTCAATGGTGTAAAACTGGTATTCATCCTTATCGCGCGTAAGGTAAGGCTTTGAAAAATCGATCTTCCGCTCATCCGTTTCGCAGTAAAGCGTGTCAAACGGCGCCGGGTAACGCTTGTTATTAATAGTGTATGCCTCCAGGCTGAAAGGAAGAAAGGCAGCGGCCAGATTTGCCTGTTCCCGCTTTGCTTTTAACCAGGATACGGGGTACTGTTGCTTTACAAATTGTTTGTATCCTGCGATGTAGGAGATATAAAAGGTAGTGGCTACAAGAAACACCAGGAAATAGATGAAAAAACTTCCGTACAACTGTCTTTTGCGGGTAGGATAAAAATTCTTAAATGCATTATTGCGGAAAAGCACCAGCAACCAAACCACCAGTATCAATATAGAAACGATGATGCTAAACAATAATGCACCGTTTTCAATAAACAGTTCCGGGGCATTATATCCTTTAAACAGCTCAGTATTTCTAAAGGTGTTGTATCCAAGCAGGTAAAAACAGCCATGAACCAGTATGCAGCAGATCAGCACCCAATAAACCCTGGTATTCCAAAGCAACGGGTATCGCTCCAGGAAATATTGATTCACACGTTGTATCCGATTTTTCATTCGTTTTGTTTTATTGCATTGCCATTATGTTCAGGCCATAAAGAGCCGGCGGGTAGAGGAAGAGATATCTCTGATATAGATGATCCGGCAATGGCTCTTTCCCAGTGCTTCCAGCACCTGCAGGAAAACAGCACCCGGTTTAAAACAGGCAATATATACCCCTCCGTTGTAGTTGAGCCGGTCCAGCGGCAAAGCCTCCAAAGCCGCCTGTAATGCTTCCCGCGGACTGCTGCAGTCAATTTCCACGATCAGTTCGGCGGCTCCGGCCGGAACATCTGCGGCTGGTTGCGTTTCTACCGGCTTTCCGTTTCTCAGAAAGATAACCCGGTCCGATACTTTTTCCACCTCGTATAATTGCTGGGAGCTCAGGATCAGCGCTATGGGGTTATTTACGGAGTTGGCGATGGATTTAAGGTCTTCGAGGATCACCTGCTGGGCAACGATATCAAGATTAGCCAGCGGTTCATCCAGCAATAACAATTCCGGCTTGCGCAGCAGCGTGCGCGCCAGCTCAAAACGCATCTTATACCCGGAGGAAAGCTCAGTCCACTTAAGATGCCGGTACTTCCAGAGGCCCAGCCGGGCGATCATCATCAGTACCCGTGTTTCATTTTCTTCTGCTGGAATACCATAGGACGACAGGACGAATTTCAGGTTATCTTTAAGACTCCCGTGCCAGCGCTGTGTTCGCTGCGGAATATAAACCAGCTTTGTACGCAGGTCATACGCAGCACCGGTTTTATGCCGGAAATTAAAGGCAAGTTTTCCGCTGCTACAGGACAGATCGTGAGCCAGGATCCGGAGCAGTGTGGTTTTCCCGTTCCCGTTTTCGCCAACCAATCCGTACACCGCTCCTTTACGGAGAGTTAAAGAAACGGGCCCCAGGGCAAAAGCGCCCTTACCGTAACTTTTCCGGATCTCCTCCGCAACAACAACCGGAGCCGGCGCCTCATCCTCGGTTATGGAAATACGGCTGATGGTGTCCAGCAATTGCCTGCATTTTTGTATAAAGGGCGCTACTTCCTGATGCTGTTCACTCCAGTCGGTCAGCTCTATAGCAGCTCTGTAAACCGACATATCCTGCGTGTCCATCGCCAGATCCATCAGCTTCCGGAAGCCCGGAACCGTATCATGATTATTGAAAAAGGCCGCGGTTTCAAGTATGCGCGTTTGTGTTTTTCCCATATTTTTATTTCAGCCGGTTGCTTTTTGGCTAAAATAGGTAGTTATGTTCATTTTTCCAACGCCGTGCTATTTTACTTCTTTATACGCGGTAACCACATTATCCTTTTCCAGTGTGGCGTCCCCGTTTTTTAGCTTCCAGGTTATTTTCCCATTCGTATAGGTCACTTCCCCTTTTGCTTTTTCGCCCTTCATCAGTTTGATGGTTTCCCCGTTTATTTTTAGTTCGGCCACGCCCATATCGCCGGAATCATGATACACAGCGGTAATTATTTCCCCTTTATCGTTCGAATACTTCTTTTCATTTTTGTCTACCGCTGGTGCTGCTGCAGCAGTGCTGTCCACATTTGCAGTATTGGTTCTTACACTATCAGACGGGTCCGTTAACGGAGTCATACCGGGTAAGGTTGCAGAATCACCGGAAGAAGGGGCCGGTGTACTATCCGCAGACGGGTTGCCTTTGCAGGCCATCAATACGATAAACACAACGGGTAATAAACGGTTTTGCTTTTTCATCATGCTGTTTTTTCTGTTAAAAAATAAAAGGGGTCGTTTGCCGGAGGTGCGGACCTTCCATTTTGCTACAAAATACTAAAGTACAATAATCGTTCCTTAACCTGCAGCCTTGGATCTATATACGGCAGCGCCGGTAACTATCCGTACCTTTGCTTCCAAAAATTTATCGATCCATGAAATCATTCTTTTTTCCCTTAGCAACCGTTCTGCTGATGGCTTGTGGCAATAACGCACAACAAGCGGATGCAGATACCGGAGACGGACCAAAAACAAAAGCAGACAGTCTTTTACAGGAAGTGATCGATGGGCATGATGTGGCAATGCCGAAAATGAAAAAGCTGGAGCGGTTGATGAAGGAGTCTTCATCGGCCATTGACTCACTCGGCAAATTGCCGGCTGCTGCTCAAAAGCAGAACAGTGAGCTAAAAGCAAGTCTGGAAGCAGTGTTCAATGATCTCAGTAATGCCGATAAGGCGATGCATGAATGGATGAACGGGTTCAAATACGACTCCCTGCAAAATAACGAGCCGGAGCGGGTCAAATATCTGGAAGATCAGAAAACAAAGGTGAACCAGATGAAGGAAGCGGTGTTGAACAGCATCAGCAAGGCAGAAGGTGTATTGGGTAGTAAATAAAAAGGTCCGGAAAAAATCCGGACCCTGATCTTTTTAATCAAATGCTTCCTGCTCTTCGCGCTGACGCTCCAGTACCTTATCGATCTGGGCGCTGAGCGCATTTGAAATATCTTCAACCGATCCCTCACCGGGAATGGCCTTGAATTTATGCTGTGCTTTATAATGTTCCGCCACAGGAGCCGTTTCATTCAGGTAAACAGAAAAGCGGTTGCGGATTACAGATTCGTCCGTATCATCAGAGCGGCCGGAGGTCTTGCCCCGTTCCAGCAGGCGCTTTACCAGTTCCTCTTCCGTAACCTCCAGTGCAAGTACGCTATGAATCGCCGTTCTCTTAAGTTCCAGTAGTTTATCCAGCGCCTTGGCCTGGTTGGCCGTACGCGGAAACCCGTCAAACAAAAAGCCTTTGGCTTCCTTGTGCAGCTCCAGGCAATTGTCGATCATACCGATTACCACTTCGTCCGGAACCAGCTGTCCTTTATCCATAAAATTCTTTGCTTCGATACCCAAAGGCGTTTTTTCAGCAATTTCAGAACGTAACAGGTTTCCCGTAGAAAGATGTACCAGACCGTATTTTTCTACCAAACGGTCCGATTGGGTTCCCTTTCCACTGCCCGGAGGGCCAAATAATATTAAATTAAACATTTACGTTTTTCTTTTAAAGTGTTGCCAACAAATATAGCAAAGCTTATTCAAAAACGGCGTTTTTGAGCAGTTTATTAAAAATCGTTCAAAAGGGTCTCAAACACCATGCTAACAGTATCTGCAGCACCAAAAGTTTAAAAGATGCGCATTTCCACGGATCATCCGCAACTTTTTGTGTTGTATCTTTGTTTTATATAAAAGCCGCTATGAAATATTTCTCATTAATATTACTCATAATCAGCGTGTTATTTCAACACTGCGGCTATTCCCAATCCAAGCCCGGTGCTAGACCGGATTCCACAAATATGAAAAAAGAAAACAACTCCGTCTATTCCCGTTCCGATAGTTCGAAAGTAAATATTTCCGAAGACGAATGGAAAAAAATATTACCTGCCGAAGTGTATTATATCGCCCGGCAGAAGGGAACAGAACGCCCCTGGACCAGCAAGTACGAAACCTCCAAGGAAATAGGTACTTATTACTGCGCAGCATGCGGCAATCCGCTCTTTAAAAGCGACACCAAATTTGAAAGTGGCTGCGGCTGGCCCAGCTTTTATGAACCCATCAGCAAAACCAGCGTGATCTACCTGGAGGACCGCTCCCATGGCATGGTACGCACCGAAGTAGAATGCGGGCGCTGTAAAGCTCACCTGGGCCATGTATTTGATGACGGTCCTCCGCCCACCGGACTCCGTTATTGCATCAATGGAGTGATCCTTGATTTTGAAAAAGCAAAAAAAGCAGAAGAGGGGTATAAAAAGACCCAATAGCCTGTGCACCGGCTTTCTTTCCCGGACCATTTGGTAAACAGTTAACACTTTGTTTTCATATTTTATTTTTCTGAAAGCAGGAAAAATAAAATACCGGCGTCAATTAGATAGGAAGAACAAATTGTTATTGCCCTGCCTTTTTAAAAAGACAGGAAAGAAAACCAGCTCAATATGATCCGGGAAAAAATAGCAGCGCTGTTCATTTGTTTTTTTTGTCTGCCCCTAAAAGGAAGCGCCCAAACAGACTCCATTTTAGCCGATCTGCCTCAAACATGGACCCTGCAGCAATGCATCACCTATGCCACGCAACATAATATACAGGTAAATGTCCTCCGCCTTACCGAAAAAACAGACCGGCAGAACCTGTTGCTGTCAAAGGCCGCAAAGTATCCCTCACTAACAGGCGGTACCACACAGTCCTTTACCAACAGCAGGAACGCAGACCCGGTGGTAGGTGGGTTTCAGACCCAATCCAGCTTTGCCGGTAATTATTCGTTAACCTCCGGCATCACCATTTACAATGGTGGTTATCTGAATAACGATATTCAGCAAAAGACATTGATGGTACAGGCTGCGCAACTGAACACTGCGGCCATGGAGAACAGTATTACGCTGCAGATCACCCAGATCTATCTGGAGATCCTGATGGCCAAGGAAAGCAGCATCTATCTAAAGGACCTGTTGCAGACCTCCGAAGCCCAACTGCAACAGGGGCAAATAAAATACCATGCCGGCAGTATCGCCCGTAAGGACTTTGTGGGTCTGGAAGCCCAGGTGGCAACGGACAATTACAACCTGACCACCGCACAAAACACGATACGCCAAAATACCCTTGCGTTAAAACAATTACTGCAGCTGCCCTCCGGGTATACCCTGCAGGTGATACAACCCGATACCGTGGCAACGGTTATACCTGTTGCGGATGACCTGGGTACTGCACAGCAGCAGGCACACGACACAAGGCCGGAGGTCAAAAGCAGCCGTTTGGGGGTAGACATTGCCCATTACGACCTGCTGAAGGCCCGTGCAGGAATGCGACCGGCACTTACGGGCACGGGTGCATTGTCAACAGGATATTCCGACAATCAATCGGCAGCCTATATTAAACAACTGGACAATAACTTTTACCAGCGGGTGGGGATTACACTCTCCATACCCATTTTCAATAACCGCATTTCCAGGACCAATATAGAAAACGCGAAGATCGAAGCGGAGCAGGCCCGGCTTTCCTTAAAAAACACGGAATTAACCCTGTCCCAACAGGTAGAGCAGGCCTATGTGAACACCTTGAATGCGCAGGCGCAGTATGATGCGGCTGTAACACAATTAAATACCAACAGGGAAACCTACCGGATATCGGGCGAGCAGCTTCGTCTTGGCGCCATCACATCCGTAGATTACCTGCTTCAGAAGAACCTGTACCTGCAGGCATTGCAACAATACATGCAGGCTAAATACAATGCCATTATCAGTGTAAAGGTTTATGATTTTTATAAAGGAACACCCGTCAATTAAAAAAACGCATTTAAAAGAATAAGGAATGAAAAGGAAGCACATTATAATCCTGCTGACCATACTGGTCCTTATTGCTGCAGCAGCCTGGTACTGGGGGTTTAAAGAGAAGGAACAGCCGCTGGAGCTTGGCACGGAGCATCCGCATTACGGCTATATTGCCACCAGCGTAATGGCTACCGGTACCATTCAGCCGGTTGATACCGTTACTGTAGGAGCACAGGTTTCCGGCACCATCAAAAAAATATATGCCGACTTTAACTCCAGGGTAAAGAAAGGGCAACTGCTGGCCCAGATCGACCCATCCCTGTTAACGGCACAGGCGCAGCAGGTAACCGCCACCCTGCAACAGGCACGCAGCAATCTTGCGTACCAGGAGTCCAACTTTAACCGTCAGTCGCAGTTGTACAAAGCCGGCGCCATCAGCAAAGCGGATCTTGAAACGGCACAAAATACTTACAGGGCTGCGCAGGACCAGGTAACGGGTGCAGGGGCGCAGGTTTCCGCAGCACAGAAAAATCTTTCTTTTACAAATATTTATTCCCCTATCGATGGCACCGTTCTTTCCCGTAGTGTAAGCGAAGGGCAAACCGTAGCTTCTAGCTTCAATACGCCTACCCTGTTCAGCATTGCAAAGGATCTTTCAAAAATGCAGGTACGGGCGGCTGTTGACGAGGCAGACATTGGCAATGTGCACCCGGGGGAGCGGGCCTCTTTTACGGTTGATGCATTTCCTGATGATGTATTCAACGGTACCGTGCAGGAAATACGGCTGCAACCCACGGTTTCTGCAAACGTGGTTACTTATGTAACCATCATTGATGCACCCAATAACGCCCTGAAGTTAAAGCCGGGTATGACGGCCAATATCAATATCTACACCCAGGAAGCAGATCATGCGCTGCTGATCCCGGCAGCGGCATTGAAATACCACCCGGATGCCACCACTGCCAGGAAGTATTTCAATGCCGCTGCCGGGATCAGCAGCGCATGAT
>Ga0222424_100696_pt1 | contig 13119 bp, 6 predicted proteins | sample 2B2ome_FD_182468 | JGI IMG/M metagenome (GOLD analysis project Ga0222424, IMG submission 182468) | Enriched microbial communities from leaf-cutter ant dump, University of Wisconsin, Madison, United States - 2B200A (version 2) | ecosystem: Environmental > Terrestrial > Nest > Insects nest > Nest...
TCATCCACCCGGCCGGGCTCCAGTTGCGGAACGGAGGCCATCAGGCCTTTAATAACGGTAATGGCAAGATCATCCGGGCGGTAAAAGCGGAAACCACCCCTTTTAGCTTTACCTACTGCTGTACGGCAACCGGCAACGATATATGCTTCCTGCATGCGATGTGTTTTTATAATGATCGGGAGGGAAATAGTTGTTTATGCAACTTCTTTTATCAAATATAATCAATTTCAAAATACCCCAATGCCTGGGCCCCATTATGTTTGCGGTATTTTATTTTTTTATGCACTTTTTTTTGACATTTTGCGACTTTTTGCTGTTTTCATGTTTACCTTTAGGAATAAATTAACGATTGTGTTAAAGAAAGAACGACAAGCATATATTCTACACCGGCTGGATCTGCACAACAAAGTGTTGAGTGCGAAGCTCTGTGTGGGCATGGAAGTGTCTGAGGACACGGTCCGGAGGGATCTGCAGGAACTTGCGGAGGCCGGCCGGCTGATCAAGGTGCACGGCGGCGCATTATCGCTGGCCTTTAACGAAGTGCATTTTAACAGCAGCCCCGTGTATTCGCAAACACAGAAGGCGGCGATTGCACAAAAGGTGATCGGGCTGATCCGTGAAAATATGTACGTATTAACGAGCGGGGGCACCACGATCATCGAAATGGCCAAACGACTGCCTCCCCAGTTACGGGCCACTTTTATTACGGGGAGCATCCCGGTGCTGAACGCTTACATTGCGCATCCCAATATCAATGTGGTGGTGGTGGGGGATAAAGTGAACAAGGAATCCAAGATCACGGTGGGGGCCAGCGCTATTGCCAAGATCAAGGAGGTGAATGCTGACCTGTGCATCCTGGGTACCAATGCCATCGACCTGCGCCGGGGTATTACGGATAGCGACTGGGAGGTGGTGGAACTGAAAAGGGCAATGGTGGCAACGGCTGCCAAAACAGTATGCTTAACCATTGCAGAAAAGCTGAACTCATTTGAGGCGCTGCAGGTGTGTGAGCTGAACCAGATCGATTACCTGGTTACGGAGCTGAACCCGGACCACGAATTGCTGCAGCCTTATGTAAAGGCAGGGATAACGGTTTTATAAAAAATGGAAAAACAAATTTCAAATGAACAAATATTCGCGTCTACTGACATTTTTGTTTTGTAACCTTTTGTCGGGAATTGTTTTTGGTCAGACCGGCAAGGTTACGGGGGTGGTAACAAGTGATGGGCGGGCTCCGGTTCCGGGAGCAACTGTTGTTGCTTTAAGGACCGGGCAGGGAACCGCTACAGATTCGACCGGGCATTTTGAATTATCGGGAGATGCCGGGGACAGTCTTTCTGTTTCTGCTATCGGGTTTGTAGATAAGACTATTGTGGTGGGGGCATCCCGTATTGTAAATGTGGTATTGACCACAAGTACCGGGGAACTGGAAAATATAGTGGTAGTGGGATATGGCAGCCAGAAGAAAGGCAATCTTTCGGATGCGGTGGCCACCGTAGATGTTGGAAAAACCTTTACGAACCGGCCTATTTCAGATCCGATGCGAGCATTGCAGGGTGCTGTTCCCGGTTTAAATATTATGTATAAAAATGGCGGATTAACCACCACCGCTGATTTTAATATAAGAGGTATCGGATCTATTAACGCATCCGGGTTTGGACGGCCGTTAATTTTGGTGGATAATATAGAAACGCAGGATCTGAGTATCATCAATCCGAATGATATTGCCAGCATATCCGTATTAAAGGATGCTACCTCCGCTGCCATTTACGGAACCCGGGCTGCATTTGGTGTGGTGCTGATAAAAATGAAAGAGGGAAAGCGGAACCAAAAGCCCTTTGTGAGTTTTAACAGCAATTATTCCTGGGCCAAGGCGATCAACCTTCCACAGTTTGCAGATCCGGTTAAAGAGCTGCCGGGGATCATTTCCGCGGCACAGCGGGCCGGAACCGCATCTCCGGAATCTTTTGGTATGCAGCTGAAAACCCTGTTGAGCGGAATTCAAACCTGGGAGCAAAAGTATAAAAGCACCAACACCGGTATGGAAATGATCAAAGGGCAGGACTTTGATATTATTGATAACATTTTCTACTTCTATAAAGTATGGGATGTGAATAAGATCATGTTCCGTACCATGCCACAATCCAATCAAACGCTCAGTGTTACCGGCGGCGGCGACCGGGTTTCCTATTATTTGTCGGCGGGTTACAATAACCAGGGTGGTATGTTTAAAATGAACCCGGATAATATCAAAAAGTATAACCTCGTTGGCGGGGTAAATATAGACATCACCAAATGGTGGACGGTGGGCATTAAATCGATGTACCGGAACTTTGAATATACCGCCCCCTATAATTACCAGGATTATTTCTATTATATGTACCGGTGGGGAGCCTACTGGCCTTATGGTACCTATAACGGCCAATATTTCCGGAATGTACCTGGGTTCTTAAGTGCTGCGCAACCGACTTCTACTATTGATAACTATACCCGGGTAGAGTTAACAACAACCATGAAGTTATTAAAAGGATTGGAGTTAAATGTAAATTACGTTATAGGAAAGGATAATGTGGTGAATCATCAGGTGGGTGGCCCGGTGCGGATCCTGAACAACTGGGCACCCGTTCCCGATCCCAATAATATCGCCTCTGCTCTGACGGATGTTGCTTTGGCATCACAGAATGTCGCCAGCTACAGTGCCACACGGGTGGGACAGAATTCGTTTAACGCGTTCCTGACGTATACTAAGAATTTGAGTGATCATCATTTCAAATTAATGGGAGGGATGAATGCTGAAGATTATGAAAATCTGGGTTTTTCAGCTTCCCGCAGAAATATATTGGATCCTAATAAAGGAGAAGTGAACCTGGCTGTGGGAGATCAGTTTGCAAGCAGTAATCATGGCAATCGCGCTTATGCTGGTTTTTTTGGAAGACTGAATTATGATTATAAGGAAAAATATATTCTTGAGTTGATGGGGCGTTACGACGGGTCTTCTTCATTTCCTATGAATAGCCGTTGGGCATTCTTTTCCGGTTTGTCCGGAGCCTACCGGATCAGTGAAGAGGCATTCATGCAATCGCTGAAACCTGTGCTTAATGACTGGAAGGTGCGTGCTTCCTGGGGAAGCGTGGGCAATCAGGATTTTAACGGAGCACAATTTTTTGAACCTTCCATGTTTGTTTCTTCAGGATACTGGATGAACAACAACAACTGGGCACAGGGAATTTCACTTCCAAGGGCGGTGCCTAAAGACCTGCTTTGGGAAAAAGTTCAGTCGATAAATTTGGGTACTGATTTTAGTTTCTTTAAGAACAACAATCTTTCGGTAACGTTTGACTGGTACCAGCGTACCACCAGCGATATGATAGCAACAGTTACGCTTCCTGATATTTTTGGTACATCAGGAGGCCCCACCGGCCTGCCGGATCTGAATCCAAAAAGGAATGATGGAACGTTGCGCACACGTGGGTACGAAATAAATATCAGCGGATCAGTACCCGTGAACAATGATTTGTCACTTTACGGAACGCTTGGTTTCTCCGACAATAAAACAATAGTGACGAAGTGGTATAATCCTTCCCAGCTGATCAATAACTACTATTCCGGTTCTGTATTTGGTGATATATGGGGGTTCGAGACCGACCGGTATTTTACAGATGCTGATTTTGTGAAGGGTGGTGATGGGAAAATTACCGGGTATGCCCCGGGCATTGCCAGTCAGCAGGCGCTTCAAAACGGCAACTTTGTATATGGACCGGGGGATATCAAATATAAGAATCTGGATGGCGATGATAAAATTAGCGGAGGAAAGGGTTCCGCTTCCGATCATGGGGATCTGAAAGTGATCGGTAATACAAGAGCCCGTTACATTTTCAACGGAAGACTGGGTGGTAATTATAAGAATTTTGATCTCGATCTGCTTTTTCAGGGCGTAGGAAAGCAGAACGTTTGGGGCCTGGGTAATGTGGTGCTCCCGATGTACCAGGGTACGGATATTTTGTATGCGGACCAGGTGGATTACTGGACCCCCGAAAATCCGGATGCCCGCTTCCCCAACCCGTACCCGAATAACCAGGGCGGAAAAGTGAGTGGATTACAGGCGGGGTCAAATAATTTTTACCCCCAGACGAAATACCTGTTAAACCTGGCGTACGCGCGGTTGAAGAATCTTACAATAGGCTACACCTTGCCCTATGACCTGCTGGCAAAATATCATTTTCAAAAAGTAAGGGTATATGTAAGTGGTGAAAATCTGGCTACTATAAAGGATAAATATCTTCCTATAGATCCCGAAGCCTATGACATCAGTTCAACTGCCGGGTTTACGGGGAGAGTATGGCCTATTGCCCGGACCTTTTCATTCGGAGTACAAATTAACTTTCAATAAAACCAGCATATCATGAATTCTTTTAATAAAGTATTGTTAATAGCGTCACTTTTAATTGTCGCATCATCCGGTTGTAAAAAGTATCTGGATAAACACCCGCTTGACAGTTTCAGTGACGCTGATTTCTGGACAGGTGAAGACAACTTGAGAGCTTACAGCTGGGAATTTTATTCTCTGTTTAAAGGTTATGGGAACGGGAGTGGGCAGGGCGACTTTTATTTTACCTCCTTTAATGATGACCAGGCCGATCCGAGTCTCCAGATCTTTGAAGCAAATGCATCAGCGAGCAATGCTGCCTGGAATTTTTATTGGGTACGCAAGGCAAACCTGATGCTGACACGTATTGATGGAATGCCTATTCCGGATGAGGCAAAGAACCATTGGAAAGGGGTGGCAAAGTTCTTCAGGGCCCTGACCTATTTTAACCTGGTGAAAACATTTGGCGGCGTTCCGTTTGTCAATACCTATCTTGATCTGGCCGATGAACAGCTGATCTACAAACCGCGGGACAGCCGTGTACTGGTGATGGACAGTGTGCTGGCGGATCTGAATTTTGCAGTAGCGAATTTACGGGTCAAGGATCAGGCAAACACAATTAACCAGGATATGGCGCTGGCCTTATTGTCCCGGGTAGGCTTGTATGAGGGCACCTATCGTATTTATCATCAGGATCCGGCAGTGACCAATGCCGATGTGTACTTACAGGCTTCCAAAACGGCTTCGGAAAAGTTAATGAATGCTCCTGCCGGATACACATTGAATGCGGATTACCAGACAACCTATAATTCGCTGGATCTAAGCGGAAACAAACAGGTGATCCTCTATAAACAGTATCTGGCTGGATTCCTTGGCCATTCTGTTATCGGATTTACCAACAGCTCAACGGTGATGAAAGGCTTATCCAAAAATGCAGTAGAAGCTTATTTGTGTACGGATGGGTTGCCCATTGGCCTTTCTTCTACATACAAAGGAGATGATACCATCATAAATGTTCGGGCAAACCGCGACAAACGGTTGCTGGAAACGATTAGTGACTTTTTGTGTTACCAGGGTAAACTGGTAGGCGGGCTAAGCTCCAGTACCGGTTACCGCCCGGCCAAGTTCCTGCAGCCAGGCGATGCACAGCTGGCTCCTAACAATACAACCGATGCGCCCATTTTTGGCCTTCCGGAAGTGCTGCTGAACTATGCCGAAGCCTGTACCGAACTGGACCGTATAGGGAAATACAGCATTAAACAGGCGGATCTTGACAATTCGATCAATAAATTGAGAGCACGTGCCGGCGTGGCTTCTTTGCAGGTAGTCGGAAACCAGGAAACTGCGATAAATGGCGTCAAGTTTATAGATCCGAAAAAGGATACGGATGAAGATATTACTTCCCTGCTCTGGGAAGTAAGGCGAGAGCGCAGAACAGAGCTGATGCTGGATGGATTCCGGTTTGATGACCTGATGCGATGGGCAAAGGGAAAGTATATGGATAATGCAACAAATCCGGATATATTCAAAGGCGCGAAAATTGCGGGAAATGGCCAGGTTAAAACAGATGCAAACGGTTATATAACGCCTTATGCTACCAGCGCGGCGCGGCCGTTTGCTGACCCGAAAAATTATCTTTCAGCCATTCCTACCGGGCAGATCGCCCTGTATCCGGATGGAAGCTTTAAGCAAAACCCTGGCTGGTAACGGGTTACATACGGTGAACAGAATGAAGCCGGAAAAAGCGTATTGGAGCGCTTTTCATATAGAAGAACTGGGTGTCGTTACGCATGGTTGGATTAAGAAATATTTGGATCTATATCATTAACGGCAGTTCTGTTGAGCAGCGTTTCCCTGGTGAAATTCCAATTATAAGGATTCAGGAACTGGGATTTCGGCCATTTTGAAAGGGGAGATAACTATGAGCGAACACTCTTGCGATTATTTGCAGGTTTTTTAATAGAAAGTGCTTGTTTTTGAGTTTTTTTTACATATCTTTAACACAGTCTTAAGAGAAGCGAATTGGCGGACATGAGAAGATGACAATAACGTTTGATTGCCTACAGGGAAATAGTCTACATACATAGTTGAAATGCGGAGCACAAACCTGGATCACTGAGAAATGTGTGCTTCTGGATTTATAGATTTTGCGGCTTTGTGTTGAAACGCCTGCCGATGTCAGATCTGAGCGATTTGCCGTCGGTTTGAGCGGGGATCTGTATTCGGTTTAAAAAAATCTGGAGTGGAGATCGTGAATCTTTACGCGAACGTTCAACAGCCGTGTAGCCCGTATTATGTACAAAAAGGGATCAGTTGTATAATAATTTTTTAATCAAAAAGTATGCGAAAATGAGAAAACTAACTGGACTGATTGGTCTGTTATTGGTTCTATTTGTGTTTTTTCCATATGAAGGGAACGCACAGGCCCGGCGCATTACAGGGATGGTATCCGATGAAGAAGGCCGGCCATTATCGGGCGTTACCATTACCGTTAATGAAACAACAAGGGGAACGACTACCGGCAGTAATGGGGCGTTCAGTATAAGCGTAGCCAGGGAAAGCGCGCTGGTTTTTTTACATGTTGGCTTTGAAACCTTCCGTTTTGTGGTGGGTGCAGATACCACCGTACAGGTAACACTTTTAAAAGGAAAGGATAACCTGGACGAGGTAGTGGTTACCACAGAGTTTGGTATGAAAAGGGTTCAGCGGGCCGTGGGATCTTCTGTACAAATGATCGATGGCGCTACCGTGGCGGAGTCCGGAAGAGATGCGTTCATTACCGCGTTGCAGGGACGGGTACCGGGGCTTAATGTTACGTCTACAAGCGGATCTCCGGGTGCATCTACTACCGTGGTGCTCAGGAATATTACATCCATATCCGGTAACAACCAGCCTTTATATGTTGTAGATGGTGTACCGATGAACAACTCTACTTTTGATCCGATCTCGATGGCCGGTACCGAAACCTATTCGGTGCGCAACCTGGACTTTGCTTCCCGCGGAAACGATTTTAACCCGGAAGATATCGAATCTATTTCTGTATTAAAAGGCGCTGCCGCTGCTGCGTTGTATGGTTCTGATGCCTCCAACGGCGCCATTATTATTACCACAAAAAAAGGCCGGGCCGGTAAAGGACGGGTTACTTACAGCAATGATTTCAGGTGGGATAACGCATACGGGTATCCGGATATGCAGACCAAGTATGCAAACGGTGCTTACGGGTACCACCAACTATTATTACACGGCAAAGTTCGGGGGATTGTATCCAGATGGAATAGCTCAGTATGATAATATCGGGGCGCTGCTGCAGACCGGAAATTCGCAAAAGCACAACCTGTCAGTGGAAGCCGGATCCGATAAAGCAACGATCAGAGCCGGATTTTCTTACCTGGACCAGGCCGGTGTGGTTAAAACAACGGACTTTAACCGGACCAGCCTGAGCTTGTCGGGTCAGGCAAAGATCACAGAATGGCTGAAGTTTGAAGGCTCAATGCAGTACACCAAAACGGGGAATGCAAAGGTATTGCGTGGCACCGATGGTCCCCTTTACCGGGCAATGTTATGGCCGATGGTTGATAATATGGCCAACTACCTGACGGATGACGGAACGCATATCTTTTAAATGATGCTGTTGAATTGATGTGGACTAGGCTTTTCTGGAATTTATCGGCCACGAAGGCGATTTCAAGTGTTCCTGTATGTATTATCCTAACCTCCTAAATTGATAGGTGAGGCCTTATAATGATATATTAAAATATAATGCAACGCAAATTAACATCTCATACCTTTAATAAGATAATAGCTTGCCTTTTTTGCAGTATCTTTTTTATTGCATATTCTTCCCCAATAACTTATTTGATTAAGTATTATCATGCGTTCGCTTATACAATGTGCGCCATAGCTATATTTTTATCCTCTATTAATGCCAAACCCAAAGCGCTAAACTTTACATTGCTAGATATACTTGGATTTATTTTTATCATCCTGATTTCTTTAAATATATTCTTGACATATAGCATTAATATTAATTGGTTATATCCCTTAAATATGTTTAATGGAACTATGCTATATATCGCCTTTCGACAAAACAAACAAATACAAATCGGAGTTATAGAAATTTTATCATATGTATTGCTTTTTGGATTATTCTATGGGATTTTAGAAACTTGCCTTGGCGAAGAAATCAAATGGATATTCTTCAACTCGACAGTCTATGCAAACTTTATTATCCTTATTTTTAGCTTATCTATTCCTTACCTATATTTCCGAGAATTTCCCGAATTTAATGCAAATCGAAAATACCAATTTTGTATTTTGATACTAGTCATGCTCGGATTATTGTTTTTTACCTTTGGGAGGATTGCAATATTTGCGTTCCTCATCAGCATCTTCCTTGTTATACTATTCAATAGAAAATATATCTCAAAACTGGCCTACAGAGCTTTGTGTGCCGCCATGGTATTAAGCTTTAGTATTTTAGTGATGTCATTATTATTTCATAAAACCGGATCAACTTCTGGCCGCCTTTTTATCTGGAATCTAATAGTGGAAAACGCCAATCCTGTATGGCTTAAAGGAAATGGATTTGGTCAATTCAGATCCTATTTTACCAATTTGTTGACAAATCATTGGACTGGATCTTACACAGAATCAGACTTGTTTAGGGCCGATATTATAGAATATGCATTTAACGATTACTTTCAGCTATTTTCAGAAGGAGGGATTTTAATAGTTGCATCCTATCTTTTATTACTAGGTTATAGTCTATATGTAAACTTTAAGAATGTACAACTTCCAATTGCTAAATCAAACCTTATTTTCTTGCTCGCATTTATAATAATCAGTTTCGCCTCATATAATTTATATCAATTTCCATTTATTTTTCTGCTTGCCCTTTCGTTATCGTTCACTAGTTCTTTGGGTACGATTCGGTATTCGCTAAACTTGTCCGGCTGGAACGTTCGCCTATTTAAGACAACAGTTAGCGTCGTTTATCTGTCTATCATCGCCATCCAGATTTTTTTTGTTTTAAACTATTCTTTTATTAAAGAGGTGTTCCAACGGCCAATACCCATTACTTATGAGGTATTGAAAAGGAAGAAGCCGCTGCTAAGATTTGACAAAGACATTTTATATGAATTATCCTTATATAATTTTAATAAAGGTAATTATCAAGAAGCTGTTCAACTAATGCTGGCGTCAGGGCGAATAAGTGAAAGCATAGATGCCAACTTACTTTTGGGGCGATCATACTTAGCATTAAAGAAATATGAACTTGCAAATACATATTTGATAAACGCAGGTAAAATTCATCCAGGTCGATTTAAGCCAAAATATTATCTATTTGAATTTTATAATGAAGTGGGAAATAAAGAAAAATTACGGGATTTATGTTTAGATATAATAAACACCCCAATTAAAGTCGATTCTGAAGAAGTAAGATTGTTACGGCGAAAAGCTGTGGATAAACTTGAGGAGCTAAAATTTATTTTATAACATTTCAATTATTTATCATGAAAAATCTGTTCAGTTATGCATTATTTGGCCTTTTGGCCTTGATTCTGTTTGCGTGTTCTAAAGAACTATTTAATAATGATTCATTAGCTAAAAGTCAATTGAGTGCTCGAGACAATAATGATAAAGAGCAGGGACTATTTCAAATAATGAGTGATCCTAGTTGTGGACATACGGAATATAGTTATGTAACGACTGAAAAATTAAGCATAATAGAAAACACACGGCGGACACAAGTAATCCTATATATGACTGATTTTGATGACCAAGGGGGACTCTGTAGCATGACTTCACAAACAATTATGGATGAAACCAATCCTATATGGGATACCACAAGAGTGTTTGGTTATATGGGGCTACCTGTCGAAGGGCCACCTGCAAAATTGCCTCATGATGAACCTCTTCCTCCTTACGTGAGTGTTCCTTATGGGTGCTTGGTGTATGGCGACAAAAAATTTGATTTTCAATCATTAGTATATTATAATTATCCCTATTTTAACCAATCATTTCAAAATGCACAACAAGCTATAGTGGTGGAAGATTTGATCAATAAAATAACAGATTTTATGAATTATATTGATTTTGGTCAAGTAGATCCATATGATACTTATGGTATGGACAAAGTAAGGTATGGACTTTTCGCCTATGCGTTATCGCAGAATCTGGGGCCAAGTTTTGCAAGGTTATTTGTTGAGAATGCTTTTCCCGGCACTCCTCCATATAATTCCTGCGGTCAACAGGAAATCAAATATGCATATCTGCATTTAGTAGATGCTTATGAAGACAATACCCCTATTACACTGAACCCTTGGGACGTCTCGTGGAAAAGCGTGGCTCAGTACATTATATATGAAATTCAAGCACATCGATTATAATTAACGATGAGTATTTCATAGAGCCTCTAAGTAGAAAGTAGTTGGGTTGTAATTCCAACTACTTTCTATTTTAAACTAACTGTTTTCCCTATCGTTGTGGGTATGACTCTATAATTTTTATGGTTCCCCAGCCCTAAGCATCAATATAACCTCCTTTAAAACATACATCAGCAATAATTGGATTTCTTTAGTCTTGAAGAGTGTGAACGCTTTAAAGCATCTAGCGTTAGCCCTTCCGGCAATGTTCCTTCAGTCCAAATACAACTTCTTCCAGGGAGGCTGTGGCTAAGGCTCACTACCTCACCCGATCTTTACGCTACCCGCATGTTTATTCAAGACTTTGAAACTATTTGGTATTACCCTTTTCCCGTAGATTTTTGAGGAATAGTGTGGACATGTGAAAGTATCACTATGATGTAGAATATAACGGCGATTATCCGGGCAATGGGAACGGATGGACGGTAAGGGTATTCACCGCATTATAAACAATGGATTAAATATAAACGACGCATCCGGGTACTGCTGTGCCCGGATGCTTGCTTTCCGGTTTGTCCGGGGCCTTCTAGCCAAACAACCATTCCACATCTTCCTGTGCGAGGTTTTTAATAAAACCTTCATCCGTAGAGATGAGGTCGGCAGAAAGCTGTTTTTTGCGTTGCTGGAGTTGCAGGATCTTTTCTTCAATGGTGTTTTTGCAAATGAGTTTGTAGGCAAACACATTCTTGGTTTGCCCGATGCGGTGGGTGCGGTCGATGGCCTGCTGCTGAACGGCCTCATTCCACCAGGGATCAAACAGAAACACATAATCGGCCGCTGTTAAGGTGATACCGGCATTTCCCGCTTTCAGACTGATCAGGAACAGCCCCGTGGCATTGCCTTCCTGCTGGAAGGCGGTTACCATTTCCATACGCCGGGCGGCCGGTGTTTGCCCGTCAAAATGGTAGTAGTCGATGTGCCGTTGTTTGCAGGTTTCCGCGATCAGGTCCAGCACACCGGTAAACTGGGAAAAAATGAGCACCTTATGCCGGGGCAACACCAGTTCCAGTTCTTCAAAAAGTCGCTCCATTTTTACAGATGCATCACCAGCTCCAGCGGTTTCTGCCAGTAACTGCGGAGCATTACAAACCTGGCGCAATTTTAAAATTCCCTGCAATACATCCAGTTTCGCCCTGGCCATGCCCTTCTTTTCGATATCGAGAAAAAGACTGCTGCGGATCTGTTCTTTAATGGAATCATATAATGCGCGTTGTTCTTCGCTCATCTCGCACCATAACGTGATCTCGGTCTTTTCCGGAAGGTCGGGCGCCACCTGTTCTTTGGTCCGCCGCAGTATGAAGGGGGCTATGAGCTTTTGCAGTAGTTGTTTCTTCACATCGTCTGCGTTGCGGTCGATGGGGTCTGCATATTCCCGTTTGAAAAATTCCCGGCTGCCCAGCAGGCCCGGCAGTGCCGTATGCAGCTGTGCGTAAAGATCGAAGGTGTTGTTTACAACCGGGGTGCCGCTAAGGGTAAAACAGTAAACGGACCTGATATTGCCCACAGCCCGGGTGATTTTGGCAACGGGGTTTTTAATGTTCTGGCTTTCATCAATAAAGACGGAGAGATAAGACTGTGCGCAGAGTTGTTCCGCTTCCGACCGGAAGGTGCCATAACTGGTGATCAGTACCTGTTGTGCCGGGTTACCAACGACCGAAGCATCGCGTTGCGGGCCATGGAAAACGGTAACGGATAAACCCGGGGCAAACTTTTTCAATTCCTGCTCCCAGTTATAAACCAGGGACGCCGGGCATACCACAAGACTTTGCATTCCCGGTCTGCTTTCGATGACACGGGCTAAAAAGGAAATGGCCTGTAAGGTTTTTCCCAAACCCATATCGTCTGCCAGGCAGCCACCTGCGCCCGCATCTGCCATCAGGCACATCCACTCGTATCCTTTTTGCTGATAGGGGCGCAGGGTAGCCTGCAGGATGGAGGGTAGGGGATACACCTGTGCATCGCTTTGCCACTGCTGCCATTGCTGCCACCAAACGCCCGCATTCTTATTGGCGAATACAGAGTTTTCATTATCCGGTTCCTGCAATGCGAAGCATAACCAGCGGGCAATGGTCAGCTCCTGCTTATGGATCCTGCCATGCTTTACCAGTGTGGCATATTGTTTTATCCAGGCTTCATTGAGCAGCCCCAGCGTACCGCCTTTTAGCAATACGGTGCTTTGCCCCGCCCATAAGATCTTCTGCAATTCCAGCAGCGGAACATTTTCTTTTCCGAAGCGTACGGAAAAGCGGCAGGTAAGCTGGTTGTCTTTTTCCTGCAGCCATTCAATATCGGTTTCCGGCAGGTGCGATGAATACCGGAAATGCCGCA
>Ga0222424_100697_pt1 | contig 13101 bp, 13 predicted proteins | sample 2B2ome_FD_182468 | JGI IMG/M metagenome (GOLD analysis project Ga0222424, IMG submission 182468) | Enriched microbial communities from leaf-cutter ant dump, University of Wisconsin, Madison, United States - 2B200A (version 2) | ecosystem: Environmental > Terrestrial > Nest > Insects nest > Nest...
AATCGCTGATCGGATGACGCCCCGGCGGCATCAGGCCGCCGGGGCACGGGGGCTCAGAACTCTTCCCACTCGTCATCCAGCTTGGCGGCGGCCGAGGACTTTGCCTTCACGCGCACGGGCACGGAACGCACCGGCAGGCGCTCGACATTGCTGGCCGGACGCACACCGGACGGCTTCTCGGCGCGGCCGTCGAGGCGGAACACGCTCACCGCCTGGGTCAGGTTGGCGGCCTGGTCCTCCAGCGACTGGGCCGACGCGGCGGCCTCCTCCACCAGCGCGGCGTTCTGCTGCGTGGTCTCATCCATGCTGGTGATGGCCTGGTTGAGCTGGATGATGCCGGTGCGCTGCTCTTCCGACGCCGCCGAGATGTCGCTCATGATCGACGACACGCGCTGCGTGGAGGTGACGATCTCCTCCATGGTCTTGCCGGCGGTCTCGACCAGCTTGTAGCCGTTCGACACCTTGGACACCGATTCCGAGATCAGCTCCTTGATCTCCTTGGCCGCGGAGGCCGAGCGCTGCGCCAGGTTGCGCACCTCGCCCGCCACCACCGCGAAGCCACGGCCCTGCTCACCGGCACGGGCGGCCTCGACCGCCGCGTTCAGCGCCAGGATGTTGGTCTGGAAGGCGATGCCGTCGATGACGTTGATGATCTCCGCGATCTTGCTCGACGACTCCTGGATGGCGCCCATGGTGGTCACCACTTCGCTGACCACGCGGCCGCCACGGTCGGCGACTTCCGAGGAGGTGCGCGCGAGCTGGCTGGCCTGGGTGGCGTTGTCGGCGTTGTTGCGCACGGTGTTGGTCAGCTCCTCCGTGCTCGACGCGGTCTCCTCCAGGCTGGCCGCCTGCGATTCGGTGCGGCGCGACAGGTCGGCGTTGCCGGCGGCGATCTCCTTGGCCGCGCTGTTGATGGCCTCGGTGGCGTCGGTGATGGTGCCGACGATCTGCTTGAGCTGCATGACCGTGGCGTTGGCGTCGATCTTCATCTGCGCGAAGGTGCCACGGTACTCGCGGTCGATGGTCTGGGTCAGGTCGCCCTGGGCCAGCGCGTTGAGCACGCGCACGACATCATTGAGGCCGTTGTCGGCCGCCTCCACGAAGGCGTTGAGGTCGCCCGCCAGGGTCCTGAAGAAGCCTTCCTTGTTGTCGGCGTTGATGCGCTGGCTGAAGTCGCCGGCGGCGGCGGCCTCGACCATGGCCGCGACCTCCTTCTCGGCGGCGATCTCCGCCGTGCGGTCGACCCACTGGCAGACGCGGCCCAGGTAATCGCCCTTGGGCCCGACCACCGGGCTGGTCGACAGGCGGATGATGCGGTCGCCGACACGACCTTCGGCGGTGTGCGCGCGATCCAGCTTGCCGCGGGTGATGGCGAGCAGGTTCTCGTCCTCCAGCGACTCGGCCAGCGGTCTACCGAAGAGCTTGTCGACGGCGGCGCTGCTCTTGAAGATGCCTTCCAGCAGGCGCCGGCCGGCATGGTTCATGTAGATCAGGTTGTTCTCCTCGTTGGAGACCGTCACCACGGTGGACACGTTGTCGAGGGCGAAGCCCATGCGCTGCGCGGCGTCAGCCGTGCGGCGGGTGTCCGCCATGTCGAAGCGCAGCTTGATGAACATGGACTTGAAGGCGTCGGACATGTCGCCGATCTCGTCGGCGCGATCCTTGTTGACCAGCAGCGACATGTTGCCGTTGGTGATCTCGACCATCTGCTTGCGGATCTTCTCCAGCGGACCGGCGACCACGCTGTAGGTGCGGTAGGACAGGAAGCCGACCAGGGCGGCACAGGCCGCCATGCCGGCCAGCAGGCCGTCGCGCGCCAGGCTGCCGTCGGCGCCCTTGAACACCGCCAGCGCCAGGCCCAGCCAGGACAGCAGCGTGATGCCGAAGGTCGCCAGCATGCGGTTCTTGATGCTGATGCTGGCGAGCTTCTGCAGCTTGCCACGCAGGCCCGGCTGCACCAGCTGACCTTCGCTCAGCGTGACCTTGCTCTCGCCGTTGCGCATCTTGCGGTAGAGATCCTCGGCCTGCTCGACCATCTTGCGGTCCGGGCGCGTGCGCACCGACATGTAGCCGATCATGGTGCCGTTCTGCCAGATCGGCGAGGCGTTGGCCATGACCCAGTAATGGTCACCGTTCTTGCAGCGGTTCTTGACCATGCCGCTCCAGGACTTGCCGGACTTGAGCGTGTTCCAGAAGTCGCGGAAGGCCTCCGGCGGCATGTCCGGGTGGCGCAGGATGTTGTGCGGCTGCCCCATCAGCTCGGCTTCGGTGAAGCCGCTCATCTCGATGAAGGTGCGGTTGATGTAGGTGACGCGGCCCTGCAGATCCGCCTTGGAGAGGATGAACTCACCCTCTTCCAGGAACTTCTCGTGGCCGGTGACTGGCAGATTGGTACGCATGTTGTTTCTCCGTGCTCTTGTTCTTGCGCCACTCAGGCGGCATCGGCCACGAGGGCCATGTCAGGACTGCTCATCAGGGTTTCTATGTCCATCAGGATGACCATGCGCTCGCCGAGCGTGGCCAGCCCGCGGATGAAGCGGGTATCCAGGTCGCCATGCAGCGGCGGCGCCTCGCGGATCTCCTCGGGATCGAGCTGGATCACGTCGGACACGCTGTCGACCACCACGCCGACCACGCGGCTGGAGATGTTGAGGATGATCACCACCGTGAACGCCGTGTACTCGGCGCTGCCCAGCGCGAATTTCAGGCGCAGGTCGATGATGGGCACGATGGTGCCGCGCAGGTTGATCACGCCCTTGATGAAGCCGGGCGCGTTGACGATGTGGGTGACCCTCTCGTAGCCCCGGATCTCCTGGACCTTGAGGATGTCTATGCCGTATTCCTCGCTGCCAAGGGCGAAGGTCAGGAATTCCTGACCCGTGCGCGGCTTGCCGTTTTCCTGTTCCATGTTCTTCTCCTAGACGGCACAGGCCAGTGGGGGACGCTTGCCCAGGCGGACGACTTCCGAGACGTCGAGGATCATGGACACGCTGCCGTCGCCCATGATGGTCGCCGCGGAAATGCCCGGGACCTTGCGGTAGTTGGATTCGAGACTCTTGATGACGACCTGGCGCTGGCCCAGGAGGTCATCGACGAAGAGCGCGGCGCGGCCGCACTCGGTGTCGACGATGATGAGGATGCCCTGCTCCGGCCGGTCGGACCGGGGTGCGAGCGCGAACACCTCGTGCAGCGCCACCAGCGGCAGGTACTCGCCGCGCACGTGGACGACGCGGGCATGGCCGCCGACCGACTTCACATCCTCCGCGCGCGGGCGCAGCGATTCGATGATGGCGGTCAGCGGCACGATGTAGGTCTGCTCGCCGATGCCCACCGACATGCCATCCATGATGGCCAGCGTCAGCGGCAGGCGGATGGAGATGGTCGTGCCCTGCCCGGTCGCCGACTGCAGCTCGACACGGCCGCCGAGCTGCTCGATGTTGCGCTTGACCACATCCATGCCGACGCCACGGCCGGACACGTCGGTGACCGCCTCGGCGGTGGAGAAGCCGGGCGCGAAGATGAGCTGCCAGACCTCCTGGTCGGCCGGGTTGTCGGCGACCGCGATGCCGCGCTCGCGCGCCTTGGCCAGCAGCTTGTCGCGGTTGAGGCCGCGGCCGTCGTCGCTGATGTCGATGATGACGCTGCCGCCCTGGTGGTAGGCCGACAGCGTCACCAGGCCCTTGACCGGCTTGCCGGCGGCGACGCGCTCGGCCTCGGTCTCTATGCCGTGATCGACGCTGTTGCGGATCAGGTGCGTGAGCGGATCGGTGATCTTCTCGATCACGCCGCGGTCGATCTCGGTGGCCTCGCCCTGGGTGCGCAGCTCGATCTGCTTGCCGAGCTTGCCGGCGAGGTCGCGCACCAGGCGCGGGAAGCGGTTGAACACCGAGCTGACCGGCAGCATGCGGATGCTCATCACCGACTCCTGCAGCTCGCGCGTGTTGCGCTCCAGCTGCTGCAGGCGCTCGTACAGGCGCTCCTGATCCAGCTTGCCGTCGTTGAGCGCCTCCATCTGCGCGGTCTGCGCCAGCATGGACTGGGTGATGACCAGCTCGCCGACGAGGTTGATGAGCTGGTCGACCTTCTCCACGCTGACGCGTATGGAAGTCTCCGGCGCCTGCGCCTTGGGCAGCTTGACGACATTGCCGCCGGCCGCCGGCTCGGGCGTGACCGCTTCAGCCATCGCCGCGGTCGGCGCCGTGACATCGGCCGCCACCACGGCTTCCGGCGCGGCCACGGCCACCTCCGGAGCCACCGCCTCGGCCTGCGCCAGCGCTCGGATCTGGCCGATGAGGTGGCTGACCACATCCTCGGGCACCTTCTCGCCGCCCTGGTGCGCCGCCAGCTGCGCCAGCAGCACATCGCGCGCGGCCAGGGTGACATCGATGATGTGCTCGCTCAGCGGCATCTCACCCTTGCGGGCGCGGTCGAGCAGCGTCTCCAGGTCATGGGTGACCGCCGCCATGTCGGGAAAGCCGAAGGTCGAGCTGCTGCCCTTGATGGAGTGGGCGGCGCGGAAGATGGCATTGAGGTGCTCCGGATCGGGATTGGCGCGGTCCAGTCCCAGCAGCAGCGCCTCCAGACTGGCCAGATGCTCCCCCGCCTCCTCGAAGAAGATGGCGTGGAACTCGCTCATGTCCATGTCGAAGCTCATGTCCTGCTCCTTGCGCTCAGGGTTTCAGCACGCACAACACCAGGCGGCCCTTGCCATAGCCGTCGATGTCGACATCCAGATCCAGGCACTGGTCCGGCCCCACGCTGGCGAGCTGGGCCGGCAGCGCCTGCGGCGGCAGGAACTTGTCGCGCAGGGTCACGCGCTCGCTGTCATGGCTGGTGAACAGCCGGGACAGCACGTTGAGCACCTCGGCGAAGATCTCGGCCAGCGACTCGTCCAGCGCCTTGGCCGCCGCCGACTCCGCCGCCACGCGCGCGGGAATCAGGGCGAACGCCGCCGAGGCCGAGGCCGCGAAGGAGACATCGGCCATGCAGGCAGCCACCGGCTGCTGATGTCCGTCGTGATAGAGGCCGCCCAGCGGCAGCAGGCCGGCGCCCGGCTTCGACGAGCGGGTCACCTCGACCTCGCGGCGCACGAACGCCTTCAGCGTCTGCGCGACAGTCTCCAGGGATGGCAGCTTGTTCATGACCGCCCTCCTCAGCTCAGGTAGTCGTCCAGCGCGCGCTGGAAGTCATCGGGCGTGAACGGCTTGCCGATCAGGAAGGCGGCGCCGGAGGCTTCGGCGAGCGAGCGCATCTCCTGGCTGACCTCGGTGGTGACGAAACCGAAGGTGGTGCGGTTGCCATCCTCGCGCAGCCGCTGCAGCACCTCGATGCCGGTCTTGCCGGGCATGTTCCAGTCGGAAATGATCAGGTCCGGCGACTCGCGCTCGACCACGGCCAGGGCCTCGTCGCCGTCGGCGGCCTCGACGATCTCGTGTCCGCGGTAGCCGGCCTGGCGCAGCATGTGGCCTATGACCAGGCGCATGGCCTTGCTGTCGTCAGCGATGAGCAGTTTCATGAAGGTTCCCCACAGGTGGATGCAGTATTTCCTGCAGCCATTCTCGGCAAGGAACCGTTGGCGCTTTAGGCGGGCTTGGGGGGTTTTGCTGCGGAGATTTGCAAACGAATGTAGGCCCCGTGTAACCGCCGGGGCCGGCGGCGCTCAGCGCGCCGCCAGCAGCCGGTCGAATACCAGGGCGACCTGCGCGCGGCGGGCGTCGTCGACATAGTCGATGTTGCTGCCGCGATGGTTGATCTCCCAGAACACCGGGTCGGTGGTGTTGACGATGCCGTCGCGCGACTGCCGCAGCCCGGACTCCGCCACACCGCCCAGCGAATCCAGCACGCGCGCCAGCTCGGCCTGCCGCCCCGCGCCGGCGAAGTAGCCGGCGAGGATGGCGCGCGACTTCACCAGCCCGCTGTGGCGCTCGGCGCCCGGGAAGGCCAGCACGGCGTCCAGCAGCTCCGGCGCCTGCGCGTAGCCGCGCTCGTAGGCGACCTCGGTCAGCTCGGCCAGCTCGTAGCTGATCAGCTCGTAGATGAACACCAGCCCGTGGCCCTGCGCGAAATCGGCGTAGAAGCGCAGATGGCGGATCAGCTCCGGCACCAGCTCGGGCCGGTCGGCGAGCAGGCGGCGGATCAGCGTCTTGTAGTTGTAGATGACGTTGTAGACCGGCGCGTTCTCCTTCTTCTTGATGGCCTCGCGGGTGAAGGTGTTGAACACCCGCACCAGCAGGTTGAAGACAGCGTCGTTGCCCAGCCGGGCCTCCTCGTGGGCGGCGTTCTTGATGGCGTGCACGAGCGCGCTGACCGCCTCCGGCATTTTCGCCAGCGCGATCTTGAAGGCCAGCACGAGCTGGTTGGCGATGCGGTACTCCATCCAGATGCGCTCGCGCACGATGGCCTCGGTGGCCTCGCTGGACGTGCCGAACAGCAGGCTGCTGGAGACCTTGAAGAACTCCGGCCGCAGGCGCGGCTTGATCTCGCGCACGCGCGCCAGGTCCAGCGTGTGCGCCCTGATGGCGTCGAAGGCGACATCGCGGTCGGCGCGGTCGACCGAACGCTGGAGCATGCTGCCGAGGTTGATGATGCGCTGGTTGACGCGCTGCTGCGCCTCGGCCACCGCATACTTGCCGGCGGCGGCATCCTGCAGCTCGTGCATCAGCGACAGGTGGATGCGCTTGATGATGGTCAGCGGGTCGATGAAGCTGAGCACGTAGAAGTAGTACGGCATGAGGAACAGCCAGCCGAGCATGGCGCAGACGCCGTCGATCCAGAACGGCAGCTGCGGCGTCCACACCGTGAACGACAGCGAGATGGCGAACAGCGAGTGCGCGGCGAGGACGGCGCAGCCCAGCAGCACCAGCAGGTTGATCTTGTCGCGGATGAAGATCTCGATCAGCTTGGGCGTGTACAGGTTGGCGGTGAGCGGAATCGCCAGCGAGATGAAGGTCAGCAGCAGCGCGAGGATGTTGTTGTAGGCGCGCGCGAACGGCGAGGCCACCGCGCGCACCATGTTGGCGTCCACGGTGAGGTCGCTGAGCTTCAGGGGCAGGCCGGTCACGGGGTGGGTCGCGTGCCAGAACGACCAGGCCGCCTCGGCCCAGAAGCCGAGCAGGCTGACCGAGACCACCACCAGCAGCAGACGCAGCGCGAAACGTTGCAGATCCATGGGGTTCATGCTCCACGGGCCCGTGATCGGGCCCTCTTGTCATGAACCTTTCATGGCATAGCCGTGACCATTGTCACAAGACGCGCCGGCCCGCCGCGCGACCGGCTGCCATGTCCGCCGACAAGTGGCGGGCATCCGCTCAGGGCCGCCGGACGCCGGCCAGCCGGCAGCGGTCGAGTTCGCGCTCCTCCGTCCCGGCACGGGCCAGCAGACGGGCCTCGCGGCCCTGCCCCCACCAGACCACCTCGGCATTGTCGTAACGCGCGCCGCTGGCGCTGAGGGCGTGGCGCAGCGACTGCTCGCGGCCATCCACGCGCAGCCAGACCTGGTCGCGCAGACTGTTGTAGGTGACCGGAAAGATGCCCCGGCTGTCGCAGCGCCAGGTCTCGTACTGGTTGAAACGCTCCGGATCCGCCAGCTCCACGCTCACCGGCAGCGTGTCGAAGAAGAGCACGCCATCCGGCGCGCCACTATGCAGGCAGATGAACTGCACGCGCTCGCTGCCCGGCCCGGCCTGGTAGACCGCGCTGCCCTTGTAGACCGTCGCCACCGGCTGGCTGCCCACCGGCGCCGTCGCCGGCTCGGCCGACACCGGCTGATCGAAGGTCAGACGGACGAACTCGGCGTCATCGGCGCGCGCCTGTGATTCGGCATGGCGGAGACAGTCGCCGGCGCCGGCATCCAGCACCTCCGCCGGCGAGGCCGGGAACAGGCCCGCGTCGTCGGCAGCCCAGGCGGCAGGACAGCCGGCGCAGAGCAACGCCAGCAGATACGGAGACAGACGCGCCGCCCCTTGCTTCATGTCGGTGACCTTCCTCACGCCCTCCGCCTCCGCGCGCCGGCCGGCACGCGACAATGCACTGGCGACAAGAGTAGAGTGTGCGCATCGACTCGTACAAGGAGCCAGCCATGGCCTCGCCAGCATCCGGGCAGACGCCGGAGCCCCAACCCTCGACCGACTGGCGCGAGGAGATCGCCGACGGCGAAGCCGAACGCTTCGAGGCCCATGCCCAGGAACTGCTCCAGCTGCAGCGCCGCAACGCGCGCGGCGGCAGGCCGTCGCGCGCCCTGCATGCCAAGGGCATGCCCGGCGTCGAGGCCGTGTTCACCGTGCACGCCGACCTGCCCGCCATCGCCCGCGTCGGCCTGTTCTCGCGGCCCGGCAGCTACCGCACCTTCGTGCGCTTCTCCAACGGCTCCGGCGCGCGCCAGGACGACCGCAAGCCCGACATCCGCGGCGTCGCCCTCAAGCTCATGGGCGTGACCGGGCGCAAGCTCATCCCCGGCATGGAGGACGCCCTCACCCAGGACTTCCTGCTCATCCGCACGCCGGCCACGCCGGTGCGCGACGCCGACGAGTTCATGGCCCTGGTGCGCGCCTCGACCTCGCCCGTGACCGGCCTGCCCCGGCTGCTGCGCCAGCTCGGCCCGCTGCGCCTGGTCACCCTGCTGGCCCGCGCCATGCGCTCGCTGGCGCCCATCGACTCGCTGGCCACCACCAGCTTCTACAGCGCCCTGCCCATCCGCTTCGGCGACCACGCCGTGCACTACGCCCTGCGCCCGCACACCCTGCGCGAAGCCGGCGACTGCCGCGGCAGCGGCCCGGACTACCTGGCGCAGGACCTGGCCGTGCGCCTGCGCAACGGCCCGGTCAGCTACGACTTCCAGATCCAGTTCTACACCGACCCGGTCAACACCCCGATCGAGGATGCCTCGGTGGAATGGAAGGAGAGCCACTCACCCTTCGTCACCGTCGGCCACCTCAGCCTGCTGCAGCAGGATGTCGCCAGCCCGGCGGCGCGCCGGCTGAGCGAATTCATCGAGACGCTCTCGTTCGACCCCTGGCAAGCGCTGACCATGTTCCGCCCGCTCGGCAACATGATGCGCGCGCGCAACGTCGCCTACCGCGTCAGCACGCAGGCGCGCGAGGCCGCGCCCGAGCCCAACGGCGACGAGCTGCTGGGCTGAGCGCGCGGTCTCAGCAGGCGGCGCCCGCCGCCTGCGCGGCCGCCGGCAGCGACGGAATCACGTAGAGCCCGATCAGCAGGCAGTGGCAGGCCGCGCCCGCGGCCACGAAGACATGCCAGATGGCATGGGTGTAGCGGTACTGCTTGGCGGCGTAGAAGCCTGCCCCCACCGTGAAGCACAGCCCCCCGGCCAGCAGCAGCCAGAAGCCCGGACGCGCCAGCGTGTGCCAGAGATCCGCGATCATGACCATGGACAGCCAGCCCATGAGCAGGTAGGTGATCAGCGACAGCTTCTTGAAACGGTGGATGAACCAGATCTTGAACAGGATGCCGGCCAGCGCCAGCCCCCAGATCACGTAGAGCATGACCAGCGCGAGATCGTGCCCCTGCAGCGTGATGGTGAGCATGGGCGTGTAGGTGCCGGCGATGAGCAGATAGATCGCGCAGTGGTCCAGGCGCTTGAACGCGGCCTTGGTCGGCTCGTGCGTGATGCTGTGGTAGAGCGTGGAGCACAGGAACAGCAGGATGAGGCTGGCGCCGTAGACCGCGACCCCGGCGAGCTGGCCCGGCGTCAGCACCGGCATGCCCTTCACCAGCAGCAGCGTGGTCGCGACGATCGCCGCCGCCGCGCCCAGGCCATGGCTGAGCGCGTTGGCGATCTCCTCCTGGATGGCGTAGCCGGTGGCGGCCTGGGGGGATCGGGTCATGGCGGGCTCCTGCGGGCGGGTGTCGGCATCATGGCAGGTTGCGGAGCTGGGGGACAACGGCCGGCGACGAGCGTGATGGCGAGACGCTCAGGATAGGATGGGACTCTAAAGCGCCGCGCTACTAAAATGCGGGGGAACGTCGGGAGGACTAACGTTTGAGCTCAGGCCGCGGCCCGTCAGGCACGTCGGCCTGCAACGAATGGTTAGCCGCCATCGTGAATGCTGGGGCTATTCCCAATTTTTTCGTGTCTTCTCTACAAACTTGTCAACTAGTGCATTTGCGACCAAGACGATGTTTTTCTCGTTCATCTTGTCTATGTGGGCAACGTTGATGTGTGTCATGAAGCCTTCCTCCCGCAACATGTCCATAAGGGCCTGACGTACCGCTTCGGCCTCGGCCGACTTACTCTCAATCAGTTTTGACGCAACAAAATATGTTGCATAGTTCGTCAAGTGGGCCACCGCAATGGAATACCCATTGGGGTTGACGGAATCATTTACGTCTTGACTTACATAAATTAAAAACTTCGCTTTCGGCAATCTCTCTGTAATTTCCATTCCCGCCAAGCCAAGCCTTTTTTTTATTGCGGCCGAGAACTGCTTTTCAAGTTGAGGATCCTCGCACACCACCTGATAACTTACTTGAATCTTCGGTTCCGATGCGCCTGCAGGCAAAGCCAAAGTTCCAACGAGGAAGATCACGCTAAAGATGAGCGAATTGAACATGCTTTTGTACTTCATGATTTCCTTCCTCCGTCAGTTACGAACTTTTCCCCGGACAGGCGGCTAACTCCTGCGCTCACCGGCGCCGAGATCGCGAAGCGTCCGAGTGCAGCGCGTTGTTAGCCCTTCGCCCGCAAATGCGAAGCTTACAAGACTGCGTGGCTAGAAGCACTTGGTCGTATTCCTCACGATCGCAATTGTCCGCGAGTAAGGATCGTAGGCCTGCCCGAACATTCCGATCTCTTTACCAAAGACGTTCACCTTTCCTATTGGAGGGTCGCCCTTATCATTTTCACCACGATACTTCTTGAGGACTGAGAAGGGCTTGTTATCTCTTGAAGGCTGAGCAGATATCTTCCAGGTGCCATTGCTTACATGGGCATAGGACATTTCCGGCGAGTCTTGATAGTACATTTTGTGCCCCCAGGGGAATTCGTTGCCCTTGAGAATGCTGCGCCAAGCAGGGGTATCGTTACGAGCGAGAAAATGCTCCGCGAACTCTCTACCTGTTACGGGCTGCTTCATTGTCAGTAGGAGCTCCGAGATATCCGGATATTTTGACCAGATCGACTCGCGGACGAGGCCAACTGGGAGTACTTCGTATGCATATCCTTCAATTATTTCCAAAGCTTCCTTCTCTTCCGCATCCATCTGCGATGGATATCCCTGAATCGGTACATTTGCCTTGCGATATCGCGATACCCGACCCGTATCTTCTAGTTGTTTGCAGCCGTCGTAGAAGTCCGCGCTGATTAGTGTTGGAGCGGGTCTTCCGTCCGTGAGGTCAAACTCGACGATACGAGGCAGGGCGCCGTCGTCTCCTGCACAAGACGGCAGTGCAACGTACAGGTATTTGTTATGCGCTAACTTCTTGACGAAGGCGTGCTCGGTTATCGATTCATGCAACGACCACGTGCCTGTATTGGCAGCCCAACCTCTCGAATATGAGCATGCCCATCTGTAGTACACAGAGGTGGTCTTGCCCGCAAACGCGATCTCGAAGGAAAGCTCCGCCGCCGAATCAGGAGGTACCGCTGGGGCCGCTGGAAAGGTGGCAACCGCAATGAATGCTGTACAGCCGCTTAGAAGTGCAGCTGAGAGCGCGATGGTGACTACGATCAGATGGGGCATTGTCGTGAGCTCACGAAGGGCTAACGTTTTAGTTAGGGCGACGCCGAAGGCGTCCGCCTTGAACGAGTTGTTAGAAGGCTGGCCGCACTTTAATCAGTGTGCGAATTTCTTCAATTACGCGATGAAGATAGGCCATATCTTCTTCATTCAGTTCTTCGCCAACGTGGTGCGCCCTGCGCTGTTCAAAAAATAGGCATGTTCGTAAGTTATGAAGCGATCCGCCAAGCTGTGCATTTGCGATTTCTGCACAGGCTTTGTGAGAGCCACATCTTTCATAGCCGTCGTATTTAAGCGCGAACCTGAATATCAGATCCAAGTCAGCATTTGGAGGAGGGATGTCAGCCTCAGAGAGGAGCTCGCTCTCTATTTCCTGCAGCTGCGACATGCTTCCAGCCCTCTAACTCTCAGCATCAGCGGCGGTGTGCAGCGCCGTCCGCTGCATGCTGTAGTTAGGCATCATCTGCCCGATGCCCATTGTTGGGCAGCCTCGTTTGCGTCTTCCATCTGCTTTCCCAGCACCCCAAGTAATCCACCTTCCCAACGACCAAACGCAGCTTGGCCACTCGGCTGAAAGAGCTTCTCGGGAAGAGTCCGAATCAGATAGACAGGATTCTGACCTGCGCTGAAATCAGATCCGATTGCGGAGAACTCCTCGCCTTCCATGAGGAACACGGGGGTGCCAGCTCTGGCGAGCACCACCTTGTCGAACTGCCGTCCCGACTCGTGGAGCGCCTGGGCAGACTGGAACAGCGCCCGAAACAAGTCCACTGGCGCAGCGCTCTCAACTGCACGCAGGTCGAGCACTAACACACTTGGATCGACATAGTAGCCATAGTGTGTGCTGAGGGAGTAGCCATCGTTTCGGGGATCGGCACTGAGCATCCTTTGAACTGGCTGCCCCACGAGCAGGAAATTAAGGCACCAGACAACCAGTAGTGCTACGACAGGCGTGGCAACGAAAAGCCACCATCTCCGTCGTCTTCGCGCCGGTTCAAAAGCACTCAGATCAGACATTCGTTCCTCCAGTTCGTTCTGCATGCCTAACTCAAATTGGATGGCAAAACTGCCGCGTAAGAGTGGCCATCTGCCATGTAACACACTTGGCAGAGCTGCAAGTCTTTGACTGGAAAGGAAACCTGAAAACCAAACATAGCACTCCCTGCCATCTAATCCTGCTGCTCTGCTCCCAGAGACTTCTTATGTGGCACGCCCTGCCATATAAGAACGACCTCGCGAAACCAGCCCACCGGGTCTGGCCTCGTATTCAGGCCGCGACAAGGAACGTGAACATCATGACCAGCAATATGCCATCTAACATCAGCCACGGACAAGCACCCCGGCTACTGCGCCCCTGCCTGAATTCCACCCAATCGGCACCCGCCCGCCTTGACGCTCCCCCCCCCCC
>Ga0222424_100700_pt1 | contig 13050 bp, 9 predicted proteins | sample 2B2ome_FD_182468 | JGI IMG/M metagenome (GOLD analysis project Ga0222424, IMG submission 182468) | Enriched microbial communities from leaf-cutter ant dump, University of Wisconsin, Madison, United States - 2B200A (version 2) | ecosystem: Environmental > Terrestrial > Nest > Insects nest > Nest...
TGGCGGCGTCCCACCACCAGGCGTCGAGGCCGGTGCCGTAGCGGGGCGCGCGTGCCGGCCGGCCGAAGCGGTCCCAGGCCGCGATGCGGAAATAGGGCGTGTGGTAGTTCGGGATCATCAGCCATTCCGCGCGCAGGATGCGGTCGAGCGCGCGCACGCGGGTGACCAGCGCCTCCCGGCTTTCGGCATGGGTGATGCCGGTGATCAGCGCGTCCACGGCGGGCGAGCGCAGGCCGGCCAGGTTCTGGCTGCCGGGGGTATGGGCGGCGGCCGATCCCCAGTAGCCCCAGAGCTCGTTGCCGGGCGAGCTGGAGCCGGGGACGCCGGAGACTATGAGATCGAAGTCGAACTGACGCAGGCGCTCGATGTACTGGGCGGCATCGAGTATGCGGATGTCCAGGCGCACGCCGAGGCGGGCCAGGTTGCGTCGCAGCGGCTGCACGATGCGCTCGAACTCGGGCTGCACCAGCAGGATCTCCAGCGCCAGCGGGCGGCCGGCGGTGTCGCGCAGGGCGCCGTCGCGGTAGTGCCAGCCGGCGGCCTTGAGCATGGCCTGGGCCTTGAGCAGGTTGTCGCGGTCATAGCCGTCGCCATGGCTGACCGGCGGCAGCACGGCCGGCCCGAAGGCGGCGGCGGGCAGCTCCTTGCGCCAGGGCGCGAGCAGGCGCAGCTCGGCCGGCGAGGGCAGGCCGGTGGCGGACAGCTCGGAGTTGTCGTAGTAGCCCTTGACGCGTGTGTAGGCGCCGTAGAACAGCGCGGGATTGGCCCACTCGAAATCGAAGGCCTGGCTCAGCGCTTCGCGCACGCGGCGGTCGTCCAGCGGCTTGCGGCGGGTGTTGAAATAGAAGCCCTGGGCCGTGGCCGGCCGCTGGTGGCGCTGTTCCAGGCGTATCACCTCGCCGCGGCGCACGGCCGGGAAGTTGTACTCGGTGGCCCAGGTCTTGGCCTTGATCTCCTGGCGCAGGTCGTACTGGTCGGCCTTGAAGCCTTCGAAGCCGATATCGATGTCGCGGTAGTAGCGGTAGCTGATCTCGTCGAAGTTGCCGAGGCCGCGGTTCACGCCCAGGTCGCGGCCCCAGTAGCCGGGATCGCGCCGGTAGGTGATGCGCCGGCCGGGATCGATGCTGGCGATGCGGTAGGGGCCGCTGCCGACCGGTGGCTCCAGGCTGGTGCGGTTGAAGTCGCGCTTGCGCCAGTAGTGCTCGGGCAGGATGGGCAGCTCGCCCACGATCAGCGGCAGCTCGCGGTTGTCCTTGCTGCGGAAGCGGAAGCGCACGGTCAGCGGGTCGATCACATCGACCGCCGCGACATCGGCGAAATAGGCCTTGTAGACCGGCGCGCCTTCGCGCCGGATCAGGTCGAAGGTGAAGGCGACATCGCGCGCCCGCACCGGTACGCCGTCGTGGAAGCGTGCCTGCGGGCGCAGGTGGTAGACCACCCAGGAGGCATCGTCCGGGTCGTGCTCTATGCGTTCGGCGAGAAGGCCGTAGCGGGTGAAGGGCTCATCTTCGGAGGCGGTGGTGAGGGTGTCGTAGAGCCGTCCCAGACCATCGGCGGGCACGCCCTTGTTGATGAAGTCGTTGAGGCTGTCGAAGGTCCCGGTGGCATCCAGGCGCAGGCGCCCGCCCTTGGGCGCATCGGGGTTCGCGTAGGGGAAGCTGCGGAAGCCGGCCGGCAGCGCCGGCTCGCCGTGCAGGGCGATGGCGTGGCCGCTGACCACCGCGGCGCCTGCCGGCTGGCCGGCCAGCAGCAGCATCAGGCTGCCAAGCAGGGACAGGAGGCGCGGCGCGTGCGGCAAGACAGACCTCGCGTGGTCAGAGGGCCCGTGGACTCAGCATGTCGGGGACGACGCGCAGGACCAGTATCTGGCCGGGCCTCAGCTCCTGCAGGTCGCCGTTCCAGGCACGCAGCTCGGCCAGGGTGACCTGGTACTGGCGGCGCAGGGTGTCGAGCGTGTCGCCGGCCACGACGCGGCGGCGGATCTCCACGCGGCCGTCGTTCTGGCTGCTGGCGACCGTGATCACCTCCGGCGCCGCCGGAGACGTGATGATGCCGGCGCCGGCCGGAATGACCAGTTCGCGCCCGATGTCGAGCGGAGTCGACAGCGCGCTCTGGTTGGCCGCGCTGAGCTGGGCCGGCGTGGTGTTGTAGGCGCGCGCGATGGAGTACCAAGTCTCCTTGGCCTGCACGAGATGACGGCCGCCGCCCACGGTCTGGCGGACCGCCACCGGCAGCACCTGGGCCGGTGCCGGCGCGGACAGCATCTGCACCGTGCCATCGTTCTGCGCCACGCGCACGGCGGACGAGCTGTTGCCGAGCTGCGCCAGCTGGTTCTCGCGGGTGACATCCAGGCTGGCCGGCACATGCACGTGCGCCGGGCCGTCCGGGTCCATGCCGTCGCGGCGCAGGCCGGGATTGAGCAGGCGCAGGGTGGGCAGGTCTATGCCGGTGACATCGGCGACATCGTTCAGGGACAGCGGCCCGCGCGCGGTGACGGTGCGGAAGACCGGGCGGTTGGGCAGGGTGGCCAGGTTCACGCCGAAGCGGGACGGATCACGGAAGAGTGCGACCACGGCCATGAAGCGCGGCACGTAGTTCATGGTTTCTTCCGGCAGGCGCAGCGACCAGTAGTCGGTGGGCAGGCCGGCGGCGGCGTTGCGTTTCATGGCGCGCGAGACGGCGCCGGGACCGGCGTTGTACGACGCCAGCACCAGCGACCAGTCGCCGAAGGTCGCGTACAGGCTGGACAGGTAGTCATAGGCCGCGCGCGTGGATTCCATGGGGTCGCGGCGGCCGTCGTACCACCAGCTCTGGCGCAGGCCGTAGAGGCGGCCGGTGTCGGGAATGAACTGCCAGAGGCCGGCGGCCTGCGAGCGCGAGGTCGCCTGCGGATCGTAGGCGCTCTCGATGATGGGCAGCAGCGCCAGCTCGGTCGGCAGCCCGCGTCGTTCCGCCTCGGTCACGGCCAGGTACATGAAGCGCGAGGCGCGGTCCAGCACACGATCCAGATAGGCCTGCTTGCCCTGCAGCCAGAGCTTGTGCTGGCCGATGCGGGCGTTGTCCACCGGTGTCATGGCGAAGCCATCGCGCAGGCGGTCGATCAGGTTGTCGGCCTCGCTGCCGGCGCGGACGACGCCAGCCGGTTCGCGCGGACCGTCGAGCGTGAGGACGCTGCCGTTGCTCAGCGTGATGGTGGTGCCATGACCGGTGGCGGCTTGTTCGCCGCTGGCGGTAATCACCGTGCTCGCGGCCGGCTCATCGGCGCTGGCCGGCAGGCAGGTGCCCAGGGCCAGGGCGAGCAGGGACAGCCGCAGGCCACGCCCCGGTACATGCCGGCATGACATCGGATCAGTCACGTCTTTCGCGTGTTTCAAAAGCATCGGCGTTTCCGGTCGGCCAGCAATAAGGACGGTATGCGATATGAATGAGTCATACAAGAATCAGGCCACGCCGCATTCTAGACAGGCTTTGCTTTTGCTGGCAACTCTTTAATTGTCAGCAGTAAATGCCTGATCTCCTTCGTGAAGTCAGCCCTTGAAGCTGTCTTTCCATGCGCGCAGGGCGGCCAGTATGTCCGCTCTCGATGACAAGTCGGCCGCGGCATGGTGACGGACGGCCGTCACCACCGAGGGCTGCCCGGCGCGCAGGTACGGATTGATCAGACGTTCGAGGGCGAGTGTGGTTGGCAGGCTGGGCCGGTTTTTCGCGCGCCAGGCGGCGACCCGGTGCTGGTGCGCGCGGATGTCCTCGTTGTCCGGCTCGACCGCGGCGGCGAAGCGCAGGTTGGCTTCCGTGTACTCGTGGGTGGGGTAGAGCACGGTGTCCGCCGGCAGGGCGTCGTAGCGCGACATGACCGCCGCCAGGTCGGCCCCGGTGCCGTCGAAGAGGCGGCCGCAGCCGGCGCTGAACAGGCTGTCGCCGCAGAGCAGCAGGCCGGCGTCAGGCAGGTGGTAGGCGATGTGGCCGTGGGTGTGCGCGCCCACGGCCAGCACGTCGACGCGCCCCAGCCCCGGCAGGGTCAGCCTTTCGCCGCCACGCAGCAGCTCGCTGACGACGGCACCGGCCTCGGCCGGGCCGAACACCGGCACCGGATGCTCGCGCAGCAGCGCGGGAATGCCGGCGGTGTGGTCGGCGTGGCGGTGGGTGACGAGGATGCCGCGCAGCGGCGGCCCGCCGGCGGCGAGGGCGGTCAGCACGGGGCCGGCGTCGCCCGGGTCGACCACCCAGCGCAGTGCGCCGTCGGAGATCAGCCAGATGTAGTTGTCCTCGAAGCAGGGCAGCGCCTGCACATCGAGCGCGGGAGTGGATGACATGGCTCGGGTGAAGCTCAATAATGTCGCCATGAACCTACTACAGAACGTCCGCCCTGACATCCATCCCGCCCGCTGGCCGGTCGAGAGCCAGGAGCGGGCGCTCGACCGGCTGAGCGGCCCGTGGCGGGACTGCCTGCGGCGCTGCCATGGCCTGCAGGCGGTCACGGTCGGCTCCTCGCTGATCCTGCCGGCGCGGGGTCGTGGCGATGATGGCTGCCGGATTCCCAACCACGCGCTGCTCACGGCGGACACCGCGCTGCCGCCCTGGCCCGACATGCCGGTGATCCGCGCCGACTGGCGCCACTGGCCGGTGCGGCCGGGCAGCCTGGACATGGTCATCCTGCCGCTGGATGTCACGCACCTGGCGCATCTGTCGGCGCTGGTCGGCGAGATCGCCACCGCGCTGGGGCCGGATGCCTGGCTGCTGGTGATGACCCAGGCCGGCCTGCTCGACCGCTGGTGCCGCTACGGCATGCCCCTGGCGGCGCGCCGTCATCTGGCGCTGCGCGAGGCGCACTGGGGCGACGCCCGCAAGCTCAGCCTGCTGCCGCCGGCCTGGTCGCATTACTGGTCGGCGCAGTGGCAGAATCTGCTGCCGGGCACGGCGCAGTGGACGGTGCAGCTCTGGCAGAAGGAGACGCTCTGCCCGGTCTCGCCCGAGCGTCGCGGCGGCCGCCGGCCGGCGACGGCCTGGTCCGGCGCCTGGGCACCGCAGCCGCGCGCCGGCGCCTCCCATATCAAGAATCCCGTCAAGGACTGTGCATGACTTCGCAAGTGGTGATCTATACCGACGGCGCCTGCCGCGGCAATCCCGGCCCCGGGGGATGGGGCGCGCTGCTGTCCAGCGGCGAGCACCGCAAGGCGCTGTCGGGCTTCGAGGCCCAGACCACGAACAACCGCATGGAACTGCGCGCGGCGCTGGAGGCGCTGCAGGCGCTCAAGCAGCCCTGCCGCATCACGCTCTGGACCGACTCGGAATACCTGCGCAAGGGCATGACGGAATGGCTGCCGGGCTGGAAGGCCAAGGGCTGGCGCACGGCGGCGAAGCAGCCGGTGAAGAACGCCGATCTCTGGCAGGCGCTGGACAGCCACGCGGCGCGCCATGACATCGACTGGCGCTGGGTCAAGGGCCATGCCGGAGACCCCGGCAACGAGGCGGTAGACCGCCTCGCCAACGAAGCCATAGACCAGGGCCTCAAAGACAAGGCCGGCAGGGGCTGACCATGCGCCAGATCATCCTCGACACCGAAACCACCGGCCTCGATCCGTCGCAGGGCCACCGCCTGATCGAGATCGGCTGCCTGGAGCTGGTCAACCGCCGGCTCACGCGCAGGAGCTTCCACCACTACCTGAACCCGGACCGCGAGATCGAGGCCGGGGCCATGGCGGTGCATGGCATCACCAACGAGTTCGTCGCCGACAAGCCGCGCTTCAACGAGGTCGTCACCGACTTCCTCAAGTTCGTCGAGGGCGCGGAGCTGGTCATCCACAACGCCGCTTTCGACATCGGCTTCATCAACCACGAGCTGGCCATGCTCGGCCTGCCGCCGGTGACCGGCATCTGCACCGTGCTCGACACCCTGGCCATGGCGCGCGCCAAGCATCCCGGCCAGAAGAACAACCTGGACGCGCTGGCGAGGCGCTACGGCGCCGACAACCGCGACCGCACCTACCACGGCGCGCTGCTCGACGCCGAGATCCTGGCGGATGTCTATCTGGGCATGACCGGCGGCCAGGTCGGCCTGTCGCTGGGGCATGACGATGACGCCGGCGGCGAGCAGGGCGGCTCGGCCGACGCCATCCGCCGCCTGCCGGCGGACCGTCCGCGCCTGCCGGTGCACGCCGCCGGCGCCGACGAGCTGGCCGCGCACGAACAGCGCCTGCTCATCCTCGACAAGGCCGCCGGCGGCCGCTGCCTGTTCCGGGACGCCTGATGGACGAACGTCACCAGTCCGCGGTCAGCTTCAGCGGGCCGATACCGTACGAGGCCGGCGTGCTGGCCTTCTCCGGCAGCCGGTTGCTGGTCGATGCGGCGCAGCCCGGCCGCTTTCCGTCCTTCATCGATCTGGCCGCGCTGATCCCCGCCGAGGCGCAGCTGCATCATCTGGGACTGTGGGAGGGCCGGCCGCTGTTCACGGTCGGCGTCGAGCAGCCGTTCATGGCCGACGGGCCGTGGGCCTGGGTCGATCTGCGCCGTCTGCTGGGCACGCTGGACGACGCGCTCTTCCAGCTCGCCGGCCGCGCCTCGCAGCTGCTGTCGTGGGCGCAGGACCATCGTCATTGCGGGCGCTGCGCCGCTGTCACCCGCCTGCATGAGGGCGGCGAGCGCCTGCTGGTGTGCACGGGCTGCGGGCATGGCGTCTATCCGCGCATCAACCCCTGCGTCATCGCCATCGTCACGCGTGGCGACGAGGTGCTGCTGGCGCGCTCGCACCGCTTCACCAACGGCATGTTCAGCGCGCTGGCCGGCTTCATGGAGGTGGGCGAGAGCGCGGAGCAGACGCTGGTGCGCGAAGTGCGCGAGGAGGTCGGCGTCGAGATATCCGGCATCCGCTATTTCGCCAGCCAGCCCTGGCCTTTCCCCAGCAACCTCATGCTCGGCTTCATCGCCGAGTACGCCGGCGGCGAGCTGCGTCTGCAGGAGGACGAGATCGCCGAGGCCGGCTTCTTCCATTACACCGACCTGCCTTTGCTGCCGCCGCCCGGCAGCATCGCGCGGGCGCTGATCGATCATTTCATCGCGGAGCGCAGGGCGCATCATGCTTGAGTGGATTGCCGACTACGGCTTGTTCCTGGCCAAGGGCCTGACGGTGGCCTTCCTGGTCGCCCTGGTGTTGATGGTGCTCAGCCGCGCCCGCCGTGAAGGCATGGGCGAGGGACTGGCATCGGGCAGCCTGCATGTTGAGGCGCTGAACGACCGCTACCGCGCCGAGGCCGACGCCCTGCGCACGCTGGTCTGGGATGACGCGGCCTGGAAGGCCGAGCGCAAGGCCCGCAAGGCGAAGGACAAGGCCGCGCGCAAGCAGGGGAAGTCCGGCGACGAGGCCGCCGCACCGAAGGCGCGCGTGTTCGTGCTGCAGTTCCGTGGCGACCTCGCGGCTTCCGCCGTGGCCCATCTGCGCCACGAGATCTCGGCGCTGCTGGCGGTCGCCGAGGCCGGGCGCGACGAGGTCGTCGTGCTGCTGGAGAGCCCGGGCGGCATGGTCCATGGCTACGGCCTGGCGGCATCGCAGCTGGCGCGCATCCGCGATGCCGGGCTGCAGCTCACCGTCTGCGTCGACAAGGTCGCGGCCAGCGGCGGCTATCTCATGGCCTGCATCGCCAGCCGGCTCATGGCCGCGCCGTTCGCCATCATCGGCTCCATCGGCGTGGTCGCGCAGATTCCCAACATCCACCGCCTGCTCAAGAAGAACGACATCGACATCGAGCTGATGACCGCGGGCGAGTACAAGCGCACGCTGACCATGCTCGGCGAGAACACCGAGGCCGGGCGGCGCAAGTTCCAGGAAGACCTGGACGACACCCATGTGCTGTTCAAGGATTTCGTCCAGCAGTGGCGGCCGCAGGTGGATATCGCCCAGGCCGGCACCGGCGAGCACTGGTTCGGTCGCCGCGCCATCGAGCTGCGGCTGGTGGATGAGCTGCGCACCAGCGACGACTACCTGCGCGAACGCGCCGGCGACGCCGATCTGTTCGCGCTGCACTGGCGCATGCGCAAGACCCTGGCGCAGCGTCTGGGCATGGCGGCGGAGGAGGCCTCCGACCGCCTGCTCATGCGCTGGTGGCAGCGCGGCCTGAACGGGCCGCGCTTCTGAGGCTGCCTGAGCGCGGCGACCCCGCCGCGCTCAGGCCTCGCCGGGCGTGTAGCCCAGGTTGGGCTCCAGCCAGCGCTCCGCCGTGGGCAGGTCCCAGCCCTTGCGGCGGGCATAGTCCTCGACCTGATCGCGTCCGATCTTGCCGACATTGAAGTAGTCGGCCTGCGGGTGCGCGAAATACCAGCCGGAGACGGCCGCCGCCGGCAGCATGGCGTAGTGCTCGGTCAGTTCCATGCCCGTGTTTTCCGGGGCCGAGAGCCAGCGGAACAGCTCGGCCTTCTCGGTGTGTTCCGGGCAGGCCGGGTAGCCGGGCGCGGGGCGTATGCCGACGTACTTCTCGGCGATCAGCTCGTCGTTGCCCAGGGCTTCATTCGCCGCGTAGCCCCAGTAGTGCTTGCGCACACGGCGGTGCAGGCACTCGGCCAGCGCCTCGGCGAAGCGGTCGGCCAGGGCCTTGACCATGATGCTGCTGTACATGTCGCCGGCCGCGGAATACTGCAGCGCCAGCTCCTCGGCGCCGTGCACGGAGACCGCGAAGGCGCCGGCGTAGTCGGCCACGCCGCTGTCCAGCGGCGCCACGAAGTCGGCCAGCGACAGGTTGGCGCCATCACCGCCCTTGTCGGTCTGCTGGCGCAGGCAGTGGATCTCGCCCAGCGCCTGCGTGCGTTCCATGTCGGCCCAGACGCGGATGTCGTCGCCGCCCACGCGCGCCGCCGGCCACAGGCCGATGACGCCGCGCGCGCGCAGGCTGTCGTCGGCGATCAGCTTGCCGAGCATGGCCTGGGCATCGTCGAACAGGTTGCGCGCGGCCTCGCCGACGACGTCATCCTTCAGGATCTTCGGATACTTGCCGTGCAGGTCCCAGGAGATGAAGAACGGCGTCCAGTCGAAGTAGGTCAGCAGCTCCTCCAGCGTCACCGGCTCCGCGCCCGTGCCGGGCTGGCTGTCGAACACGGTGATGCCGGGGCGGTTGGGCGCGACCGGACGGGCAGAGGCCCAGTCTGTGGCCAGGCCGCGCGCCACCGCCTGCGCGTAGGGCAGGCGGGCGGCCAGCGGCTGGCGCTTGCTGATGCGCTCGCGCACCTCGGCGTATTCGCTGCGTCGCTCGGTCACGAAAGCCGGCTTGAGTTCGCGGCTGAGCAGGGTGGTGACTACGCCGACTGCACGCGAGGCGTCCGCCACGTAGACCACGCTGTCGTTCTTGTACTGCGGGTCGATCTTCACCGCCGTGTGCGCCTTCGAGGTGGTCGCGCCGCCGATCAGCAGGGGGATGCTGAAGTCCTGGCGCTGCATCTCGCGGGCGACATGCACCATTTCATCCAGCGAGGGCGTGATCAGGCCGGACAGGCCGATGATGTCGACCTTCTCGTCCTTCGCGGTCTGCAGGATCTTCTCGCAGGGCACCATGACGCCGAGGTCGACGACATCGTAGCCGTTGCAGCCGAGCACCACGCCGACGATGTTCTTGCCGATGTCGTGCACGTCACCCTTGACCGTGGCCATGAGCACCTTGCCCTTGGACTGGCTGTCGCCGCTCTTCTCGGCCTCGATGAAGGGAATGAGATGGTTCACCGCCTGCTTCATGACGCGCGCCGACTTCACCACCTGCGGCAGGAACATCTTGCCCGCGCCGAAGAGGTCGCCGACCACGTTCATGCCGTCCATGAGCGGGCCTTCGATGACGTGGATGGGCCGCTCCGCCGCCTGTCGGGCCAGTTCCGTGTCCTCGACGATGAAGGCGGTGATGCCCTTGACCAGCGCGTGTTCCAGACGCTTGTTGACCGGCAGCTCGCGCCAGGCCAGATCCTCGGTCACGGCCTTGGCGCCGCCGCCGCGATACTGCTCGGCGACCTCCAGCAGGCGCTCGGTGCCGTCCGCGCGGCGGTTGAGGATGACATCCTCGACGCGCTCCTTCAGCTCCGCCGGCAGGTCGTCGTAGATCGCCAGCTGGCCGGCGTTGACGATGCCCATGGTCAGGCCGTTGCGGATGGCGTGGTACAGGAACACCGAGTGGATGGCCTCGCGCACCGGCTCGTTGCCGCGGAACGAGAACGACACGTTGGAGATGCCGCCGGAGATCTTCGCCCAGGGCAGCTCGCGCTTGATGAAGGCGCAGGCGTTGATGAAATCGACCGCGTAGTTGTTGTGCTCCTCGATGCCGGTGGCGACCGCGAACACGTTGGGGTCGAAGATGATGTCCTCGGGCGGGAAGCCGACTTCGTTGACGAGGATGTCGTAGGAGCGCTTGCAGATCTCGTTCTTGCGCGCCTCGGTGTCGGCCTGGCCGACCTCGTCGAAGGCCATGACGATGACCGCCGCGCCGTAGCGCAGGCAGAGCTTCGCCTTCTCCTTGAACTCGTCCACGCCTTCCTTCATGGAAATGGAGTTCACCACCGGCTTGCCCTGTATGCACTTCAGGCCGGCTTCGATGATCTCCCACTTCGAGGAGTCGACCATGATCGGCACGCGGCAGATGTCCGGCTCGGTGGCGATCAGGTTGAGGAAGGTGACCATGGCCTGCTGCGAATCCAGCATGCCTTCGTCCATGTTGATGTCGATGACCTGCGCGCCGGCCTCGACCTGCTGGCGCGCGACATCCAGCGCCTCGGCGTAGTTCTCCTCGCGGATGAGGCGGGCGAACTTCTTCGAGCCGGTGACGTTGGTGCGCTCGCCGACGTTCACGAACAGGCTCTCTTCGGTGATCGTGAACGGCTCCAGGCCGGACAGGCGGCAGGCCGGCGTCAGCTCGGGCACGACGCGTGGCGGCAGCCCGGACACGGTGTCGGCGATGGCGCGGATGTGCTCCGGCGTGGTGCCGCAGCAGCCGCCGACGATGTTGAGGAAGCCGCTTTCGGCGAACTCGCGGAGGATGGCCGCCGTCTCCTCCGGCGTCTCGTCGTATTCGCCGAAGGCGTTGGGCAGGCCGGCGTTCGGGTGCGCGCTGACGTAGGTCTCGGCCTTGCCGGCCAGCTCGGCCACGTAGGGCCGCAGCTCCTTGCCGCCGAGCGCGCAGTTGAAGCCGATGGAGACCGGCTTCGCGTGCCGCACCGAGTGCCAGAAGGCCTCGGCGGTCTGGCCCGAGAGCGTGCGCCCGGAGGCATCGGTGATGGTGCCGGAGATCATGACCGGCAGCTCGACGCCGATCTCCTCGAACACGCCCTGCACGGCGAAAATGGCTGCCTTGGCATTGAGCGTGTCGAACACGGTCTCGATCAGGATCAGGTCGGCGCCACCCTCGATCAGCGCCAGCGTGGCCTCGCGGTAGTTGTCGGCGAGCTCGTCGAAGCTGATGTTGCGGAAGGCCGGGTTGTTCACGTCCGGCGAGATCGAGCAGGTGCGCGAGGTCGGGCCGAGCACGCCGGCGACGAAACGCGGCTTGTGCGGCTCGCGCGCCGTCCACTCGTCCGCGACGCGGCGGGCGAGGGCGGCGGCCTCGCGGTTGAGCTCGGGCACCAGTGCCTCCATGCCGTAGTCGGCCATGGACACGCGCGTGCCGTTGAAGGAGTTGGTCTCCAGGATGTCCGCGCCCGCCGCGCAGTAGGCGTCGTGGATGCCGGCGATGATGCCCGGCCCGGTCAGCACCAGCAGGTCGTTGTTGCCCTTGACGTCGCGCGGCCAGTCGGCGAAACGCTCGCCGCGATAGTCCGCTTCCTGCAGCTTGTGGCGCTGGATCATGGTGCCCATGGCGCCATCGATGATCAGGATGCGTTCTGCGAGGGCTTGCCGGAAGGCTTGCTGGCGGGCGTCGCGGGCGGGGCTGGACATTGGGGGATAGCATCCATCCAAAAAAATGGATGGATAGTGTAGCAGACTCATGGGGCCGGCGTCGTCTATACTGCCGGTCTGTTTCCGACTGACGAGAGACTACGGATGAGCGAAGCGGCTGTTACCGATGTGGTGGTGAACGAAACCGGCACCAACCTGGTGATCACCGAGACGGCACAGGGCTATCTGCGCGAGCTGCTGGGCAAGCAGAACAGCGAAGGCATCGGCGTGCGCATCTTCGTCGAGAACCCCGGCACCCCGCGCGCCGAATGCTGCATGGCCTACTGCACCCGCGGCGAGGAGCAGGCGGATGACCTGCGCATCGACTTCGAGGACTTCCCGGCCTTCATCGAGGGCCGTTCCGCGCCCTACCTGCTCGACGCCGTCATTGACTTCAACAAGGACCGCATGGGCGGCCAGCTCACCTTCAAGGCGCCGCGCTCCAAGGTGCCCAACATCTCGGCCGACAGCCCGATCGAAGAGCGCATCAACCATGTGCTGTTCAGCGAGATCAACCCCGGCCTGGCCGCGCACAACGGCAGCGTCAGCCTGCTCGAGTGCTACCAGGACCCGGACGAAGGCTGGGTCGCCGTGCTCAAGTTCGGCGGCGGCTGCCAGGGCTGCTCGGCGGTGGACATGACGCTGAAGCAGGGCGTGGAGACCACGCTGAAGGCGCATATTCCGGAGCTGGCGCGGGTGGCGGACAGCACCGACCACAGCAAGAAGGACAACGCCTACTTCAAGTGAGCGGGCGTCCTCACGTGATCTCGATGCCCGCCATGCGGGCGAACGCGGCGAAATCGAGCGCCGTGTTCTGGTCATGCACGATGCGCCACTGGCCGTCTTGCAGCTGGAAGACATAGGTGAGCCATGTGGCGACCGGCGTATCTTCCGGTCTGGCGCGATACTGGTATCTGACCAGCGCCATCGCCACGTCTTCACCGACGACCTGGTGAACGACCGAACCTTCCCACACCCAGTCCGGGTCTTTGAACCATTGCGCGTGTATCGCAATGGTCTCGGACGGCGTGGTGAAGGCATGTCCATTCTGAACAATCGTATAGAGGGTGTCGCCTTTTGTGAGATGCGACTTGAATGCCTCTATGTCCCTGCTGGCAATGGCCTGGAAGTGCGCTCGCAGGGCCGCGTCAAAGTCT
>Ga0222424_100701_pt1 | contig 12968 bp, 8 predicted proteins | sample 2B2ome_FD_182468 | JGI IMG/M metagenome (GOLD analysis project Ga0222424, IMG submission 182468) | Enriched microbial communities from leaf-cutter ant dump, University of Wisconsin, Madison, United States - 2B200A (version 2) | ecosystem: Environmental > Terrestrial > Nest > Insects nest > Nest...
CTAGTGAAAAGCAGCGTCCTCATTTACCCTTCCACATTTCACCATCCAATTTCTCACTAATCAACCTTTCACTAATTAAGATGAACATCTACCAGCACATTCATGCCGGCACGTAGTTTTTGTATCAGGGAGTCATTTTTGTTCACAAATTCAATTCTTACCGGAACCCGCTGTACCACCTTTACAAAGTTGCCGCTGGCATTGTCTGCCGGTAATAATGCCGATATGGACCCTGTTGCCGGCGAAAAGGAACTTACCACACCCTCAAAATGATGTTTGGGAAATGCATCCACATCGATGGCTACTTTTTGCCCGGTCACCATCCGCGACAACTGGGTTTCTTTAAAATTGGCCACCACCCATTTATCGTTGTCCAGGATAATACTGAACAATTGGGCTCCTGCCTGAATGAACTGACCCGTCTGCACCGGTACTTTGGAAACCACACCATCCTCATGTGCCACGATAACGGCATAGCTCAGATTAAGCTTTGCATTTTCTACATCCACTTCACGTTGGTGCACCATTGCAGATGTAACACCAATTTCCTTTGATGTGGCTTTTGTTTGCAGGCTGACAGCTCCGGTCTGTTCCGCTGCCTGGCCCCGCTGCTCCTTCAGGATGGTAAGCTGCCTGTCGGCAGTTTGCTTGGCTGCAAGCGCCTGCTCGTATTGCTGTTGGGTAATAGAGTGATCTTTAATAAGATTCTCGTAGCGCTTCAGGTCTTCGGTTGTACGCCATACATTCACTTTGGCAGCCTCGATCTGCGCATCTGCAGTAGCAACAGCCGCATTGGCCGTGCTGATGCTTTTATGGGCAGCCTCTGTTCCTGCCCTGGCGGCAGCCACATTGCTCTCCGCTGTAGCCAGGGCAGCCTCGGCCTGTTCCAGCGCCATTTTCAGATCTCTTGTATCCAGCACTACCAGGGTATCGCCCTTATGTACAAACTGGTTATCTTTTACTTTTACTTCTGCAATATATCCCGAGATCTTGGATATAACCGGGTTCACATTCGCTGCGATCTGTGCATCATCTGTATCTTCATGATGCTTGCCGTAGATATAGGATTTGATCCCAAAATAACCGCCGCCCACTACCAGCACCGCAAGTATGATGAAGAATACGGGGCTTCTTTTTTTCTTTTGATTGGTTTGGTTTGGTTGAACTTGTTCCTTTGCCATTGTATAACGATTTAAATAAGCTTTTTATAAATTATTGAAACAACATACCCGAGCTTTCCAGCAACTTCTGATAAGCCAGGGCTGCATCTGCTTTGGCATTTAATACATTGATCTTAGACGACAACAATGCTACATTCGCATCCAGCAGGTCGGTAATGGTAACCAGGCTATTGTCATATTTATTCTTTGTGATGCGGTAATTCTCTTCAGCCTGTATCAGTGACTTATCATGTACCTCTATCTTTTTCTTTGTCAGCAACGCATTCTGGTAATCCCTGTTGATCTGTAAACGGATGTTATCGGACAGCATTTCTTTGGAAGCGGACAACTGCATCGATTGTGCTTTCGCCTTCTTGATCGCGGCGCCGGTTTTCCAAAGACTGGAAAGGCTATATTGTACGCCCAGCCCGGCATTTACCGCATTCGTCACTGATAAAAAACCGGGAATATTGACTGCAACATATCCTCCTGTAAGCGCCAGAGAGGGAAGGTAGTTTGCTTTTGCCGCCTTAATACCCAGGTCCGACGCCTTTTGCTGATAACCCAGTGCCTTCATATCCTGCCGGTCTTCCAACGCTTTTCCTTCATAGTAGGCAAAGGACTGCTCCTGAGCCACTTCGTTGATAAACGCCGGATCAACCTCAATTACCGTGGTTTGCGGTAATCCGAGGAGGAGGTCCATATTTACATTTGCAATATTATAATTGCTCTGCGCTTCCAGCAACCGCAATTCGATGTCGGAAGTTTGCAGCTGCGCTTTTAACCGGTCGTTACGGGCCATCAGTCCGTTATTTTCCAGCCGGATAAAATTGGAATCCCTGCTTTCAGAAGCAGCCAGGTTCTCTTTAATCACATTAATTACCTGCGCCGCCTTAAACAGGTTGGTGTATGCTTCAATAAGATTATAGATGATCGCATTCTGGTCATTACCGGCATTCAGCTTTTCTGCTTCCAGAAGGTATTTGGCAGACTGGATGCCGTATTTGATCTTACCACCTGCATACAACGGAAGCGACAGATTGGCCATCCCATACATCGCCTGGGAAATTTTGGGAACCCCGCCACCGGAACCGCTTCCGGATGATTCTTCCTCGTTTTGCGCGGTCTTCATATCAATTTTGGCCGTCGTCAAACGCATATAAGACCCACTGATTTTAAAGTCCGGTAACTGATGGTTTTTTGCTTCTTCCAACGCCGCTGTTGCCTCCAGCACTTTCGCCTGATCAATCTTCAAATGTTTGCTGCTTTGTAAGCCCAGCTCCACGGCCTCCTTCACTGAAAGCCGCTTTACTTCCTGGGCAGAAAGGGTATTGTTCAACACCACGAACGCTAAAAAAAGGGTTGCAATGGCTGTTATTCTTTTATTCATATAAAAAATCAGCTTTTACTTTTAATTTATTTATCCGTGTCTTTCACCAGCAGGTAGCTTCTGACAACCGCCTTCAGGTGGGTTTTCAGCCGCGGAATAATCACCTTTAAAAACTCTCCTTCATCCTCCGGGTTGATACGGTATTGCTCGCACAGGAACCGCTGCGTGTTAAATGCCTGGTTAATGGTTCCGAACACGGTTAACGCCAGAATAGTGATGTCTACATTCTTCTTGAAAATGCCTGCTTTGGCCCCGGCTTTTATAGCACCTTTTATCAATGAAGTATTTTTCAGTTTCAGGCTTTTTACACCATCATACATTACTTTGTTCTTCATGACCCCCTGTTCCCGCACCATCAGCAAATGAAAATGCCGGTTAGCCGCAATGGTATCAATATACGTTTCAATGATCCGGTCAATCTTATCCGCCGGTGTTACATCGCTGGCGAAAACAATTTCCTCCAGCTTCGCCCGCATGGTCGTTACGTACTTAATAAAAATAGCCTCCAGCAGCTTTTCCTTGGAACCGAAATAATAGGAGATCATGGCTACGTTCACTTCGGCAGACTTTGCGATATCGCGCACCGACGTATTGTCGAACCCTTTACCGGCGAAAAGTTTTACCGCCGCTTCCATAATTTCCAGTTGCTTTTGTGTAAACGCTGCTGACACTTAAAAAAATTTCTACCACAAAGGTATTAAACAAGTGTTTAATTAATCAAACACTTGTTTAATTTTCGCCAAAAAACAAAAAAAAATTAACCCATGTCAAGCCGTGAGACTCAATCACTTAAGCCATAATCTGCTTGGCCATAATGGCAAATTCATTCCTATTTAATTGAAATACAAAATCCAAGAAACAGTCCCTCGCAGTTGGCGATCATAATTTTAACAAATCAATGATCGTATAAAAAAAGTCATTGTCATTGACCACAACGGCCCATGAAGTGCCGGTGGTGCTGACCCGCCGGGGGAGGATGTGGCAACCAGATAACCAATACCATCCTTAAACCTGCCTTTTGCAGAAAGCTGCAAGGCCGGCAATATCATAACGGTGGAAGACAAGCATCTTAAACGTGCCGGTTTTTTCAACAGCACTTTGTTTATTGTAACTGGTATTTATGCAGGTAGCGGTTGTACAATTGCTTCTGTTTATTATTGAGATCAAGCTTACGGCCCTGAATGTATGCTTCCGTTACCACACTTTCCTTCATGTCCAGTATATCACCGGTGGTGATCACGATATTAGCATCCTTACCTGGTTCAAGGGATCCGGTGCGGTCACCGACCCCCAGGATCTTTGCGGGGCTTAAGGTAATGGCCTGCAGCGCCTCTTCCTTGGAAAGCCCGTAGGCTGCGGCCGTTCCTGCAAAGAACGCCAGGTTGCGGTAGCGGGATGAGCTTTCATCGTCGTTCAGTGCAAAAAGCACTCCGGCTTTTTGTAATATTGCCGGGGTTTTAAACGGCTGGTCCACATCATCATCTTCCAGTGTGGGCAGGGCATGTATCGAATTGAGGATTACCGGAATGTTGTTCTGTTTCAACAGATCCGCAAGCAGGTAACTGTCACTGCCGCCAACGATCACCACCTCAATGTCGAAGGTCTTTGCCAGATCAATGGCCATTAAGATCTGGCGGGATATATCGGCATGAATAAACAACTTCTGTTTTTTTGCAAACAGAGGCTCTAATGCTTCAAATTTAAGATTTACGGCTTTTTTCTCCGTTGACCGGCTATAGGCTTTTGCTTCCTGCAGGAACGCTTTCAGTGCATCGATCCGTTTCATCCCTTCTTTTACAAGATCCGTTGCACCGGGACGCCGCGATTTCAGCAAGCCCGGCAGACTCAGGAACATTCCGTTATCTGCCTTATACAACGCGTCCTCCCAGGTCCAGGCGTCCAACTGCACTACAGAAGAAGACCCGGCCAGTAAACTACCCGCAGGAGCGATCTGTGCCAGCAGAATCCCGTTTGACCGCAATGTATTGATGACCCGGGAGTCCGTGTTATAGGCTACTATGGAACGAACATCCGGATTATAATCGCCCAGCTCATAAAAGTCGTTGGTTGCCCGTACGCCGCTCATGATCTCCCGTAAGCCCAGATCCGTATTCGCCAGGATCAGACCAGGATAAACGTGCCGGCCGGCGGCATCCACTACCACAGCACCGGGAACGGTTTCGGCATGATCACTTACTGTTTGGATCTTTCCGTCCCTGATAATTACAACGCCCTGCCGGATCACCTGGCCCGTACCCGTATGAACGATCCCATTGCGGATCATCAGGGTTCCCTCCTGTTTTTTTGCAGGATACACATTCTCCTGCGCTATTACCGGTACCGCCAGGAACAAGAGACTGATATACAGAAAAACTTTCATCAGGTTCGATTTTAAGAATTAGAATTCAAATGCATCCGCAGCCAGCACCCCGTCTGCATGTTCATGGTCTTCGCAATGCAATACCACCTGTGGCGTCGGTTTTGCCGGTACCGTAGGGGCGCCACCCTTTGCAGCCGAGAGCATCTTTTGTATCAGCCGGTTTCGCTCTGCCGTCCTTTGCACCCGGCTCTCACTGTCTTTTTCCCGGTCAAAATAGACGGTACCATCTACCAGTGTATACAGCGCCCGGGCATAAATACTCAAGGGGTTATCGCTCCATAACACAAGGTCTGCGTCTTTTCCGGCTTTAATACTTCCCACACGATTATCTATATGTAATGCCTTTGCAGGGTTCAACGTTACCATTTTAAAGGCATCCTCCTCCGGAATGCCACCATATTTTACCGTTTTTGCAGCCTCCTGATTCAACCGGCGGGCCATTTCCGCATCATCACTGTTGATGCAAACATTCAGCCCCAGCCGTTGCATAATGGCAGCATTATACGGTATGGCATCCTGTACCTCATTCTTATAGGCCCACCAGTCGGAAAAGGTAGATACATTGGCCCCATGTTGTTTAATACGATCGGCTACTTTATAGCCTTCCAGTACATGTGTGAAGGTATTTACCTTAAAACCAAATTTCTCGGCCACATTGATCAACCCCAGTATCTCACTTTGCACATAGCTATGACAGGTGATAAACCGCTTATGATCCAGGATCTCCACAAGGGCGTCCAGTTCCAGATCCCGCCGCACCGTTTTATCGCCCGACCGTATCGTTTTTTTATAATCGCTGGCCCGCTGAAACGCGTCGTTCAGTACTTCATACACGCCCATGCGTGTATCCGGATAGCGGTTGTTTCCTTGCGTAGCGGAGCTGCGTTTTACATTTTCGCCAAGGGCAAATTTTATAAAGGGATCCGCCCCTTTAAATTTAAGTTCCTCCGCATCTGCACCCCAACGCAGTTTGATCAGCTGGCTTTGCCCCCCGATGGTATTTGCCGATCCATGCAGGATCTGGGAAGTGGTAACCCCGCCGCTCAGCTGCCGGTAGATATTGATGTCATCCGGGTTCAGGTTATCGCCGATCCTTACTTCCGAAGTAACCGACTGTGCGCCCTCATTGATGGAAAAGGTCGCAATATGCGAATGTTCATCAATGATTCCCGGTGTAAGATGCTTACCCGTTCCATCAATCACCCGTGCCCCGGCGGCAGCAAGCGCCTTGCCTACCTGAACGATCTTACCGCCTTTTACCAGCACATCTGTTTGTTCCAGTCTTCCATCAGATTCATTGGTCCAGACCGTTGCATTTTTTATCAGGATGGTCTCCTGTTGTGGCAGCACGGAATATCCATAACTGTTAAAGGGGTACACCACCCGGGCAGCCGGGCTTACAAAGGATTGTTTTGAAGAATCCTTTACGGTTGCCGCCGCACCGGTCATTGTGGCTACCCAGCTTACCGGTTCTCCTTTTTCATCAGCGCCGATCCCCTGCCAGGTATCACCATAATTAACCCCGCTCAGCCGGACCAGTTCCCCCGCCTGCCTGCTTTCAAATACAGAGTCCTTTTGTCCGGAACCGATTACTTTAGTTGTAGGTTTTAATGAAAAACTGATCGAAACCAGGCTTCCGTCTGTGCTGAACTTTGTTGTTAACGATTCGGGGGCTTTAACCGTAGCCAGCGTATTGCTTTTTACCTCCAACTGGTACCGGGTCACCACGCCACCGGAGGTAACGCTCAGGGCATACTGCCCCTTCAGTTCGGTACTGTTCCGGGCATTGATATCATAACGCTCACCCTGTATCCAGTTTTCCAGTATGCTTGTTTTTTCCGCGAACAGATTGCCCGTTGTGATCAGGAAGTTGGCCAGATGCCCCGGTTCGAGGCTTCCGACCTGATCTCCTATCTTAAGCAGGGTGGCCGGCGTTCTGGTAAGCGCCTCCAGTGCCGTTTTTTCCGAAAGCCCGTTCTGAATAGCTTTTCTGAGATTGGGCCAAAACGTTTTGATGTCTTTCAGGTCTGCAGCCGTAAGCGCAAAAGGGATTTTCTGTTTTTCAAATGCAGCCGGATTGGTAGGCGCCAGCTCCCAGTGCGCCAGGTCGCTCCACGCAATAAACCGTGCGTCCGCCGGATCTTCTACTTTTTGCGCATCCGGAAAGTTCAGGGAAAGGATATAGGGCGCCCTGGTAGCTGCAATTTCCCTGATCCGCTGGTATTCATTACCGCCACCCTTTATGATGTATTGCACCCCAAACTCATCGCCAATACCGTCCGCTCTTAACCCGCTCCATTTATCGGTTGTTTCAAAGATCTGGGGCAACGCCTGTATCGCATTCCACGCTTCCAGCGTCTTATTCACCCCCTCTTTCTCCGGCCTGTTCTTATACCACTGCGCATCCAGGTAATTTTGCCGCAGCAATGCTACGGCTCCCATAAGACTGCCGGGATAACTTTGTTTGGATGCCCCCTTCTTAAATGAATAAAAGGCCGCTGCCTTTTCTTTTATAATACTCAGATTTTCTTTTTTTGCAGACAATGTGGCCACCACGCCGGTCCCCCGGGCAATTCCATCTTTCTGATGTACCAAAACGGTTCCAAAGCCCAGCTCGCGTAATGGTTGTGCGGCGGTTTCATCGGTGCTGAAAAAGTCTGCAGCATTTACCTCACTTTTAATGGCCTGGTTCCAGTTATATGCGCCTTTTGCCGCACTATTAAACTGCTGTGGCGCGCTGTAATCGAATACCATGTCCGCGGTACGCTGCGATACACCATAGTCGCTGTAAATATCGATCAGCGAGGGATAAATGTATTTTCCCTTACAATCGATCACTACCGCATCGCCGGGAACAGCGCCGGTGCCTACGCTAACAATCTTTCCTTCTTTGATGACAAGCGTTGCATGCTGAATGGTGGTGGAAGGATCCTTAATAATGGTTGCATTAGTGAAGGCGAAACTCCCGGACCGGGGATCAGCTACCCCGTTTACCGGAAATGTGGTCTGGGCGGCTGCCATCAACCCCGGAAGCAGGCCCAGGAGCAACAACAATTTTTTCATCCGCAAATAATTTTTCAGGAAAATAGGCAAAATAATCGGTATCCCTGCAATGAAGTTGCATTGGCCCGAAATAGTTGTAGGAGACCCTGCGGTCTCCTACGGTACTTCTGCATCCTTGCAGCAGTATATTAAATGCTATTTTGTTAAGCGCTGAGTTGACTCCGATTTTTATAAGCTTTCCCCGTGCTGCGACCGGTCAAGCCCCTCCAGCTCTTCATCTTCACTGGCACGCAGCGGTGTAATGAGGTCGGTTATTTTTAAAAGTATAAAAGACATCACCAGAACAAAAACAATCACGCCCAGCAATACCAGCACATGGGTGGTAAACAATTTGGTTTCGCCAAAGAAGAGCCCGTTGCCGGTTGCGTTGGCTGTATTGATCGCCTGGTTGGCAAAAACACCCGTAAGCAACATTCCAACCATTCCTCCTACACCATGGCAGGGAAATACATCCAGCGTATCATCAATACCGGTCTTTGTTCTCCATTCTACCATCATGTTGCTGATAATAGCGGCCACCACACCAATTACCAATGCATGCGGAAGACTTACAAAGCCCGCCGCCGGGGTAATGGCCACCAGGCCCACCACAGCACCAATGCTGGTGCCCATTGCAGATGGCTTTTTACCTCTTAATGCATCAAAAATAATCCATGCAAAAGCTGCTGCTCCGGAAGCCACAGCCGTTGTGGCCAGGGCCGATGCCGCCAGGGCATTGGCGGCCATTGCAGAACCACCGTTGAAACCAAACCAGCCAAACCAAAGCAAGCCGGTACCTAATAATACATAGGTAATACGGGCCGGTTTATTTTCGCTGGTATCCGTACGTTTCTTCAGATAAATAGCCCCGGCCAGGGCAGCCAGGCCAGCGCTCATATGTACCACGGTTCCACCGGCAAAATCGAGTACCCCCAATTTGGCCAGCATCCCATCCGGGTGCCAGGTGGCATGCGCCAGCGGGCAATAGATGAAGATAATAAACAGACATATAAAGAAAATATACGAAGTAAACCGGATGCGTTCAGAAAATGCCCCCGTCACCAGGGCCGGCGTAATAATGGCAAATTTTAACTGAAAAAAGGCAAAAACCACCAATGGTACCGTGGGAGCCAGAGGCCAGGGCTTGCTCTCCAGCACTCCATTCATCAGGAAAAAGGTTCCGGGATTCCCAATTACACCACCGATGGAATCCCCAAAGGCCAGGCTAAACCCGAAAACCACCCAGATGATCGAAACAATTGCCATACAGATAAAACTTTGCAGCATGGTAGAGATCACATTTTTCTTTTTTACCATACCACCATAAAAGAAGGCCAGTCCCGGCGTCATGATCAGAACCAGGGCCGCCGAGGTCAGCATCCAGGCCGTATCACCGGAATTGATCTCCGCGAACTGCTTTATTTCTGTAGGATTATGACCAAACAAAAGACTTAAGATTACAATAAGAATTAATAAGGCAAAAGGAATGATAGCTAGTTTTCGAGTCATTGACATATTGTATATATTTTATATTTTAAATTATAGATAAAAAAACAATAATGTAAAATTAATTTAGCTAAATGTTATACCAAAAATAGTGTTTAAACAGATAAAAAATCAAAACATTATAAAAAATAATACACATATTATTTTTTATAATGTTTAAAACAGGTTCTTTTTAGCCCATTTTCAGCGATTTACACGTTTTTTAAATATATTATAACTATATATAATATCAATTTCACAGGAGCATTTTTCAAAAAATCGCCGAATCAGACATAAAAAAGGAGCTCTGATTACAGAGCTCCTTTTTATATTTTTTTTAAATGGTCCTGTTTAACGCCTTCCCGGGTATACTTTCAGCGCCTGTTCCAGACAGTCCATTGCCGCATTTATTGCATCCGTATTTAACACATAAGCTAACCGTACCTCATTGACTCCCAATCCGGGTGTTGCATAAAAGCCGGTTGCCGGGGCCAGCATCAGGGTTTGATCGTTATGTGCAAACGATTCAAGAAGCCATTGGCAGAACCGGTCGCAATCATCTATAGGCAGCCGGGCTATGGCATAAAAAGCTCCGCCGGGATTAGGACAAAATACACCATCCATGGCATTCAGCCGCTGTACCAGGAGGTTACGCCGCCTGCGGTATTCTTCCCGGGTTCCATCAAAGTAATTCTCCGGCAGATCTACAGCCGCTTCGCCCAATACCTGGGCCAGCCCGGGAGGGCTCAGGCGCGCCTGGCCAAACTTCAGCGCAGTTTGATACACCTCTTTATTATGCGTAACCAGTGCCCCGATCCGCGCACCACAGGCGCTGTACCGCTTACTGATCGTATCCATTACCACCACATGCTCCTCCAGCCCGGGCAATTGCAGCGGGCTCAGGTAATCACTATCATCCTCATACCGGAACTCCCGGTACGCCTCATCGGAAAACAGGAACAGTCCGTGTTTTTTACAAATACCTCCCAAGGCTGTTACTTCGGCGCTGCTGTACAGGTAGCCGGTAGGGTTATTGGGATTGCAGATAAGGATGGCCTTTGTTCTTTCGGTGATCACCCGTTCAAATTCCGCAACGGGAGGCAGCGCAAAACCGGTATCAATACCGGAAGGAATAGGAACTACTTTTATACCTGCCGTACAGGCAAACCCGTTATAATTGGCATAAAAAGGCTCCGGGATGATCACCTCATCCCCCGGGTTCAAACAGGCAAAGAAAGCAAACAGGATCGCCTCGCTTCCCCCGGTGGTGATCATGATCTCTTCGTGCGTTACTGCAATCCCGATTCTTTTATAATACTCGACCAGCTTCCGGCGGTAACTTTCATTCCCGGCACTGTGGCTATACTCCAGCACGCGCATATGCACATCCCTTACCGCCTGCATGATGGCGGGGGGTGTTTCAATATCCGGCTGACCAATATTTAAGTGATATACGGTCACTCCCCTACGCTTTGCAGCTTCAGCGTAAGGCACCAGCTTACGGATCGGCGAAGCCGGCATTTCCACTCCTCTTTGAGAAATTCTAATCATACTGAAAAATGAGAGGGCAAAAATAAAAAAATTCCACCTTTACAGATGGAATAAGTTGAAACTGTTCAATAAAACTAAAAAAACTAAACTCTTAGATGATCTCACCGGTAAAATATACCGTTTTTGGCTGGGCGCCTTTTATTTTAATGGTTACATCTTTCTTAAAAGAACTTCCAGCAGCAGCCGTTGCATCATACCCTACTTTTATCTTACCTACTTTACCCGGCATAATGGGAGCCGACGGTTTTTCTGCTACGGTACATCCGCATCCTACCAGCACGCTTTCCACGATCACCGGTTTTTTACTGATATTGGTAAATTCCATAAAAAAGGTTGTTCCTTCTTTAAACTTTAATTTACCTACCTTATATTCTTCTTTTGCCATTTTGATCACCTGGTCTGCCGGAACTGCTTCCTGTGCTTTGGCAGTGGTTACAAAACCCATAAAAAACAAAAATGCTAAAAGGTAAAAATGCTTCATAATCCTATTTTTTATTGACTACAGATGTAAAAACAACAAAATTACGGTATAGATGTTCAACAGTTTCCAAAAGTTGCATGCTTCTTTGAAAAATTATTCAGCAATGAGTATATTGTGATATCCCTATTTTTGCCAATATGGAGAATAAGACTTCCAACCTTACTACCCCGGGCGAAATGCTTTCTTTTGATAAGTTCAAAGATGGCATCCTGCACGACTACTATATTGCCTGCCTGAGTCGTGAAACCAGCTTGCTGGGCCGGAGGGAAGTATTGACCGGTAAAGCAAAATTTGGAATCTTCGGCGATGGGAAGGAAGTGGCCCAGATTGCGATGGCCAAGTTTTTTAAACCGGGCGACTGGCGCAGCGGATACTATCGCGACCAGACCTTTATGTTCGCCATAGGAGTGGGTACCCCCCAACAATATTTTGCACAGCTGTATGCAGATCCCGATCCTAAAAATGAACCGTTCAGCCTGGGTCGGCAGATGAACAGTCACTATACCAGCCGGAATGTGGATGCGGAAGGTAACTGGCTGAACCTGGCTGCGATCAAAAACACCGCTACGGATATGGCCCCTACCGCAGCCCAGATGCCCCGGTCCTTTGGGTTGGCTTATGCCTCCAAAAGCTTCCGCGAGGTACGGGAACTGCAGCCGTTCACCAATCTGTCGGACAACGGAAACGAGGTTTGCTTTTGCACCATCGGAGATGCCTCTACCAGTGAGGGACATTTCTGGGAAATTGTAAATGCGGCCGGTGTGGCACAGGTTCCCCTGGTGATCTTTGTATGGGACGATGGGTACGGCATTTCGGTGCCACGCGAAATGCAAACCACCAAAGGATCGATATCCGCAGCATTAAAGGGATTTGAAAAAGAAGAAGGCACCAATGGCTTCTATATTTCGAAAGTAAAGGGATGGGACTATATGGGAATGATCGAAGCGTTTGAAGAAGGCATCAGCCTGGCGCGCGAAACCCATACGCCGGTGCTTTTTCATGTAGACGAGCTTACGCAGCCCCAGGGGCACAGCACTTCCGGCAGCCATGAACGGTATAAATCTACCGATCGCCTGGAGTGGGAACGGGAACGGGATTGTCTGAAAAAACTGAAAGAGTGGATCCTGAAGAACGGACTTACGGATGAGGCCACCCTTGAGAAAATAGAAACCGATGCCCGTAAAAATGTAAAAGAAAGCCGGGATACTGCCTGGAAGGCGTATCTGAAACCGATAAAGGATCAGGTAGAGCAAACCAGGAACCTGCTGAACCAGCTGATCCTCGAAATACCGGAAAAAAGCACGGAGCTGAAAAAACTGATCCCGGACCTGGTCACCAACCGGGAGCCATTGCGAAAAAATGTTTTGCAAACCTTATATAAGGCCATACTCATCGGCGGCAATAAGGCGGGGACGGCGCAGGCGTACTACGATCAGCTTTGCCGGGAAAATGCGGCGATCTATAACTCCAACTTATATA
>Ga0222424_100702_pt1 | contig 12966 bp, 14 predicted proteins | sample 2B2ome_FD_182468 | JGI IMG/M metagenome (GOLD analysis project Ga0222424, IMG submission 182468) | Enriched microbial communities from leaf-cutter ant dump, University of Wisconsin, Madison, United States - 2B200A (version 2) | ecosystem: Environmental > Terrestrial > Nest > Insects nest > Nest...
CATCGCTCAGGTTTACTACCACCGCTTTATACCCAAGGTGTTTTAACGGCGTATACATCAGGTCAAAATGCACGCCCTCCAGCAGCAGATCAGTGGTCACCACCGTTTGCTTACCAAAATGGTCGATCACAGCAGCGTCATCGCCCACACCCAATAAGGATGAAACATTCTGGAGTTCTATGTTTTTGGTTAAATGATCAATCAGGCCAAATTCGCCAAGATCGGATAATTCTGTTCTTTCGTTACTCATTTTATTATAATAGAAGACGCAATCAAATGCACCCGCCGGCTATAGCGGGCCGATATGCAGCTTATAAATTGCTCCTTATTTATTGTTAATAATATTCAACATTTCTTCGTGTATCAGTCCGTTGGTAGCCAGTATACGGTGCTGATAGGGAGAAAACTGATCGCCATTAAAATCCGTCACTTTCCCACCCGCCTCTTCTACGATCAGATACCCCGCAGCGCTGTCCCAGGCTTCCAGCTTATGCTCATAAAACCCATCGAACCGGCCGGCAGCCACCCAGCAAAGGTCAATGGCGGCAGCACCCAGGCGGCGAACGGGAACGCCTTCCTTTATAAAACGCTCAAATACCTGCAGGGGTCCGTTTTCTGTATTTATATAGATATAGGGAAAGCCCGTAACCAGGCAGGCCTTCATGGCCTCTTTTTCCGAGCTTACTTTTACAGGCTCACCGTTCAACGTGGCGCCCTTTCCTTTTTCCGCAAAAAACAATTCATTCATATGGGGATTGTATACCATTCCTAAAATGATCTCTTTTTTATATTCCACCCCAATGGATACACAGTTTATGGGAATTCCATGCGCAAAATTGATGGTACCATCCAGCGGATCGATGATCCATTTATAATCCGATTCCTGTGCCAGTGCTCCGCTTTCTTCGGTAAGGATAAAATGATCGGGATATTGCCTGCGGATCACATCGATAATGGCTTTTTCAGATGCATGATCCGCATCCGTAACCAGATTGTTCCGGCCTTCTTTATGCTGTACCGAAAACGATTGCTGAAAATAACGGGTCAGTTCCGCCGCACCCGCCCTTACGGCTTCTTCCAAAACAGTTGCTAACATGGGGTCAAAGATAGCGATTTAGCGTTCAGACTTCAGAATCGGGAACCCGGAATTGGGGACTTCAGAATTGAGTATCGAGATCTGAGCGGTCGGTGGTCAGCCATTAGTTATCAGCAGGCAGCGAGCATCAGGTATACAACCGGATCTGCCCCCCCGGCAGGCGGTTACCAATCCCCCCATCACCCAAAACCGGCCGGTACCAGCAGCAGAAAGAACCAGCAACAAACATAATTTATCGCTGGTTACAGCTACGGACGTCAACATTTTCAAATTTTCAGTTATCCGGGACTGAATTCATCTATTTTTGCACACTGCTTCTGATATGCCAAGTAATGACCCTTTCCATTATCATAGTCAGCTATAACGTTAAGTATTTTTTAGAACATTGCCTGTTATCCGTACAACGGGCTGTAAGCAATATACCGGCCGAAGTGATCGTGATCGACAATTGCTCCACAGACGGCAGCCTGGGATACCTGCAACCCCTGTTTCCCAGGGTATCGTTTATCGCCAATAAAGAAAATACCGGTTTTGGCAGGGCCTGTAATCTTGGGCTTCAGCATTCCACCGGCCGGTTTGTCCTGTTCCTGAACCCGGACACCCTTGTACCGGAAGACTGTTTTTTAAAATGCCTGCAGATCCTTGAGCAACATCAGGAGGTCGGCGCGCTTGGCATCCGGATGATCAACGGACAGGGAACCTTTCTTAAAGAATCCAAACGGGGCTTTCCATCTTTTTCTGCCGCTTTTTTCAAGTTATCCGGTATTCACCGTTTTTTTCCGCATTCCCGTTTCTTTAACCGGTATTACCTGGGACACCTCTCTGCGCAAAAAGACCAGTATATAGAAGCGCTGGCAGGCGCCTTTATGCTGATCCCCCGGTATGTACTGGAAAAAACGGGCAGCTTCGACGAATCCTTTTTTATGTACGGGGAAGATATTGACCTTAGCTACCGGATCTATAAAGCCGGTTACAGGAACTATTACCTGTCTGCACCGGCCATTATTCATTTTAAGGGCGAAAGCACTACCAAAAACAGCCTTGCTTATTACCGGAACTTTTATGGTGCCATGAGCATTTTCGTAAGTAAGCATTATACAGGATTTAAACAGCTGGGGCTACGTATGCTGGTGCATGCCGGTATCTGGGCACATGCATTCATAAAATATGTATCAGGAGGGATCATCCGGTCGCCACAACAAAAAGCCATCCGACCGGGAACTTCAAAGATCATCATCGGCAGCCAGGCTTCGGCAGATGCCCTTCTCCGGTTATGCCCCGGCCCGGAACACAGCCCCTGCACCCTCCTTGCTCCGGAAGATGAACAGCTGGTAACGATCCTTAAACAGCAGCCACACACCCCGGTGTATATCTGTACGGAAGACCTCTCCTTTTCCGAGCTGATCCATATTGCAGATCAGAGCGGACACCCCTGCGTGCATTTTTATAACGGTAACAGCATCATCAGCGGAAGCTGAATCTGTAAAATGTAAAAGCCCCATACAACGTTTGGACACCACTCCGCTATCAATGCCCGGAAACTACTTTTATCCGGGTACAGGACCAATCCTGCCCCAAAAGGCAGCAACGGGCGTCCTGTTCATTTCTTTATTTAAACCTTTACACCGAAACATCAGGGGTTATTTCTTATTACCTGGTATATGGCTAACAACTGTATGGTTTCTATTGCTTTTATAGTTACCTTGCAGCCCTTGTACGCTCCTCTTTTGCAGGAACCACGGGGTACAGATCAGCGGTCGTTACAGCCCGTTTGTTTTACCCGCGCGGGGCTGGCCGCACAAGCGGTACAGTTTATGTTTATCTTTAGTATATCGGCAGGCAAAAGCGTATCTTTGCCGGTTACAGTAGTTAGTAGAATATGGCATCAATAATAGATATTAAATTACCGCGATCGATTGCCAGTGCGCTGCGACTTCCTAAGCGTAATGCAAAAACACAGCAACAGAAAGTATTAAAAAAACTATTAAAAAAGGCAAGATTTACAGAATTTGGCCAGCAATACCGGTTTGATGAGATCCTTCTTTCCAAAAACGTTGAAAAAAGCTTTCAGCAACTGGTTCCGGTACATGATTACAATAAGATCTATGACCGTTGGTGGGTAAAAACGCTGGAAGGTAAACCCGATATTACCTGGCCGGGCAAGATCAAGTACTACGCATTAAGCTCCGGTACCTCAGAAGCCGCCAGCAAATACATTCCGGTAACGGAAGACCTGTTGAAAAGCAACACCATTAACTACATCAAGCAGCTCATCAGCGTTTTCGGCTATAAACAGGCCAACAAAAAATCGCTTACAAAGGATTTCCTGATCATTGGGGGCGCCACCAACCTTCAAAAAGGAGAAGCAGGCTGGTTTGCCGGTGACCTGAGTGGTATCCTTGCCAAAAAGCGCCCGTTCTGGTTTCAAACCTTTTATAAACCCGGAGGACGGATCGCCGCTATTGCCGACTGGAACCAGAAGCTGAATGAAATTGTGGACAATGCCCATAAATGGGACATCGGTTATATTGTGGGGGTGCCGGCCTGGTGCCAGATGTGTATGGAAATGGTCATTGATCGGTACAAACTGGCTAATATTCATGAAATATGGCCAAATTTTGGCGTTTTTGTGCACGGCGGTGTAGCATTTGAGCCTTATAAAAAATCTTTTGACAAGCTCCTCGGCAAGCCTATCGTATATGTGGAGAACTATCTGTCAAGCGAGGGCTTTATCGGGTATAAGATGAAGGAAGACCGCGGTATTCAGCTGGTGACCGACAATAATATATTTTTTGAATTTGTTCCTTTTGACAATTGCAATTTTGATGCGGAAGGTACGATCGTTGATCATCCGGAAGTAAAACTGATCGATGAGGTAGAGGTCGGAAAGGAATATGCCCTTCTGATGAGTACGAATGCCGGCAGCTGGCGTTACCTGATCGGGGATACGATAAAATTCCTGGATAAGGAAAAAGCGGAGCTGATCATTACCGGCCGTACCAAACATTTTTTAAGCCTGGTGGGCGAGCATCTGAGCGTTGAGAATATGAACCGTGCCATCCAGGATGCCAATGATCATTTTAATATCAGTATACAGGAATATACCGTTATCGGTTTGCCCCATGAGGGCTATTTTGCGCATCGCTGGTATGTAGCCACCAGCGATCCGGTGAACCATCAGGAGCTGATTACGTTTATTGATAATAAGCTCCGCGAAATCAATGATGATTACGCAACGGAAAGAACCAGTGCCCTCAAAGAGGTGTTTATAGAAGTATTACCTCCCGAAACCTTTATGAAGTTTATGGAGTTAAAAGGTAAACTGGGCAGCCAGCATAAATTTCCACGGGTTATGAAGGGGCGAATGCTCCTGGACTGGGAAAATTTTTTAAAAACTGGGCAGATTTGACGCCCTTTTTAAAAACTTCGGCTATATTGTTATCCGATTATGATTGAAGCCTTTATTAAAGGAATAACCATGGGTTTGCTGCTCTGCATAGCAGTAGGGCCCGTACTCTTTTCAGTCATCAAACACAGCATCAATGTAGGGCACAGGGGCGGTCTGGCCTTTGTGCTGGGCGTTTCTACCAGTGATACCTCGCTGGCATTTATCAGCAATTTCTTTTCGCAGTTCTTTACCAGTCTCAGTTCTCAAAAGGTGGCCATCAGCATTGTGGGCAGTACTTTTCTTATTGTACTGGGCATTTATTATGCGTTTTTTAAAAAGATCCGTATCCGGGACCGCATCAAAAGAACACCTCCTGTTTTCCGTAAACGGGATTATCTCCAGTTATTTCTCTCCGGTTTTTTCCTGAACACCCTTAACCCCGGTATCTTTATTTTCTGGTTCACAGCCTCCTCCTCCGTAATCACACATACCATCAATGAACGTATTGTCATCTTTGTAACCGCGCTGGCCATTGTGTTGGCTACCGATATTACAAAAGTGATGCTGGCCAATAAGATCCGCACAAGACTTACTCCCCGCAATATCCATCTGCTGAACCGCATCAATGGTTTTGTGCTGATGTGCTTTGGCATCGCGCTCATCATACGGCTGGTTATATAGGTACAGGTCCGGTGCACATTTTAACCAACGGCAGATAAAGCATGATGATTATTCTTAAAATTTCCTTAATTCCTTATGATCCGGAAGGATTTTACCGGGAAAGAAAAGCGATCCCCGCCGGTTACATAAAAGGTAAAGAATAATCTGCTATTTTTATATAATAATGGATCTGTTTGAATAAGATGAAGATTCTGAAAGGCATATGGAAATGGGGCAAAAGGTTATTTGTTGTACTGTTTGTGAGCCAGCTGATCTATATTGTGCTGTTGAAATGGGTGAACCCGCCCATTACCTTTACACAGATGGGCAGTATATTGAATGGCCGCGGGTTTCATCAGCAAAACAGGTCTGCGGCTGATGTTGCTGTAAACGCCCGGCTGGCGGTAATTGCATCAGAAGATCAGCTGTTTCCCGATCATAACGGTTTTGACTGGAAGCAGATACAAAAAGCGATCGAATACAATCAAAAAAAACCCGGAAGGATCCGCGGCGCCAGCACCATTAGCCAGCAAACCGCAAAAAACGTATTTCTATGGCAGGGCCGCGGCTGGATACGCAAGAGTCTTGAAGCCTACTTTACATTTATGATCGAAAATATCTGGGGCAAAAAAAGGATCCTGGAAGTATACCTGAATGTTGCAGAAATGGGCAGTGGCATTTTTGGAATTGAACAGGCGGCACAAACGTATTTTAGTAAGCCGGCCAGATCGCTTACAGCCTTTGAGGCTGCTGCCATTGCCGCGGTATTGCCCAATCCCGTAAAAAGAAAAGTAAAACCCATGGCTCCTGAAGTTGCAAAACGCGCCCGGGAAATTGTACAACAAATGAATTTTCTGAAACCCGACAGGGATATTCAAAACCTGATCCGCTAACGCCCATAAAACGGTTAGGTATCCTTATATACATTTCTGAATAGACCTTCGCAGCTTTACCGGCACCGCTGAATCATAAACCGCAATCAATTTTATAATGGCCATTCAATAGGTTTACGCCCCCTGCAAAACCGGGCAGTGTCACGATCTGTGTCTGCATCATAGCTGTCAGCTTACAGTCCGGCCCCCTTCAAACAGAATACAGAAAGCCTTGGGCCAACCCATGTTTCGGCTCCGGAACACAGGACAAGCCGGCGGAACAATGCGTGTCATCGATGCCGTACATTTCCGGCAGGCGATCCATGTGTATAAATGCCGGTAGTTGTTTTTCACCGGACGGCTATGGTGTCTGCCCTGACCGGAAAGGGAATAAACGATACGTTTATAGTTGCAAACCTGATGTGCTGATTAGGACCGTTCCTCTTTTGACAGGTCTTCTACCATCTGATCAGTGTTTTCCATAAATCGTTCCCAGTAATCTTTGTCGCCGCTTTCCAGGATCCCTTTTTTTTCTAAAAAAGATTCCCCGTTATCAACCACGCCCAGGTAAAGTACATGACCCGGACCCAACGGCGAAAAAGTGGATTTTATACGATGCAGCAACCGTCTTACTTCAGCCAGATCCGAAGCGGCAACGGCCTGTCCCAAATGAAGACGATCCTCCTGCCACTGCACTTTTATCTCTGTTAAAATATCATTTACCGCATGGGCATCATTACCCAGGAGGTCTCTTAAATAATGAAGATTATTGTATGGGGGTTCGGCATCATTTAAAATGGGCTCTGTCATGATCGCTAGCATTTTGTCAATCTGTTTATTATGGTTGAGGGTTCTTTGGGCTGTATTCCTGCTGGAATTACTAAAACATTTATTATCGGTGTAACCGTCTTTTGCGGTTCCTATAGGAGGTGCAGTTTTGCCAGCAATGCATCCTTGTAACTTTCAGAAACAGGGATCGGCTGATTTTTAATATACACAAGCCGGTTCTCGATATACTCTACTTTGTCAATCGCAATCACATAGCTCCGGTGCACACGTACAAATTTTTCCGGAGAAAACTTATCCTCTATTGTTTTAAGGCTTCCATGAACCATGTACATTTTATCCGGTAAGTTAAACTGTACATAATCCCCCTTGGCCTCCATCCATAAAATATCGTCTACATTTATTTTACGGATCACTTTGTTCTCTTTTATAAACAGGTGCTTGGGCGTTATGGCATCCGGCTGCTGGGATTGTTTGAACCGGATCAGCTCCTGCACCCTGTCAATAGCGGCCAGCACCCGGGTAAGTGTAAACGGTTTAACCAGGTAGTCCAGCACATTCAGTTCAAACGCCTCAACAGCGTATTGTTCTTTTGCTGTTGTTAAAATCGTGTGAGGCCGGTTTGGAAGCAATTTCAGGAGGTCCAGACCACTCATTTCCGGCATCTCAACATCCAGGAACAAAATATCAACATGATTAGCCTCTAAAAAGCTTTTGGCCTCCAGTGCACTTTCACACTCGCCAATAACGTTTATATTGCTTACGTTTAAAAGAATCTTTTTTAAAAGAACCCGTGCTACTTTGTTATCATCAACCAATAAGCATATAAGAGGGCCGTTCGAGTTCATTTATATAGTCTAAGGTTGCCTAAAAATACGAAAAACTTATCATTTGAAAAAATTGACGGCCATTAAATTAGGAAAACTAACTATATGCCGTCTCCGGAAGGAAAAAATAAAGGGCCGTCCTTTTGGACAGCCCTGAAAAAAAGTTGCTTTAGCTCTTTATTTTTTAAACTGAGGAATGATGCTGTTTGCCAGTTCCACCATATTCTTCAGCCCCTCTTCCGGCAGATTACCTTTTTTAAACTCCGCCAGGATGTCCGGATATTTGTTCTCCATTTCCAGCAGGAAATGTTCTTCAAATTCTTTTACTTTATTTACCGGTACGTCCTTGATCAGGCCATTGGTACCCAGGTAAATAATAGCAACCTGCTTTTCAACGGAATAAGGAGAATATTGCGGTTGTTTCAGGATCTCCACGTTCCGCGCACCTTTGTCGATTACATTTTTAGTAGCGGCATCCAGGTCGCCCCCGAATTTTGAGAAGGCTTCCAGCTCACGATACAGTGCCTGATCCAGCTTAAGGGTACCGGCAACTTTCTTCATGGACTTGATCTGCGCGTTACCACCCACACGGCTTACGGAAATACCCACGTTGATCGCCGGACGGATGCCGGAGAGGAACAGTGAAGATTCCAGGAAGATCTGGCCATCGGTAATAGAGATCACGTTTGTGGGGATATAGGCAGATACGTCACCCGCCTGTGTTTCAATGATCGGCAGTGCGGTTAAGGAACCACCACCCTTTACCAGGTGTTTGATAGAATCCGGAAGATCGTTCATGTTCTTAACGATCTCGTCGTTATTGATCACTTTTGCAGCTCTTTCCAGCAAACGGCTGTGCAGGTAGAATACATCACCCGGATAGGCTTCGCGGCCCGGAGGACGGCGCAGCAGCAGGGAAACCTCACGGTAAGCTACCGCCTGTTTAGACAGATCATCATAAATGATCAGCGCCGGGCGGCCGGTATCTCGGAAATATTCACCAATAGCGGCACCCGCAAACGGAGCGTAGAACTGCAGCGGAGCCGGATCAGAAGCGGAAGCAGCCACGATGGTGGTATATTCCATCGCGCCATTGTCTTCCAGGGTTTTCATCACACCGGCAATGGTAGATGCTTTCTGTCCGATGGCTACATAAATACAATATACAGGCTTGCCTGCTTTGAAAAATTCTTTCTGGTTGATGATGGTATCAATGGCAATAGCCGTTTTACCGGTCTGACGGTCACCAATGATCAGCTCCCGCTGGCCACGGCCGATGGGGATCATCGCGTCAATCGCTTTGATACCGGTTTGCAGCGGCTCTTTTACCGGCTCCCGGAAAATAACCCCGGGGGCTTTCCGCTCCAGCGGCATTTCATACAGTTCCCCGGCAAGAGGGCCCTTACCATCGATGGGCTGACCCAAGGTATTTACCACACGTCCGGCCATTCCCTCCCCTACCTTAATAGAAGCGATCTGGTTGGTACGGCGTACTTTGGAACCTTCTTTAATATCCTTGCCTTCACCCATTAATACCACACCCACGTTGTCTTCTTCCAGGTTCAGGGCGATGGCGCGTACACCATCCTCAAACTCAACAAGCTCACCATACCTCACATTTCCAAGGCCATAAACGCGGGCGATACCATCACCCACCTGTAATACGGTACCTATTTCCTCTAAATCTGCCTGGGCATTAAAATTGCTCAGCTGCTCCCGAAGGATGGCACTTATTTCGTCTGGTTTTATTTCCGGCATAAATAATGATATTTAATACGTTTTGTGTAGAAATACGGCCTAACGCCCGTTTTCAGGCTGCAAAAGTAGTGTATTACCACGTTCCTAACAAAAAATGTGGGGGTGCTAACTATATTTTTATATGAAAAACTTTCTGTAGTTTTAGGAAAGAGGAACATCGGCTATGAAAAAAGAACAGCCTGCTTTCCGAAATACCTGTTTTCCAATATTCTACCGGTTTATATGAAAAGATTTTGCCTTTTAACACTGATCCTTATTGGCAATATCCAGTTGGCTTTTGCGCAGGAAAGCACAGCAGCTTCCATTTTACGGTCTTTTTTAGCAAAGGAAGGGCTTAACAAGGAAAACGCTATCCTCCTGCACGCCGCTAATGCCTGGGTAAACGCGCCCCAATTTGACCGGGCAATAAAAAACCTGCTTTCCGGAGAATCTCTTGTTAATGAAGACTTTATTGATAGGAACGCACTTCGCCCCGGAAAACACAAGGCCCAATTGGATAGCATCCGGTTATCTCAAAAAGAAAAAACCCGGATCCACTTTATGGCATACACACTCCAGTACCAAATTACATCCGGCAGGTACCTTTACAGATTCACCAGCCCCATCGTCATCAGGGATTCTGTCTGCTTTTTTTATTATGAACGAACAAACAGACAAGACCAGCGCTATTGCCTTGCTATTTTTAAAAAGTCTGCGATTGATGACATAACCGGTACAACAGCAAACTGGGAGCCCTGGACCAGGGAATCCTGTATCAGGGCTTCACTTACAGCCGGTGTACCTGGTCACAAAATGGACGGGTTAAAGCGGTAGCTCGGGGCTTTACAATCATTGGCGTTTGCCCGGGAATTTTACGGTTCCTTTTTTGCCTATAATACCAGAACACCGGAAGGCTGGAATCTTATTTTCTTTTGCGGCTTCACAATTGAATTTATGGCGTCTTTGGGCTTATTGGCGTCTTCCTCGTAATGTTTTGCTTCACTTACCGGCATGATGCTGTTAAATGCCACACCCTCCAATACAACCGTTTTTCCCTTAAGCGCTGTGGGTACAAATATGTCGTAATCTTTTGACTTTACGAACAGGGTCGTTTTATCCGGCAATTCTACCGTCCACCAGCAGCCTTTTTTTGGGCAAACATCCACCACCGTTCCCACTACCTTTGTTTGCAGGGTATCCGTTTTATTCATTTTAGTGATGAACTGAGCTGTTGTCAGCGCCCCTTCCGGCGTTATTTTTTTGCCGTAGCTCGCGCCCTTTTCTGCCTTTCCTGCGGGGGGTTGCGCATACAATAGCATTCCTGTAAACAGACAGGCTATTAAAAAATAAATCTTCTTCATCCTGTTATTTATATATTAAAGACAATTATCAATTTTTTTGGCCAGTTTGTGATCCTTTTCTGTTACTATATCTCCGGCATCGTGGGTCGAAAGCCATATTTCTACGGTGTTATATGTATTGGTCCAGGTGGGATGATGGTCCATTTTTTCGGCAGCCAGCGCCACCCGGGTCATAAAACCAAAGGCTTCATTAAAGTCCTTAAAGGAAAATTTCCGGTATAGTTTGTTGTCGTTTTCGTTCCACATAACAATCATTTTAAAAGATCAGATAATCCTTATTCTTTATTTTTTCATTGGTCAGCTCGGTAATCAACTGCACCCCGGGAATTTCCCGCAACCAGGCTTTTACCTGTTCCAGGTACTCATCGGTTACCGTATCATTTTTCATCAGCCACAGGAAATCGAGGTGCTTGAATTCCGGCAGCAAAAACTCCCCGTCGTACAGGTTATTATATAAATAATGACAGAGTGAACTATTGGGATCGCGGTATTCATATACCGAAAAAAAATAAAGCCGCCGCTTTCGTTTTAACTTGATCTCTATATCATGGTTGATCCGGAAATCCAGCTCCAGCAAATTATTCAGGTTCCAGCAAAATTTATAGTCCTTAACCGTAGTTACAATACCCAGGAGCTTTGTGTCTTCAAAGAATTCCTCGGTGATCTGTTCGGTATTTAACGATAATTTTACAGTGGCCATGAATGAAACGGGTTTCAGGATAGCATAGGGGCATGCGCTCCTCTCCGCAATGATGCTGTAAAGGTAGCAAATAATGCGCCGGGGCCCATACAGCGGCATTTTATTTTTTATCTGCCATTGCCGGGTAACGCTCCGGAACGTTCCCGGGCAAAGGCCCGCTTCCAGTGCCCCGTCATTATTTGCTTTGACGGCCGTAACAAAGTTGTACAACGCCCTTTTCCAGTTGCTGTACGTCTGTAAGGTCCAGACCTGTATTGATGCCGGGAAACAGATTTCCATGGCCGGTACCCATAATATGTGGCTGAACCATCAGTTTCAATTCATCTACAAGGCCGGAAGCAAACAGCGTTTTTACAAGCGTTGCACTACCCTGTACCAGCACAGGCCCGCCCTCCTGGTTCTTCAATTCGGTGATCGCTCTGACCGGCTCCTCCCGTATAATGGTTGTTTGTTCCCAGGGAGCATCTGTTAAGGTAGCGGAGACTACGTACTTTTTTGAAGTATTCAGTTTTTCAGCAACCCCCATTTCATTGTTCTTCAGCGTGCTCCAGTAAGGGTAAAGCATCTGGTAGGTAACGCGTCCATACAACAGGATATCACAATTATCGATGGTTTCCCGGATTGCGTTGGCCCTGCTGTTGCTATGATAGGGATTAAACCATTCTTCCATGGAGCCGGCATCGGTGATGCCGTCCAGCGACATCCATTCTGTTACAATTATTTTTCTCATTGTTATAAAAATTTATACCACAAAAATGCACTGCCCGGGAGCGGAAAAATAGAACGGAACCGACAAAATCAGAATTCAGGATTGTAGGGCGCCCGCTTTTTCAGGTATTGATTGGGGGTTAATCCTGTAAACGCTTTAAATACCCGTATAAAATGGCTTTGGTCGGCAAACCCGCTGTCATATGCAATATCTGTAAGCTTCGGCACTTTTTTTTGATTGACCTGCTGAAAGGCAAACTGGAACTGGCAGATGCGCCGGTAAAGATTGGGAGCAATACCGATATTGCTCTCAAACAGTCGCTGAAAGCTTCTTTCTGTAGTATGCAGTTCTTTTTTCAGATCGCCTAATCCATACAAACCATTGCTTTTTCTTAGCCGGCTTGTTGCAAAAACAATTTTTTCATCACATATTGCCTTTTGCGTGGCCATTTTTAAAATATACTGATCAATCAATTCCAGCCGCCTGTTGAGCAAAGGCGCGGCCAACAGCCGATCTTCCAGGTTTGCATCCCTTGCATGTTTTAGCAACATTACATCAAGATAGCCCTCCGTTATTTCGGGAGAATTGATACCAAAAAGCGGTTTTAAGGCATGCGGGTAAAAAAAATAGGCGATAAAAACAAACGGGTCTTTAAATTTCAATTCGAAGGGCCGAATGGTTTGTCCGTAAAGCGAAAAATGGCCAACCTTTTGTCCGGCCTTTAGTGCCGGAGCGGTTTGAAAAACAAGTGTGGGACATCCGTTGGCAAATAACGGGATGATGAATTCATGGTGGATATTGAAATCTTCAATTACCAGGATACCACTTAC
>Ga0222424_100703_pt1 | contig 12959 bp, 12 predicted proteins | sample 2B2ome_FD_182468 | JGI IMG/M metagenome (GOLD analysis project Ga0222424, IMG submission 182468) | Enriched microbial communities from leaf-cutter ant dump, University of Wisconsin, Madison, United States - 2B200A (version 2) | ecosystem: Environmental > Terrestrial > Nest > Insects nest > Nest...
TCTCGCTGTTGAGCACGGCCAGCGCGGCCGTGCGCTTCTCCTGGGCCTGCTTGAGCTGCGTCTGCTCATCCGCCAGACGCGCCCGCAGCTTCTCCAGCGCGGCCACCTGTTCGGCCTCCTCGCGCTCCAGCCCGGCCAGCTCGGTGAGCGTGGTGTCGAGCACGCCGATCTTGTCGCTGCGGGCCTTCTGGACATAGCTGTAGTAACGCAGCTGACGCGCCAGCAGTGCCGGATTCTCCTGGTTCAGCAGCAGCTTGAAATAGTCATCATGCCCGGCCTTGTAGGCCTGCTGGATGTCGCCGCGCAGGGCGCCGAGCTGGTCCCGCTTGTCAGCGGCGAGCACGCGCTGACGCGCCTTCAGCTCGCCGATGCGCGCCTCGCGCTGTGCGGTTTCGCGCAGCGTGGAGGCCAGCGATTTCTGCAGGGTGTCGATCTGGCGGTTGGCTTCGTTGAGCGCCTTCTGCTGCTTGCTGCGCTCGGCCTGGGTCAGCTGCAGCTTCTTCTGCGCGGTCTTGATCTGGCTTTGCACCGAGGCCAGGTCGGACTTGGCCGAACGCGCCTGATCGCGCAGCTGTCCGCTGCTCTCGGCCAGCGCCGGCGCGCTCAGGGTCAGCACCGCCAGCAGAGGCATGACGGACAACAGCTTGTTGGCGTGCGTGGACCGCATCGGGACTATCCTGTTCATCAGGCCCTGCGTCATGGGGCCGGGGGATTCAAACGGGGACGACCAAGGGGCGGCCGGTCATTTCGGCCGGCCTGGCGATACCCATGAGGTCGAGCAGGGTAGGCGCCACATCGGACAGCACCCCGCCCTCGGCGATACGAACGCCGGAGCGCGTGCCCAGGTAGACAAACGGCACCAGCTCGCAGGTGTGCGCCGTGTGCGCCTGCCCGCTTTCCGGGTCTGCCATTTGCTCGACATTGCCATGGTCGGCGGTGATCAGCATTTCGCCGCCCGTCTTGCGCACGGCCTCGGCCAGCCGGCCTATGCAGCGGTCCAGCGTCTCGCAGGCCTTGACGGCCGCGTCGAAGACACCGGTGTGGCCGACCATGTCGCCATTGGCATAGTTGCAGATGAGCGCGTCGAATTTGCCGGACTCGATGGCCGCGACCAGCTTGTCAGTGACCTCGTCGGCGCTCATGTCCGGCTTGAGGTCATAGGTGGCGACATTCGGCGACGGCACCAGGATGCGCTCCTCGCCCTCGTACGGGTCTTCGCGGCCACCGCTGAAGAAGAAGGTGACGTGCGCGTACTTCTCGGTCTCGGCGATGCGCAGCTGGGTCTTGCCCAGATTGGCCAGATATTCGCCCAGCGAGTTGTGCAGCGACTCGGGGCGGTAGGCCACCGGCGCGGGAATGTTCGCGGAGTATTCGGTGAGCATGACGTAGCCGGCGAGCTGCGGACGCGCCTTGCGCTCGAAGCCCTTGAAGTCGTCCTCGACGAAGGCGCGGGTGATTTCGCGGGCGCGGTCGGCGCGGAAGTTCATGAACACCACGGCGTCGCCGTCGGCGATCACGGCCGGCTGCTCGCCGGGCGCGGCGATGACGGATGCCTTGACGAATTCGTCCGAGACATCTTCCGCGTAGGAAGCGCGCAGGGCCTCGAGGGCGCTGGCGCAGGTGCGCACGGCCACGCCTTCGGTGAGCAGGCGGTAGGCGGCCTCGACGCGATCCCAGCGATTGTCGCGGTCCATGGCGAAGTAGCGGCCGATGATGCTGGCGATGCGGCCCTTGCCGGTGCGCGCGAGATGCTCGGCCATGGCCGCCAGCGACGGCTCGGCGGAGCGCGGCGGGGTGTCGCGGCCGTCGAGGAAGGCGTGCACGTAGATGCGCCCGGCGCCGCGACGCACGGCGAGATCGACCATGGCGTGCAGGTGGTCTTCGTGCGAGTGCACGCCGCCCGGCGAGAGCAGGCCGAGGATGTGCACGGCGCGGCCGGCGGCGACCGCCTTGTCGACCGTCGCGCAGATGACCTCATTGTCGTAGAAGTCGCCGTCGCGGATGGCCTTGGTGATGCGCGTCAGCTCCTGATAGACCACGCGGCCGGCGCCCAGGTTCATGTGGCCGACCTCGGAGTTGCCCATCTGCCCGTCGGGCAGGCCGACGTCCTCGCCGGAGCCGGACACCAGACCGTGCGGGCACTCCCGCAGCAGGCGCCGCCAGTTCGGCATATCGGCCGCCAGCACGGCGTTGGACTCCGACGTCTCACTGTGGCCGAAGCCGTCGAGAATGATCAGGACATGGGGTTTGCGTGTCACGTGGGCACCCGCTCTCTGCATCTGGATCGCACAAGTGTAGCAGCCGACGCCATCCCGGGGGATAGTCCGGCCGCCCTCTGTGGCGCCTGTCCGCGCCCGGCCTCAGGGCTTCTTGCCGATGTTCTTCTGCGCTTCGATCTGGTCTTCCAGCGTCTCGATGAAGCCCGAGGCGAGATCGCCGATCTCCTGGTTGACCTTGCGGATGGCGTCGTAGACCGTGCCGATGGTGGCGGCGTGCGCCTCCTTCACAGCCGAGGCCTTGTCGTCGAGCAGGCCGCGCTTCTCCAGCGCGTCCAGCGGCATGGCGGCGATGGCCTGGTGGATCTGCTCGACCGTGGTGGCGCCCTTGTCGACGGCCTCCTGCACGAGATCCTTGAGGGCTTCGATACGGGTCAGAAATGACATGTGTTTCTCCTGCGCTGGAAGGGGGGAGGCCCGGACATGGCCCGCCGCATGCCGCGACTATAACGCTCCCCGCGGCCTCCGGCTTGTCAGACCGACAATCACCATGGGTGAACAATCGTGCGCTAATGCTAGAATAGCGTATCTCACGCAGGTGAACGGCATGGCATTACGAGAAGAAAAGAAACTGCAGACCCGGCAGGCCCTGATCGAGGCGGCGCTGACCCTGATGCACGAGGGCGGCGGTTTTTCCGGGCTCAGCCTGCGCGAGGTGTCCCGCCAGGCCGGCCTGGTGCCGACCGGTTTCTACCGGCACTTCCCGGACATGGAGGCCCTGGGTCTGGAACTCGCCACCGAGGCCTGCCAGAACCTGCGCAGCACCATGCGCGAAGTGCGCGTGCGCGCCCAGGGCGGCGCCGCCGTGCTGGAGTCGGTCCGGGCATTGGTAGCCTTCATCCGCGAGCAGCCGCTGTATTTCGAATTCCTCGCGCGCGAGCGCGCCGGCGGCCCGCCCCGACTGCGCCAGACCATCCACACCGAGATCCGCGGCTTCGTCAACGAGCTGGCCGAGGACCTCAGCCAATGGCCGGTCTATCAGCGCTTTCCGGAAGAAGATCTGGTCATGCTCGCCGATCTGGTGGTGAACACGGTCATCCACCTGGCGCTGGACCTGCTGGCATTGCCTTACGAAGAAGACGAGGCGGAGCTGACCAGCCGCACCGCCAAGCAGCTGCGGCTGATCATGCTCGGCGCCCTGTCATGGCAGCCCGGCAAGGGCGCCGCCTGAGCGCGGCACCCCGGGACTATCAACGCTTCGCCTGCTGCTCGCGGGCGACCAGCGCCTTGACGACATCGATGGTGCGCTGGGTCTCGCCCTGGACCAGGTACTTGCCGTTGACGATGATCGCCGGCACGCCGGTGATCTGGTAGCGGATCGCCAGATTTCGCGCCTGGGCGACCTTGCCGTTGACCGCGAACGACTGGTAGAGGCCGTTGAAGTTGCTCTGGCTGATGCCGTAGCGGGCATAGAACGCCGCCAGGCTCTGCTGGTCGAACAGACGCTCATGACGCAGGTGGATGGCGTCGAACAGCGCCTTGTGGGTGGCATCGACCTTGTTCAGGGTCTCGGCCACGTAGAAGCCGCGGGTGTTGGCTTCCCAGTCCTTGGACAGCGCCACCGGCGTGCGGATGAAGCTGACGCCGGCCGGCTTGCCCTGCAGCCAGGCCGACACGAAGGGATCAAGGCGGAAGCAGTGCGGGCAGCCGTACCAGAAGAACTCGCGCACCTCGACCGTGCCGGCCGGAGCGGGCGTCGGGTTGGCGATCAGGGAATAGTCCCTGCCTTCGACCAGCGGCAGGGTCGCCGCCGGCTGCGGCGCGGGCGCGGCGGCTGCCAGGGTGGGCATGACCGCCAGCAGGCAGAGTGCAAGCCATTTCTTCATCATGTTTTCCTTATTCTGATGACCGGAGTTGTACGAGAACAACGAGCGGGGAGCATAGCGGATTACCGCCATGCCGGCTCACCGGGCCATGTAGCGGATCAGCGCCTTGAACTCGGCATCCGTGCAGTCGCTGCACATGCCGCGCGCGGGCATCATCTTGTAGCTGTTCTTGGTATGCGCGAGCAGGACATCCTCGCCCTGCCGCAGACGTGGCGCCCAGGCGGTCTTGTCGCCGCGCCGGGGGGCCATGAAGGTGCCCTGCTCATGACAGTTGCCGCAGGTCCTGGCGTAACGCTGCTCGGTCGTGGGGGCAGGGGCGGCCTGCGCGGCGGAAGCCAGCAGGGTCGCCAGCACGGGCATCAACAGGATCAGCTTCATGGCACACTCCGCGAATCACCGTAAAACGTGGGCAGACGCCGCGCGACAGGGCGCGCCGGCGCCAGCGGCGCCGCAAACCGGACGCCGCGGAGTATAACGCAGTGCCCATAGTGCCAGTAGACCTATAGACTATCGGTATTCATCGAACGGACGGACACATGACGGACGCCGAATACATACTCGGGCAGCTCGCGCGGGCACAATTCCAGATCAGCGCCCCGACCCTGGCCCTGTGCCCGCCCGCCATTGGCCACGAAGTGGCCTTCGCCGGCCGCTCCAACGCCGGCAAGTCCAGCGCGATCAATACCCTGACCCGGCAGAAGCAGCTCGCGCGCGCGTCCAAGACGCCCGGCCGCACGCAGCTCATCAACTTCTTCCAGCTCGACGAGGAAAGGCGCCTGGTCGACCTGCCGGGCTACGGCTACGCGAAAGTGCCAGAGCAGATGAAGCTGGAGTGGCAGAAGCACCTCGCGCACTATCTGCGCGAACGCCACAGCCTGCGCGGGCTGATCCTGCTCATGGACATACGCCATCCGCTCACGCCCTTCGACCGCAACATGCTGAGCTGGGCGCAGGAGCGCGGGCTGCCCGTGCACATCCTGCTGACCAAGGCCGACAAGCTCAACCGCGGCCCGGCCATGAACGCCCTGCAGGATGTCCGCCGCGGCCTGACCGCGCTCGGCTACGTGGCCACGATACAGCTGTTCTCCTCGGTCAGCCGCCTCGGCATCGAAGACGCCGCGCTGCAGCTGGCGGGCTGGCTGGACATGCCCCTGCCGTCGCAGACCGGGAGCGACGGCACGGACGAACCGCTGGCGGCCACCGACCTCAGCGGCGCCTGAGCCCGTCCGCCCGAGACCGGACGCGGGCGCTCAGTGCGCCTCGTCCCAGTTGTCGCCGACGCCCACCTCGACCTCCAGCGGCACCGCCAGCGTGGCGGCGGCCGGCATCTCGCGCCTGAGCAGCGCGGTCACGGCGGCGACCTCGGCCTTCGGCACTTCCAGCACCAGTTCGTCATGCACCTGCATGATCATGGCCGCCTTCAGCTGCTCGCGCCTGAGCGCGGCGTCCACACGCAGCATGGCGCGCTTGACGATGTCGGCCGCCGTGCCCTGCATGGGCGCGTTGATGGCGGCGCGCTCGGCGGCCTGGCGCAGCACCGGCTTGGCGGCGCGGATGTCGCGCAGCATGAGCCGGCGTCCGAACAGCGTCTCGACATAACCCTGCTCGGCGGCCTGCTCGCGCGTGCGCTCCATGTACTCCTGCACACCCGGATAGCGCGCGAAGTAGCGGCCGATGTAGTCCTGCGCCTCGCTGCGCGAGATGTTCAGCTGCTTCGCCAGCCCGAACGCCGACATGCCGTAGATGAGCCCGAAGTTCACCGCCTTGGCGGCGCGGCGCTGGTCCGCCGTGACTTCGGCCGGGGCGATGCCGAGCACCTCGGCGGCGGTGGCGCGGTGCACGTCCTCGCCGTTGCGAAAGGCGCGCAGCAGGCCCTCGTCACCGGACAGATGGGCCATGATGCGCAGCTCGATCTGCGAGTAGTCGGCGGCCAGCAGCACATGCCCCGGCGGCGCGATGAACGCCTGGCGGATGCGCCGCCCTTCCTCGGTGCGAATCGGGATGTTCTGCAGGTTGGGGTCGGATGACGACAGCCGCCCGGTCGCCGCCACGGCCTGGTGATAGGACGTGTGCACGCGCCCGGTCGCGGGATTGATCATCTCCGGCAGGCGGTCGGTGTAGGTGCCCTTGAGCTTGGCCAGGCTGCGGTGCTCCAGCAGCACGCGCGGCAGCTCGTGATCGAGCTGCTCCAGCACCTCTTCCGCCGTCGAGTACTGCCCGGTGGCGGTCTTCTTGCCGCCGGGAATGCCCAGCTTGTCGAAGAGGATGGCGCCCAGCTGCTTGGGCGAGCCGAGGTTGAACGCCTCGCCGGCGATCTCATAGGCGCGCTGCTCCAGCCAGTGCAGGCGCGAGGCCAGCGTCAGCGACTGCAGCTTGAGGCGCTCGGGGTCGATCAGCGTGCCGTGCCGCTCCATGCCCTGCAGCACGCGCTGCACCGGCAGCTCCAGGTCGCGCAGCAGGCTGTCCAGCGCCGGCACGGCCTTCAGCTCGGACGAGAACAGCTCGGCCAGGCGCAGGGTCAGGTCGGCGTCTTCACCAGCATAGGGCGCGGCCTGCTCGACGGCGATCTGGTCGAAGGTCAGCTGCTTCACGCCCTTGCCGGCGATGGACTCGAAGCTGATGGAATCGCGGCCGAGATAATGCTGCGCCAGGTCGCCGAGGTTGTGGCGGGTCACGGTGGCATCGAGCACATAGGATGCCAGCATGGTGTCGAAGCGCACGCCGCGCAGCGTGATGCCGTGGTTGGCGAGCACGTGCATGTCGTACTTGGCGTGCTGGAGTATCTTGGCCTTGGCGTCATCCTCCAGCAGCGGGCGCAGGACGGCCAGCACCTCGTCCAGCGGCAGCTGCTCCGGCGCGCCGTCGTAGGCGTGGCCGACCGGCACATACCAGGCATGGCCGGGGCGGACGGCGAAGGAGAGGCCGACCAGGCGCGCGCGGATGTAATCCAGGCTGGTGGTCTCGGTGTCGAAGGCGAAGGCGTCGGCGGTCCTGAGCGCGGACACCAGCGCGGCCAGCTGCTCGCGGGTGACGACGGTCTCGGTGACGGTGCCTCCGTCGTCCGAACCACCCGCCTCAGCCGGCGCGGATGCCGGCGGCGCCGGCGTCTCGGCGGAGACCTGGCCCTGCGGCTGGCTGAGCGCGAAAGCCGGCGCAGCGGCGGCGGGCGTACCGGCAGGTGCGACAGGCGTCTGCGACCAGCGCACGGCGTCCTGCGGGCTGGTGCCGATGGGCGCCTGCGACAGCTCGTTCAGCCAGGAGCGGAACTCCAGGTCGGCGTAGAGCTGGCGCAGCGCCTCGACATCGCCGGCGCCGACGGCGAGCTGCTCCGGCGTCACCGGCAAGGCCACATCGCACTTGATGGTGACCAGCCTGCGGGTCATCTCCAGCATGGCGATGTGGGCGCGGAAGTTCTCGCCGGCCTTGCCCTTGATCTCGGCGGCGCGCGCCTCCAGCGCGGCCAGCGAGCCGAATTCGGCCAGCCACTTGGCGGCGGTCTTGGGGCCGACGCCGGGCACCCCGGGGATGCCGTCGGAGCTGTCGCCGACGAGCATGAGGTAGTCGATGATCTGGTCCGGGCGCACGCCGAACTTGTTGAACACGCCGGCCTCGTCCATGACCACGCTGGTCATGGTGTTGACCAGCGTCACCTGCGGCGTGACCAGCTGCGCGAGATCCTTGTCGCCGGTGGACACCAGCACCGGCCAGCCTTCAGCCGCGGCCCGGTGCGCGAGGGTGCCGATGACATCATCGGCCTCGACGCCGGGCTCGCACAGCAGCGGCAGGCCCAGCGCCTGCACCAGCGCGTGCAGCGGCGCGATCTGCGCGCGCATGTCATCCGGCATGGGCGGGCGGTGCGCCTTGTACTCGGGGAAGATGTCGTCGCGGAAGGTCTTGCCGGGCGCGTCGAAGACCACCGCGACATGGCTGGGCCGCACCTGCCGGAGCAGGCTGCGCAGCATGTTGACCACGCCCTTGATGGCGCCGGTGGGCTGGCCGCCGCGCGTGGTCAGCGGTGGCAGCGCGTGGTAGGCGCGGTAGAGATAGGAGGATCCGTCGACAAGGACCAGGGGCGGGCGGGCAGTCATGCGTCAGGCTCATCAGAGAAACATGGGCGACATGTTACACTGTTGCGCAGAGCATACCGCTGCCATTCGAGCATCCGCACACATCATGGGCACCAGGACGGGCATCCAGGCCATCACCCCCGCCAGCGCGGGCCAGACTTCGCGTCCGGCGCTGACACATGATCACAGTCAGTGCATACGCACCGCGCTGAGCCAGGCCGAGGCGCTCTGCGCCGCTTCCGGCGCGCGCCTGACGCCGCTGCGGCACCGCGTGCTGGAGCTGATCTGGGCCAGCCACAAGCCGCTCGGCGCCTACGACCTGCTCGACCAGCTGGCGCGCGAGGGCCACAAGCCGGCGCCGCCGACCATCTACCGCACGCTGGACTTCCTGCTCGAGCACCGGCTCATCCATCGCCTGACCTCGCTCAACGCCTTCCTCGGCTGCTCGCACCCGGGCGATGTCCACGCCGGCTATTTCCTCATCTGCCAGTCCTGCGGCAACACCGAGGAGATGGCCGACACCCGCGGCCTGCAGCAGGCCATACGCCAGGCCACCGACGCGGCCGGCTTCGCCATGCAGCACGGCACGCTGGAGATCAGCGGCCTCTGCCAGCAGTGCCGCGATGACTGACACCGATCTGCTGCTGGCGCTTGAGGGCATACGCTGGGTCCACGACGGCCGCGTGGTGCTGGATGGCGTGGACCTGCAGCTGCGCCGGGGCGAGATCCTCACCGTGATCGGCCCCAATGGCGCCGGCAAGACCTGCCTGATCCGCATCGCGCTGGGCCTGATGCCGGCCAGCGGCGGCACGCGCCGGCTGGCGCCGGGGCTGCGCGTGGGCTATCTGCCGCAGAAGCTGCGCCTCAACCCCTACCTGCCGATGACCGTGGCCGATTTCCTCGCCCTGCCGGGCGGCGACCATGGCCATGCCGGCGCGCGCTGGTGGCGGCGCGGCCCCCGGCCCTACCGCCGCGAGGAGATACTGAAGGCGCTCGCCGAGGTCGGTGCGGAACATCTGCTGATGTCGCCGGCGCAGGGCCTGTCCGGTGGTGAGCAGCAGCGTGTGCTGCTCGCCCGCGCCCTGCTGCGCCGGCCCGACCTGCTGGTGCTCGACGAGCCGGTGCAGGGTGTCGACCTCGCCGGCCAGGCCGAGCTGTACTCGCTCATCCGCGAGCTGCGCGACCGCTATGGCTGCGGCGTGCTCATGGTCTCGCACGACCTGCATGTGGTCATGGCCGCCACCGACCAGGTGCTCTGCCTGAACGGCCATGTCTGCTGCACCGGGCATCCGGAGGCGGTCAGCCGCCACCCCGAATACCACCGCCTGTTCGGCCTGCCGGCCAGCAAGGACCTCGCCATCTACACGCACCATCACGATCACCACCACACCCTGCATGGCGACGCCACGCGCTGCGGCGAGGGCTGCCAGCATGACTGAATGGCTCTGGCCCCTGCTCGGCGGCCTGCTCACCGCCGCCGTCGCCGGCCCGCTGGGCTCGCTGCTGCTGTGGCGGCGCATGGCCTACTTCGGCGACAGCCTGGCGCACGCTTCGCTGTTCGGCGTGGCGCTGGCGCTCATGCTGCACCTGCCGGTGGGGCCGCTGGTGGTGGCCGTCTGCCTGGGCGTGGCGCTGCTGCTGAGCCGGCTCATGGTGCTGCCCGAGCACGGCGGCGACACCTGGCTGACCATCATGGCCTACAGCGGCCTCAGCCTGGCGCTGGTGCTCACCGCCGTGCACGAGAACCAGGAAGGACATGCCGATGGCGGGCATGGTCACGAGCTGGAGGACTACCTGTTCGGCAACCTGCTCAGCCTGAATGGCGGCGAGCTGCTGCTGATGAGCGCCGGCCTGCTGCTGGTGGCGCTGCTGCTGGCGCGCTGCTGGCAGGGCCTGGTCGCCATGGCGGTCAGCGAGGAGACCGCGCAGGTCGATGGCTGGCCGGTGGCGCGCCTGCGGCCGCTCATGCTGCTGCTGCTGGCGGGCGTGGTCGCCGCCGGCGCCAAGGTCATGGGCGTGCTGCTGATCAGCGCGCTGCTGGTGATTCCCGCCGCCGCCGCGCGCTACGTCGCGCGCAGTCCGGGGCAGATGGCGCTGCGCGCGGGCGTGATCGGCGCGCTGGCGGTGGCCGCCGGCGTCGGCATCGGCGTGCCGACGCGGCTGCCGCTGGCGCCGCTGGTGGTGCTGGCCGGGCTGGCGCTGATGCTCGCGCTGATGCTGCGCCGCCGGCTGCGGGGCTGAAGGCCGCGCTCAAGGCCTGAAGCGCACCACCCCCGTCGCCTCGTCGTGGTGCTCGTCCGGCTCCTTCATGGTCACCTCGGTCGGCCGCACATCCGTGTAGTCGCAACGCACGCACTCGACCCATTCCGGCTTCGCCGAGGCCGGGTCGTCATCGGTGCAGATGCGCAGCTTGTCCTCCAGCCCGCAGGCCGGGCACTTGGCCCCGGCGATGAACCTGCGCCGTATGGTCACGCCGCCGCATCCGCCAGCAGGCCGGAGTGGCGCAGCAGGGCGTCCGGCGACGGGTCGCGGCCCATGAACTCGCGGAACAGCTCGGCGGCCGGGCGGCTGCCGCCCTGGGCGAGGATGGCCTGGCGGAAGCGGCGGCCGGTGTCGGCGTTGAACACGCCCTCGCGCTCGAAGGCCGAGAAGGCGTCCGCCGACAGCACCTCGGCCCACTTGTAGCTGTAGTAGCCGGCCGCGTAGCCGCCCGCGAAGATGTGCGTGAAGCTGCACGGGAAGCGGTTCCAGGCTGGCGGGCGCATGACGCTGGTGACATCGCGGACCTCGTCGAGCACGCGCAGCATGGCGGCGAAATCGATGTCGTGGCGGCGGTGTATCTCCAGATCGAAGAGCGCGAACTCGAGCTGGCGCAGCGTCATCAGGCCGGACTGGAAGTTGCGCGCGGCGAACAGGCGGTCGAGCAGGACCTGCGGCAGCGGCTCGCCGCTGTCGACATGACCGGAGATCAGCGCCAGGCCCTCGGACGTCCAACACCAGTTCTCCATGAACTGGCTGGGCAGCTCGACGGCATCCCAGGCCACGCCGTTGATGCCGGACACGGCGGCGACCTCGACCTCGGTCAGCATGTGGTGGATGCCATGGCCGAACTCGTGGAAGAGGGTGGTGACCTCGTCGTGGCTGAGCAGGGCCGGACGGCCGTCCACCGGCGGATTGAAGTTGCCGGTGAGGAAGGCGATGGGCTTCTGCAGGCTGCCGTCCCCACGCCGGCGGCGCACGCGGGCATCGGCCATCCAGGCGCCGCCGCGCTTGTTGGCGCGGGCGTAGAGGTCAAGATAGAACCAGGCGCGCGTCTCGCCGTTTTCCTGCACGGCATAGGCCTTCACGTCCGGGTGGTAGGTCTCCAGCTCGGGCGCGGGCACGATATCGACGCCGAACAGGCGCTGCGCGACCGCGAACAGGCCGTCGATCACACGCGGCGCCGGGAAGTAGGGCTTGAGGTCTTCCTGCGAGAGCGCGTAGCGCCGCTGCTTGAGCTGCTCGGCGGCGTAGGTCGTGTCCCAGGGCTGCAGGTCGGCGATGCCCAGCTCGGTCGCCGCGAATTCGCGCAGCTCGGCGAGGTCGCGCTCGGCGCCCGGCTTCGCCTTGCGCGCGAGGTCATGCAGGAAATCCAGCACCTGCCCGACCGAATCGGCCATCTTCGGCTCCAGCGAGAGCGCGGCGTAGTCCGGGAAGCCCAGCAGCGCGGCCTGCTCCTGGCGCAGGGCGAGGATGTCGGTGATCAGCGGGCCGTTGTCGAACCGCCCGGCCTGCGGCCCCTGCTCGGAGGCGCGGGTGGCGTAGGCGGTGTAGACCTGCTCGCGCAGCGCGCGGTCGCGGGCATGGGTCATGACCGCGAGATAGGACGGCATGTCGAGCGTGATGCGCCAGCCGGCTTCCGCGCTCTGGCCGGCGGCCTGCGCCAGCGAACGCAGCAGGGCCAGCGCCGTCTCCGGCAGGCCGGCCAGGCGACTGTCGTCAGCCAGGGTCAGCGACCAGGCCTGGGTGGCATCGAGCACATTGTCGGCGAACTTCGAGGTCAGCCGCGACAGCTGCTCGCTGACCTCGGCGAAGCGCTGCTTCTTCTCGGCCGGCAGGCCGATGCCGCTGAGCCGGAAGTCGCGCAGGGCGTTCTCGACCGCGCGCTGACGCGCCGTGCCCAGCTCGGCGAACTCCGGCGACTGCCGCAGCGCCTGCCAGGCGCGGAACAGGTCCTCGTTCTGGCCGACCTCGGTGGCGAAGGCGGAGAGCTTGGGCACGCAGGCGTTGTAGGCCTCGCGCCAGGCCTCGCTGTTCATGACCGCGTTCAGCTGCGACACCGGCGACCAGGCCGCGTTGAGACGGTCATCCAGCGCCTCCAGCGGCGCCGCCAGCGTATCCCAGGCCGGCGCGGGCTGCGCGGCCAGCCCGGCGATGCGGGCGCGATGGTCGGCGAGCAGCTGGTCCACGGCCGGCTCGACATCCTCCGGACGGATGTCGGCGAAGACCGGAATCAGCGGCGGATCGAGCAATGCGTTCATGACGGCACTCAGTAGATATAGGACAGGCTGACCGTGGTCACGTTCAGGCGGGAGTTGGTGTCGCTGTACTCACGACGGGCATCGTAGCCCAGCGCCACGCCCAGCGCATCGTTGAGCTTGAGGCGCAGCTCGCTGAGCGAGCGGAAGATGTTGCTGTCGCTGCCACCCTCGACAGCCAGGCGCTGGTGGAAATCCGCCGTGCTGCTGACCTGGTAGCGGTAATCCAGGGCGCCGGTCGCTATCGGCGAGGTCTCGTCGTCGCCGCCCGTG
>Ga0222424_100705_pt1 | contig 12955 bp, 8 predicted proteins | sample 2B2ome_FD_182468 | JGI IMG/M metagenome (GOLD analysis project Ga0222424, IMG submission 182468) | Enriched microbial communities from leaf-cutter ant dump, University of Wisconsin, Madison, United States - 2B200A (version 2) | ecosystem: Environmental > Terrestrial > Nest > Insects nest > Nest...
GCTGAAATCCTTCTTGTAGTGGCGGATGGTGTACATGTCGAGCAGCCCCTGCGTGGGGTGCGCGTGCCGCCCGTCGCCCGCGTTGATCACGTGCACATGCGGCGCCACGTGCTGCGCGATGAGGTAGGGCGCGCCCGATTCGCTGTGCCGCACCACGAACAGGTCCGCCGCCATGGCCGAGAGGTTGGCGATGGTGTCGAGCAGCGACTCGCCCTTGCTGGCCGAGCTGCGCGCGATGTCGAGGTTGATCACATCGGCCGACAGGCGCTTGGCCGCGATCTCGAAGGTAGTGCGCGTGCGCGTGCTGTTCTCGAAGAACAGGTTGAACACGCTCTTGCCGCGCAACAGCGGCACCTTCTTGACCTCGCGGTCGTTCACCGAGACGAAGTTGGCGGCGGTGTCGAGGATGTGCGTGACGATGTCGCGCGGCAGCCCTTCGATAGAGAGCAGGTGGATCAGCTCGCCGTTGCCATTGAGTTGGGGGTTGCGCTTGTGCAGCACGTTCAGGCCTCTTTGACTTGGAATTGGAAGGTGCCGCCGTCATCCCGCGCCAGGGCCAGCGACTGCGACGCGGGCAGGGCCACGCGGGCGGCGGCGAAGTCGGCCTGCACCGGCAGCTCGCGCCCGCCCCGGTCCACCAGCACCGCGAGGCGCACGCTGGCGGGGCGGCCGTAGTCGAACAGCTCGTTGAGCACGGCGCGCAGGGTGCGGCCGGTGTAGAGCACGTCGTCGAGCACCAGCACATCCGCGCCGTTCACGTCGAAGGGCAGTTGCGTCTGCGCGCTGGAGGCCAGCCCGCGCTGGGCGAAATCGTCGCGGTGCATGGCCGAAGACAGCACGCCGGGCGCGCCCTGCAGGCCCAGGTCTTTTTGCAGCCGCTCGGCCAGCCAGGCGCCGCCCGAAGTAATGCCCGCCAGATGGGTGCTGCCCGTCAGCATGCTGCGCACGCCGCGCAACAGCTCGCGGTACAGGGCCTCGGCGTCGAGCACGAGGCTGCCGGAGGATGGGGGGGTGGTCATGGGAGATTCCTCAAGAACTGTTCCAGGATGATGCAGGCGCTGGCGGCGTCGGCATCCTTGGCGCCACCCGCGATGGCCTCGGTGGTGCTGTAGCGCTCGTCCACCTCGAAGACCTGCAGGCCGAAGCGGCCGCGCAATTGGCGCCCGAACTTCAGCGCGCGTGCCGTGTTCTCGTGGCTCGCGCCGTCAGGGTGGTAGGGCACGCCGATCACCAGCGCGTCAGGCTGCCACTCCTGGATGCGCTCGGCCACTTGGGCGAAGCGTGCGTCGCCCTCGGCCTGGATGGTGCGCTGGGGGGTGGCGCTTTTCAGCAGACGGCTGCCCGAGGCCACGCCCGTGCGCTTTTGGCCGTAGTCGAAGGCAAGAAAGGTCTGGAAATGCGCGGGAACGGCAGGCGGCGTCTGGGTCGGCTGGGCAGCGGGCGCGCCGGTCATGCGTGCCCCGCCTCGGGCGACAGCATCCAGGCCTTGAGGCCCAGCAGCGACAGGGCCCGGTCGTAGCGTTCGGGCACGGGAGTGTCAAAAATCACGGACAGGTCCGCGCCCACGGTGAGCCAGGCGTTTTCGGCCAACTCCGACTCCAGCTGCCCCTCGCCCCAGGACGAGTAGCCCAGCGTGATGAGCACGCGGCGCGGGCCGGCGCCGGTGGAGAGGGCTTCGAGCACGTCCTTGGAAGTGGTCATCTCCAGCCCGCCCGGGATGGTCATGGTGGAGGCATAGGCGGATTCGTCGGCATCGGCCTGGTCGATGAGCATGGGCTCGTGCAGCACGAAGCCGCGCTCGGTCTGCACCGGGCCGCCCTGGAAGACGGGCTCGCGGCTCAGGTCCTCGCGCCGCAGGGACAGGTCGACCTTGTCGAAGAGGCCCTTGAGCGTGATGTCGGTGGGCTTGTTGATGATGAGCCCGAGCGCGCCGCGTTCGCTGTGCTCGCACAGGTAGACCACACTGCGCGCGAACGAGGCATCTTCCAGGCCGGGCATGGCGATCAGGAAATGATGCGTCAGGTTGATGGGCGCGGAGTCAGAGGACATCCCGCGATTTTAACGGGTGATCCCGGAGCTTCCCGGCGCAGCGCGGAGCTCAGAAGCGCGAGATGGTCTCGCGCGGTTCCTCGGCCATGCGCATGCCTCCATCGTCGGCCGCCAGCGAGTTCCCCGCGGCCAGGCGCAGGCGCAGCGTGACGTCGGTGCGGTTGTCCGCGTAGGCGACGGCCTCCTCCGGCGCGATGGTGCCGGCCTCCACCAGGGCCAGCAGCGACTGGTCGAAGCTGCCCATGCCCTGCTCGCTGCCCCGCACGATGGCGGTCTTGAGTTCATCGACCTGCCCCTTCTGGATCAGGTCCGCGACGTAGGGGGTGAGCAGCATGACCTCGGTGGCGGGCACCAAGGTGCCCTGCAGGCTCTTGATGAGGCGCAGGCCCACGACGGCCCGCAGGCTCAGCGACAGATCCATCAGCAACTGCTGGTGGGCCGCTTCCGGGAAGAAGTTGAGGATGCGCCGCACCGACTGGCTGGCGTTGTGCGCATGCAGCGTGGACACGCACAGGTGGCCCGACTGCGCATAGTGCAGCGCATGCTGCATGGTGGCGCGATCGCGGATCTCGCCGATCATGATCACGCTGGGCGCCTCGCGCATAGCGCGGCGCAGGGCCTCGTCGTAGGAGGCCGTGTCCAAGCCCACCTCGCGCTGGGTCACCAGCGATTTCTTGTGGTGGTGCAGGTACTCGATGGGGTCTTCGATGGTGAGAATGTGGCCGTCGGCATGCTGGTTGCGGTGGTCCAGCAGGGCCGCCAGCGTGGTGGTCTTGCCCGAGCCGGCGGCGCCCACGGTCAGCACCAGCCCGCCATGCAGGAAAGCCAGCTTCTTGAGCACCGGCGGCAGCCCCAGCTGGTCCAGCGAAGGGATGTGCGAGACCACGTGGCGCACCACCATGCCCACCTGGCCGCGCTGCATGTGGATGTTGAAGCGAAAGCGCTCGCCGTCGGCCGTGGCATGGGACAGGTCGCACTCCATGGTGGCCTCGAACTCCTCGCGCTGCGCCCTGCGCATCACCGAGTAGGCCATGACACGGATGTCCTCCGCGCTCAGCACCTGGCGCGAGATGGAAACGTACACGCCCTGCCGCTTGACGGTGGGCGAAGCCCCCGCCAGGAGAAACAGATCGGACGCGCCCTCGCGCGCAACCAGCGCCAGGCAGGCCAGCAGGCGGGGATCGCCCACGGGGGGAGTTGCGTCCATCAAGACCTCGCGAGGGAAGAAAAGATGCGCCTGAACACGGCCGGTGTTCAGGCGCGGGCGGGCAAGGCGCTGGTCAGGCCTCCGCTGCCACGGCCGCCAGGCGGGCGTAGTGCTGGATGAGGCTCAGCAGCTCCTCGTCGGAATAAGGCTTGCCCAGGTAGTGGTTCACGCCCAGCTCCATCGCATGCTCGCGGTGCTTCTCGGCGATCCGCGAGGTGATCATGATGATGGGCAGGTCGCGCAGGGCGCCGTCGGCGCGGATGTTGCGCGCCAGGTCGAAACCGTCCATGCGGGGCATTTCGATGTCGGACAGCACCACCGTCGGGCGTTCTTCCTGCAGGCGCTCCAGTGCCTGCAGGCCGTCGGCGGCCAGCGCCACGCGGTAGCCTTCGCGCTGCAGCAGGCGCTGCGTGACGCGGCGCACGGTGATCGAGTCGTCCACCACCAGGACCAGCGGCACCTGGCTCGGCCCTGCCAGCTGCTGCGACACCACGGCCTTGCCGGCCCCCGCGTCCGCGCCTTCGGCGTCCAGGACCGCCGGCAGCCCTGCGCTGGCGGCGCGCACCTGCTCGCCATACACCGTGGACAGCGCCACCGGGTTGTAGATCAACACCACGGCACCCGAAGCCAGCACCGACATGCCGGCCAGGCCAGGCAGGCGGGACAGCTGCGGCCCCAGGTTCTTCACCACGACTTCCTGGTTGCCCAGCACTTCGTCCACGTGCATGGCGATGCGCTGCGATGCGCTGCGGAAGATCACCACGGGCCGGGTCTTGCCGGCCGGCTCGCTGCTGCGGGCCGACGCCTGCAGCAGTGCACCCGACCAGAAGAACGGCAGTTTTTCCATGCCGTCGTCGAAAGTGCCGGTGCGGTAGGCCTCTTCGAGATCGTGCGCCGAGGTGCGGCGCACGATTTCCACCACGTTGGCGGGCACGCCGATGGCGAGATCGCCTGCGCGCAGCATCACCACCTGCGTCACGGCCGTGGTCAGCGGCAGCACCATGCGGAAGGCCGCGCCCTTGCCGGTCTCGGTCGATGTCTCGATGCGGCCGCCCAGGGCGTTGATTTCGGAACGTACCACGTCCATGCCGATGCCGCGCCCCGCCAGCCCCGTCACCTCGGAGGCCGTGGAGAAGCCCGGCATGAAGATCAGGTTGGCGGCATCGGCATCGCTGAGCTCCGCATCGGGCGCCACGAGGCCTTGCGCCAGCGCCTTCTCGCGGATGCGGGGCAGGTTCAGGCCGGCGCCGTCGTCGCGGAATTCCACCGACACGTCGTTGCCTTCGTGGTGCAGATCCACCGTGATCGTGCCCGAGGCGGGCTTGCCCGCCGCCGTGCGCACCTGTGGGTCTTCGATGCCATGGGCCACGCAGTTGCGCAGCAGGTGCTCGAAGGCCGGCGTCATGCGGTCCAGCACGCCGCGGTCCATTTCAATGGAGCCGCCGGTGATGTCCAGCTTGATCTGCTTACCCGTTTCCTTGGAGGCCTGGCGCACCACGGCGTAGAGGCGCTCGGCAATGCCCTCGAACTCCACCATGCGGGTGCGCAGCAGATCGCGCTGCAGTTCGCGCGCTTGGCGGCCCTGGGCGATCAGGTCGTCTTCCGCGCCTTCCATGGCGCGCTGCAGGTTGCGCTGCACAGTGGCCACGTCGTTCACCGACTCGGCCATCATGCGCGTGAGTTCCTGCACGCGCGTGAAACGGTCGAATTCCAGCGGGTCGAACCCGGCGGCGGAATCCTTGGACAAGGCCAGACGGGACTGCATCTGCGACTCGGCTTGCACCTCGATGTCACGCAGCTGCTGGCGCAGACGGTCCAGGTTGCCCGTGAGGTCGGTGAGCGATGTGCGGAACTGGCCCAGGCGCACGTCCAGGCGCGAGCGGCTGATCATCACCTCGCCCGCCTGGTTCACCAAACGGTCCAGCAGTTGCGCACGCACACGCACCGATTGGTTGGCCGCCACGCGCAACGGCGCAAGCTGCGACGGACCGGGCAAGCGCACGGCGGCAGCTGCCGGAAGCACCGGGGCAGCGGTGGGTGTAGTCGTCGTTGCTGCCACAGCAGCCGGCGCGGCAAAGGGTGCTTCGGCCCGTGCGGCTGCCGGAGCGCTGGGGCGGGCGGCCTCGACAGGCAGTGACACCACCGTGTCCGACGGGTTCTGTCCAATGGCACGCAGTGCCTCGAAGTTCGCCTGCAGGCCGTCGAAGCTGGCTTGCAACGGCTCGATCTGGTCGGTCGTCACCGCCTCGGCATCGAGATGCTCAATGGCCGATTCCAGGCGGTGGGCCATCTCGCCTAGTCGCATGGCACCTGCCAGGCGCGAACTGCCCTTGAGCGTGTGCAGCGCACGCAGCACTTCGCTGCGCGCGCCCAGGTTGCCAGGACGCGCGGCCCACTGGCGCAGGGCGCCACCCAGTTGCGGCAGGAGTTCGGCCGCTTCTTCCTCGAAGATGGGGAACAGGTCCGGGTCGATGACGTCGATGGCATCGATGTCGTCGTCCACGTCGGAGGCCATCGCTACCGCACGGGCGATCGCATCGTCCACGGCCTGGTCATGGTCGTGGACCACCGGCGACAGCGCGGGCGCGACATGCCCTGCGGACACAGGGGCAAGCTCCGGCGGGGTTTCCACGGGCTGCTCCGGCTCCACCAACTGCTCGGCGTCTTCCATCGCCAGGGCTTCCGCAGCGTCTTCCTCCGGCGGCGACAAGGTGTTTTCCACCTCGGCTTCCAGGATCTGGCGCAGCTGCTCCATCACTTCCTGGCTGGGTTCCTTGAGGAAGCCGGCCGCGAATTGGTGCAGCAGCCGGCGAATGTCTTCGGCTGCCGCCATGGAGGCCTGGGCCTGCTCTGCCGTACCGCCCGATTGCAGTTGCACGTGCTGCAGTGCATGTTCCAGCGCACGGGCCAATTCGGACAGCGCGGAGAAGCCCACCGTCGCGGAGCTGCCAGCCAGCGAGTGTGACAAGGCCACCGCCAGATCTGGAACGGGTTCGTGCAGTTCCAGGGACCATTCCTGCAGACAGGTCACCAGCCGCCGCGACCACTCGTCGGCCTCGTTCAGGTAGACGTTGTACAGTGGGATGGGAATGCGCAGCGTGTCGATGACCTTCACAGCATCGTCGTCGCTTGCCGCTTCTTCCTGCGACGGCAGTTCGGCCACCTCTTCCACCGGCAGCACAGGCTCGGCTTCCGCCAGGACCGGAGCTTCCGCAGCCTCTGCGGGCTCCAGCAACTTCTCCAGGTCGGCGAAGTCCCCGACCGAGAGCGGCTCGGCAGAGGCGGGCGCCTCTTCAGGTGGCAACGCTGGAGCATCCTCTGCAACGAAGTCTTCTGCCAACGCGGGGACAGACAGCAGAGGCTCCTCCACCGGAGCTGCCACTGCCGGCTCCAGGTCGGGCAATTCGAGGTCCAGGACGAAGTCGGCACTGGAGGAGTCCAATGCCACCGGCGCGGCCGGCGCTTCGTTCACGGCATTCGCGAAGACCGAGAAGTCGATCTCCTCGGCCACCCCGGTCGCCCGGTCGGCTGCACTGGCTTCGACGTCGGATTCGTGCTCCGATATCTCTGTGGCCTCGAAGTCTGGCACGGCCAGTTCTTCTTCGACGGCTTGCGGCACGTCCGCAATGGCCGGCTCGGGCAACTCCAGCGGCATCTCTACTGCAGCCGGAACTTCGGCGATTTCGGGCTCAGACTCCACCGCGGGCGCAATCGCCGGCTCTGAAGTGGCTCCGCCGGCAGAAGGCGTCACCAGCGGCAGCAAGCTGCCGTCGAGGCGCATCGCATCCGCCGACTTGCGGAACGCATCAGGCTGCCATCCCACGGCCTGGCCTGCGGCTATGTCGTCGGCCCAACGGCTGAATGCCTGCAACGCATCCGATGACAGCTGCAGCAAGCCCGGTTGCATAGGCTTCTGCTCGGCCAGCCAGGCATTGAGAACCTGCTCCAGCGACCAGGCGGCTTCGCCAAAGTCGTTCAGGCCCACCATCCGCGAACTGCCCTTGAGGGTGTGGAATGCACGGCGCAGCGTGGTCTGCTCGCTGAGGTTGCCCGGCTCGTCCTTAAGCACATCCAGGGCCGCCAGACCGTTGACCACCACCTCCCGCGCCTCTTCCAGGAACACTTCGAGAAGTTCGTCTTCGACTTCGGGAGCCTGTGTTGCGGCAGCCGGCGCAGCCACCGGGGAAGGAACCTCTTGCACCACGGCGGGGGCCACGGCCTCCGGCATGTCAAAGGAAATCTCGGGTGCCAATGCTTCCACCGGGGCCGGCACGTCCACGGCAGCAGCCGGGAAATCTGGCAGCTCAGGCAAGGAGCCAAAATCCGTGGGCTCGCTGACGGGTTCTTGCGCGGGGAACCGCGGCAACACGTCAGGCAACGGAACTGCAGCCCGCTCTTCGAGCTTGGCCGGAGCCTCCTCCACCGCATCCGAAGCCCGTGCACGCACCCTGCCCGTGAGAATACGCAGCTCACCCAGCTCTTCGTCAAACACGAACAGCTTGCGCGCCATGGTGCGCTGGTAGCTGAGCATGTCGATCAGGAAGCCCAAGGCACCCAGGCTGTTGCCCAGCTTCTCGAAGACGCCCTGGCGCTCCGCCTCGGGCACTTCGTTGATGAGCAGCCGCTCCACCATGTCACGCATGCGCACCACGGCGAGGGATGCCTGGTCCAGACCCAGCACCGACAGCACGCCGCGCATCTGCGCCAGGTGGCCAGGCACTGGCGCGAGAACGGCCGTGTCCTGCGGATTGCGGAAGAACTGGTCCAGGGATTTCTCGACCTCGCCCAGCGTGGAGCGCAATTCGTCGACCACGCTGCCCATGGTCTGGTTGTCGCTGACCCTGCGGTACAGCTCTTCCATCCACTGCTCCAGCGGCTCGGGTTCGGCACCGGACACCACGGCGTCCAGGCGCTCGGCGAGGCGGTTGGCACGCACCTCCATCTGGTTGTCGGCCGTGTCCAGTTCCTCGAAGGCCGCTTGCAGGTACAGCACCGAAGTCGCCACTTCCATGGCCAGCGCCGCCGAGGGAGGTTCGCCCGAGCGGGTGGTGGCTTCCATCGCGCGCGTCAGCGCCTGGGCCAGGTTCTCGCTGCCCGGGTGCAGCTTGCGCAGCGAGTCGCAGACCAGGCTGAACTGGTCGGCGGCGGGCTTGAGCTTGTTGCGGTCTCCTCCGGCCAGGCCGGACCAAGTCTCGGTGGCCGAGGCGATGCGCTTGCGCGCCTGCGCCAGCAAGGCGGGATCGAAGCGGCCGAAGCGGGCGGTTTCATATTCCACGGGCTGGAAACGGTCCAGCGCGAAGGCCTGACGCACCGCCTTCAGCGAAGGCACCTCCTGCGCCGCCGATTCCGCGGGCTTCGCCTGGGAGCAGAAGAACAGCAGGTCCTGGACCAGCCGGTCCGCGATCGTGCTGTCGCCCTTGGCAAGGGTCGCGTACTGCATGAGCACGCGCGAGGCCACGCGCTTGACATACACATCCGGCGCCAGCAGCCCCGTGCCGAAGGCCTCGAAGAAGCCGGCGCAGATCTTCCAGAAGGCGCGCGACTGGCGATCCGAGTGGGCCGCCACGAAACCCAGGCAGGTATCGCGCAGGCTCAGCGCAGCCTTCAGGTCACCCGACTTGACGATTTTCAGGACCGCGGCATCCAGGCGCGCCCGCGCTTCCGCGCCATAAGGCAGCGGAGCGACGGAGACCGTTCCTTCGGGCTCACGGAACCTGCGCTCCACGGGCCACAGGTCCGCCGGGTGAACGCGGTCCGCACCCGCAAGCGCCTGGGCGTCACGGTACTGCGGGAACAGCGCAACGGGTGAGGCTGCCTTGCCCGCCAGCACCGTTTCCAGGTATTCGATCAGTGCGAAGCTCGCACGCTCGATCACTGCGGCTGCGTCGTCGCTGCAGGTCTCCGGGCGCTGCACGAACTTCTGGACGGCAGACTCCATGGCCCGCAGCACCAGGGCCGGCGGGCCCATGCCCACCATTTCGAGCGCGCCGCAAGCCTGGTGCAATTGCTGGCGCGCGATGCGCAGCGAACCGGCATCCAGCGCCGCCAGGTCGGATTCACGGGCCACTTCCGCGTCCCGCACAAAACGGCGCATGGCCTTGACGGCGCCGTCCAGCGACTTGCGCAACTCATCCAGCACCCATGCCAAGGGACCCAGGTCCTGGTCTCCCTGGGTCCAGTCCGCGGCCGGTGCATTTTTGACATCAATAGATGACATGTATTCGTCCCCGGCTGCTCTGAGCCAGATGGTTGATGGCTGACGCGTCAGGCGATCTTGAACCGCGAGACCGACTGGCGCAGTTCCTCGGCCATGTGCGAGAGTTCGCGCACCTGCTGTGCCGTGGTGCGGGTACCTTCACCCGTTTGCTCGGTCACCGCGAAAATGTGCTGGATGTTGTCGGCCACTTCGTTGGCCAGAACGGCTTCCTTGGAGGTCGAGGACGAAATCTGCTCGATCAGCTCGGCAAGGCGGCGCGACACGCGGTCGATCTCGGTCAGCGCAGTACCGGCGCTGTCGGAGAGGCGGGCCCCTTCCACCACACCCTGCGTGGAGCGCTCCATAGCGGCCACGGCATCCTGGGTATCGGTCTGAATGGCTTTCACGAGCGCCGAGATCTGGCGCGTTGCATCCGCCGAGCGTTCAGCAAGGCGCTGCACTTCTTCTGCCACCACGGAGAAGCCGCGGCCGGCTTCACCAGCGGATGCGGCCTGAATGGCGGCATTCAGGGCCAGCACGTTCGTCTGTTCGGTAATGTCGGAAATCAGTTCGGTGATTTCACCGATCTCCTGCGACGATTCGCCCAGGCGCTTGATCCGCTTGGACGTGTCCTGGATCTGGTCGCGGATGGAGTTCATGCCGCCGATGGCGTTCTGCACGGCCTGCAGGCCCGAGTCGGCAGCCTGCAGCGACTGGCGGGCCACAGTGGCGGACTCTTGCGCCTGGGTGGACACCTCGTTGATTCGGGTCGCCATGTTCAGAACGGATTGGCCGGTTTCGCGGATTTCGCGCAGCTGCTCGGTCGATGCCGCGAGCAGTTCCGTGGACGTGGTGTCCACCTGGGCCGTCGTCTGCGCCACGCGGGTGGCCGTGTTCTGCACGCTGCCCACCAGCTGGCGCAGCTCTTCCACCGTGTAGTTCACCGAGTCGGCGATGGCACCCGTGATGTCCTCGGTCACGGTGGCTTCCTGCGTCAGATCGCCTTCAGCGACCGATTGCAGTTCGTTCATCAGACGCAGAATGGCGGCCTGGTTGGCGTCGTTCACGCGCTTGGCTTCCTGCTCCTGGCGCTTCGCGTCCCTCTGCTGCATTTCGGCAGCCGCTTGGCGGCCACGGCTGTCCAGCAGCTGCACGCGCGAGATGCCCACGCCGCAAAGAATCACGAACAGGCCGGCCAGGGTCAGGGCGGCCAACTGGCCGCCGCCCACGCCCGTCTGGGCGGAGAGCTTGCCCTGCAGGCCCTCCAGCTGGCGGCGCAGCGGCTCGCTGTCGGCAATGATCGCGGACTGCGCTTCACGGGCAGACACCAGGCCCTGCAGGTTGCCCAGGATGGCGCTGGCCTGCGTGCGGGTCTGCTCATAGAGCTTGACCAGCGCTTCCAGCTGTTCGCGGGTCTGGGCGTCCTTGGTGGCGCCCAGGCGCAGTTCGGGGCTGCCGTCCAGCAGGCCCTGGGCGATTTCCTTGAAGGAGTTCAAGTCCTTGCCCAGCAGGAACACGGCCTCGGGGCTCACGCCTTCCATGGTCTGGAATTCGTTGGCCGATTTGCCGATACGCTGCGTCAGCATCACGAGCTGGCCGGCAGCGGAGATTTCCGCGGCGGGAGCGTTCTGCTGCAGCTTGAGCGAAGAAACGGTCTCGGCGATTTCCAGTAGGTCGGAAGACTGGCGGTTGATGGTGCGCAGAGCGTCGCCCACCTGGGTCAGGATCTTTTGCTGGCCCATCACCACGCTGGCATTGCGCTCGGCGCGCTCCATCAGGGGGTTGATGGCATCCAGATCGGGCTTGTAGGGCTCGCCCAGGGATTCCACACCGAGTTCGCCATCACCGGAATTGAGGGCGCGCACGTTGCGCGCGAGCACGCCAGAGCTCTCGACCACGTCCGGGAAGGCCTGGGGACTTCCCACCAGCGCCTGCGACACCGACTTCGCCAGACGCTGCGACTGCATGAGCGACTGGCCAGTAGCCGCCAGCTGCTGGGCCGAGCGATCCGCCTGGCGCAGCACCCAGGCCGCGATCAAGGCCAGCACGATCACGCCGACCGCCAGCAGCCCGAGCAGGCGGCGCTGGTGCGCGGCAGCTGTCGAGCGGCCCAGCAGGGGCAGGGAGATCAGGTCCTCTTCCGCCTCGGCCGAAGTGAGTTCAGGGCTGTAGCCGTCGGGATCGCCCTGGACGCTGTTCATGGCCTCCACCTGATAGGCATCGCGCAGCTGGGCGCCTTCCAGCGAGCCCGTGGCCAGGAGGTCCTGCCCGTCGTCGGCAGCGCCAGCAGCCGGCGTGTCAGGTTTCCGGTTGAACAGTTTTCCAAATTGATTGACGACGGACATGGTGCAGCCTTACAGAAAAACTCAAGCACTGATGCTCAGGAAAGCGGGATGTTGGGACAGGACCTGCAGGTTCAGTTCCTGCCAGCGCGCGCCGCTGGAATCGATATAGGTGGTGCCGAAGAATGCCGGCGAATCCTCGGCGGGCGGCTCGGACGACACGAAGGCGTCGGTTCCGCGCAGACCCGCCAGCCGGTCCACCAGCAGCGCGGCGTTGACGTCGAGCGCCGCATTGAGCGCCAGCAGGCTGGCTTCGGACAGGGCCTGCTCGGTGCGCGGCGCCGCGGAGCCCAGCAGGCCCGCGAGATCGACCACGCCCACCAGCCCGCCGCGCAGGTTGGCGACCCCCAGGAACCAGCGCTGGGTATACGGCACCGCCTGCACGGAGACCCAGGGGAAGATCTCCCCCGATTGTCCGAGCGGCAATAAATAGAAACTCCCGGCGGACTCCACAGCCAGCCAGGACGACACAGAGGTTCCCTCGGTTCTCGCAGCCTGAAGGCGGCTGGCAAGCCGGGTCTGGAGCTCTCGCAGGGCTTCGCGGTTGGCCATGAGCGCGCCGCTGCCTCAGTTCAAGGCGTCGATCTTGGCCTGCAGTTCGGCGGGGTCCACGGGCTTGGTGATATAGCCGCGCGCACCCTGACGCATCCCCCAGACGCGGTCGGTTTCCTGGTTCTTGCTCGTGCACATGATGATGGGCACGTCGGCATACAGCGGGTCGCGCGTAATGGCGCGCGTAAGCTGGAAACCGTTCTGGCCGGGCATCACCACGTCCATGAGAATCAGGTCCGGCTTTTCTTCGGCCAAGCGGCGGAAGGCTTCGTCGGCATTTTCTGCGGTACGTACCTGCATGCCTTTCTTTTGAAGCAGGTCCGTCAAAAACATCAACTCGGTCTTCGAGTCGTCGACGACCAATACTTTCTGGATGGGCATTACATCGCTCCTTGTTGGGAATTGCCGAACTGCTGCACGGCCTGCAGCAGCTGGTCTTTGGTAAACGGTTTGGTGAGATATTCCTGGCAGCCGACCATGCGCCCGCGCGCCTTGTCGAACACGCCGTCCTTGGAGGACAGCATCACCACCGGAGTATCTGCAAAGCGGGCATTGCGCTTGATGATGGCGCAGGTCTGATACCCGTCGAGCTTGGGCATGAGGATGTCG
>Ga0222424_100707_pt1 | contig 12941 bp, 6 predicted proteins | sample 2B2ome_FD_182468 | JGI IMG/M metagenome (GOLD analysis project Ga0222424, IMG submission 182468) | Enriched microbial communities from leaf-cutter ant dump, University of Wisconsin, Madison, United States - 2B200A (version 2) | ecosystem: Environmental > Terrestrial > Nest > Insects nest > Nest...
TAACCGGTTGCCATCCCGCCTCGTCATAGGAAACGGCTTCCGCCCCGGAAAGATCACCCAGATGGAATTTCCAGGAAGCATTAAAATTATATCGCTCCCTGGCCTGTGGCTGCGCCCACCCTGCAAAAGCCACGATCAAAAAAACAAGCGTAACAATTCCTTTATTCACGGTTCTGTTTTTTATTTTAGTGTTCTCTAAATTGTCCAAATAAACGATTTCCCAGGTGGTTTGTGATACAGAAACCACGGCAAAAGGGCATACCCGTTTGCTGAAATCCTTATTACCGGTCCGCATTTACCGGTTGAATCATTTTAATAACCGGCCTGGGCGGCGGCTTCATGTCCGCTCCAAAGAAGAAACCGGTATGCGGCGGCTGGTTATATCCCACATTCTGCCATGCAATACTGAGCCGGTACTGCGGGTCCTGCATCAGTGTAAAGAAACGGCATTGTGTGGGAACTGCTGTTGAAAAGATCCGCAGCTCTTTATTATCAACCGTACCATAGATCACCTCTTCCCGCCAGTCGCCCAGTATATCGCCTACCAGCACCGGCGTGGCCTTGGTGCCATTATTGCTGCGGCACTGATACTGCGCAGCGCTGAGCAGCCGGGTTGTGGACGCACGGGTATAATCCCATTTATCAATATTAGTTCCGTTCAGTATTTCGGCCAGCAGGTCGCCATCCCAAAGGATCCCCATATTACAGGCAGGTGTCCGCTCTGCGATCTTATTTCCTTTACAATCAAACATCCCGGTGATACCGGCGCCCGCTACCCAGCATTCGGCGCCGGGGTAGCGCGGATCCACATCCAATGCCAGGCCGCGCCCGGGGCCTTCCCCATCTGCTCCCGCTTTCACGGAAGGTTTTTTCCAGTAGATCTTACCGGTGGCGGCGGAGCGGAAACTGCAACCGGCGTCACCAAACCGTTCCTGGATGTCGAACACCTCCAGCCCCGGGATGGAAGGATCCAGGTCGGATACATGCAGGGCATCCCCATGTCCCAGCCCCGTGCTGTACAACCCTTTTCCATTATCATCCACACACATGGCGCCGTAAACGATCTCATCCCTTCCGTCTCCGTCCACATCCGCAATACTGAGGTTGTGGTTTCCCTGGCCTGCAAATCTTTCATTGCCCCGGTCGTTGGTATCAAAAACCCAGCGTTGCTTCAGTTTCTTATTTTGCAGATCCCATGCCGCGATGACTGTTCTTGTGTAATAGCCACGGGTCATGATCAAACTCGGATGCACACCATCCAGGTAGGCAATGGCTGCCAGAAAGCGATCCATACGGTTCCCATAGCCATCCCCCCATATCTTCTTCAATGCATCCGGCGATGGCGTTAATGACCCGGAAGACCGGGGCGGAACAAAATCCACGGTATGGATTGCAGCACCTGTTTGCCCGTTAAATACCGTCAGGTATTCCGGGCCGGCCAGTATATATCCTTTGTCGTTCCGCCAGTCTTTTGTGCTGTCGCCGATCATAGTGCCCCTGCCGTCAATCGTTCCGTCTGCCGTTTTCATAGCCACTTCCGCTTTGCCGTCTCCATCCAGGTCATACACCATGAACTGTGTATAATGGGCACCCTCCCGGATGTTTTTTCCAAGATTGATGCTCCACAATAGGGTGCCGTCCAATTTATACGCCTGTATAATAGGCGGGTCTGTAAAGCCGGCATGGCTGTTATCATGGCCTTTACCCGCAACATGTAATACAATTTCATAAGCGCCGTCACCATCCAGATCACCAACCGAAGCGTCGTTGGCTGTATAACCATCAGGAATTTTGACGGGCACCGGCAAATACGGCTGCTCCTTATCTGAGAGCACAAAACGCCCCTCTTCATTGCCCTCCCGGCCTCTGATCACCGGTTTTACAATGTATGTGATTGCCGGTGCGCTGCCGGGCTCCGGATCTGAAAAACCGGTTACATCCGCAACCGGGGAATTATTGAGTTTTTTGATCTTATTGCCCGTTTGCCTGTACAGGTTAAAAGCGATACCTTCCGGATCAGCAGCCAGCAACCTCCAGCTAACAAAAACAGCCCCGTTCCTGTCCGGGATCGCCACCACGGCCCTGTTGAGCGGTTCCATCAAACGTTGTGACCGGGCAAGTGTACCCAGCATCAACAATACGATCAGCAACCTGAAACGGCGCCCCGGAAAAAACGTAGTGTTCAATCGGTCTGTCATCTTCTTAAAAAAGTTTAAACGGCAGGTACCAGTTCTTAGGGTCCATCAGTTTGGCCCTTGCCGCCCCTGCATTGGGGTTACCGGCCTTTACCAGTTTATCATAAATCTTATCGGCGAGAAAAGAAGGATCATTACGCCGGCGGGCAATACGGGTAAGATCCGACCAGCGCTCGCCTTCAAATGCCAGCTCCAGTGCGGCTTCATCTATGATCTTATCCTCAAACAACACCGGGTCTACATCAAAACCAGTCATCACCGTTCCATACCCGTTAGCGGTTCCCGGTCCATACGTAATGCCCGGCAGATCCAGGTTGGGCATAGCGGCACGCGCCCGGATGCCCTTACTTCTGTACCAGGGGCCTCTTGCCACGCTCTGGTTATCCCGTGCATCAAAATAATAGGGTGAAGTAGCCGGGTACGTAACACGGCTGGTACCAAAGCCTTGGTGCGTGATCTCTGATTCCAGCTCAAAAAAGCTGCCAGGGATCAGTGTGCCTCCAGAAGAAAAAGCCCCGTAATAAAACGTACGGATCAGCCCGTTATTCACCAGTGCATAAGCCACCCTGCCCTGACCATCGCGGTTGGCGGCTTCTGCAAAACGAAGATGTGCACCGGCTGCCCGGAAGATATGCCATTGTCCGCCTTTATTTAACAACGATAACGGTGTAGCTGTAACATCGGTATGTTTGGTAATAACCGGGTCACCATCCGCGGCCACCGTATACGACATCCTGCTGCGCGGATCCCAGGGAATGCCGGCGATCGTCGTTTGTGCGTTCCATAGATCAATGGCTCTTTGCGAAGGTTTGATCTTATAACTTCCTTCCTTGGAAACCAGGTCCACAAAGGGGTTCCCGGGAGCAAAGGAATTATGATACGGTATGGCCCAGTTCCATTCACTCTTCCAGCTGGCATCGGTACTGGGCAGGGCAAACATGCTGCGCCAGCCCTCGGTTAACGAGTTCACCAGCGCAGAGGGGTCCTGGTCTCTTTTATCGGTGAAGTAAATATTAAACACAAAGGAGCTCACCCGGTTCCCATCGTACCGGACCCGCTCCCATTCCGTCGCTGACGCATAGTTATTCTGATCTTCCGCCACCAGTACTTTTTTATACCAGTAAGCCGCCTGGTAATAGTCGCCTTTCCAAAGGTACAACTCGCCCAGTACATGGGGTTTGCAAATAAATATTTTACGGGTCTCTGCGCCATCCGCCGTAAAGGTCAGTGTAGATGCCGCAGGGTAGGCAAAATATTCCAGGTAGGGCAGATCCTTTGTATCGGCGATCAGCTGATCGATCAATTGATCAAATGTCAGTTTGGGCGCATTGTTCAAAGCCGGAATGTCCTTTACCGTTATTACGGCATCCTTTATATACGGCACCGCTCCATAGTGAATGCCCAGCTGCAGATAGAGCCAGGTACGGAGTACGGCTATATCCGAATACCGCTGTGCAAACTCTGCCTGGCTCAGCACGCCCTTATCCGCCATGAGCTTAAAGTTTGCCAGCGCATCATTGCAGTTAAAGATCACTTTATAGAATGGAGCAGGGTCTGCATAGGGATTGTCTTCAGCTACGGTATGACCGGACAACTGTTGTAAATAGGGATCCGCATTCTTTGTTACATCCACGAGATCGGCCCTCAGTTCATTCAACAGCACAAACCGGTCGCCCAGCCCGGCCACCTGCCCGTAGATACCCAACACCGCGGCATCTGCATCAGCAAGACTGTTGTAGACCTTCGAACGGTCCAGGCGGTCTTCCGGAAGTACGTCCAGCATTTTCCTGCAGGAGCCCAAAACCAATGCTAGGACCGCCAGGGCCAGCAAAGAAAAACGCATATATGATTGCCTCATGTTCATAATTTTATAGTCCCAGGCGTACGCCAATTTGATAGGATTTAAAGATGGGTTCTAAAGTAACGTCCGCTCCCTGATGAAACACGTCCCCGGACATTGCAAACTCAGGATCATAACCCAGGTAGCGGGAAAGGGTAAACAGATTGTTCGCCGTTCCATAGAAGCGTATATATTTTACCAGTTGCCGGTTCACATCCAGGTCATATTCCAGCGACAATTGCCGTAACCTCAGGTAGGATCCATCCTCGATCCAGCGATCGGAGAAACGGGTATTTCCCATCGGATCTCCATAGGTAACCTTTGGCACATTGGTTACCTGCCCCTCAGCTCTCCAGCGGTTCAGCATCAGGTCCGTCTGGTTATAAAATGTTTTACCGGACTCCAGTTGCGCCCTTGTATAATTGTACACCTCATTGCCTGCACTAAAGGTAAACAGGGCATTCAGGCTCCATTTCTTATAGGCAACCGTATGATTCATACCGCCAAAAAGATCGGGAACAGGTGAGCCCAGCACATAACGGTCTTTGTTATCGATAATTCCGTCATTATTTTTATCCTTAAATTTTGCATCACCGGCCCCAAACGGTATTTTATTACCCGCCACATCCAGGATGCCCAGCCCGGCAGTATTTGCTTCGGCCTGCGTACTGTACACACCTTCATATTTAAACCCGTAAAAAGCGTTGGCAGCGCTCCCCTTTTCTGTGATATACGTAGCTCCGGCAAATTCTGTAAAGATCGTTTCCGGAACGGCTGTTATTTTGTTTTTGTATTTGCCCAGGGACAATTTTGTATCCCACTTCACACGACGGTCCAACACCCTTCCAAAAATGCTCAGGTCCAGCCCCGTATTCTTCATTTCCCCGTTATTGTATAAATAGTAGTTAATGCCCGAAACCGTATTGCCCCGGTTATATACCAGCATGTTCTTTGTCGTGTTCTGGTACACATCAATGCTGATATTCAGCCGCTCCCGGAAAAAGGAGAGATCTGCTCCGGCATTGGCTTTCACCACGGTCTCCCATTGCAGCCAGGGGTTAGATGCACCTTCCCGAACCAGGCCCTGCACGCCCAGGAAGTTTTGCGATACATAGTTTTGCCTTGCGCTGTAGTTACCGATATCATCGTTACCGGTAAGGCCGTAGCTTACCCGGAGCTTAAACAAATTCATTACAGGACTGCCTTTTAAAAACGCCTCGTTTGAAAGGATCCAGCCTAAGCCCACAGCGGGAAACACCCCATATGTTTTACCGGAAATATGAAGTCCCCGGCTTACTTTTTCACCAAACCGGGAGGAACCGTCAACACCTACCGATCCGCTTACCAGGTACTTATTCTTTAATGTAAGATTGGCCAATGCATAACCCGTCAGGTTCACCCATTTGCCGATCTGCCCCCCGTATACCCTTGACGATGCCGTTGAATTACCAATGGTCACCAACTGGTCTGTAGCCGAGTTAAAGCCAACAGCGTAGTCCTGTTCAGCATCATGCCGGTGGTACCTTAATCCCGCTATTGCCTCGATATTATTTTCATGGCCCAGGTTGCGGTTATACCCCAGGCGCAGGTCGTTGGAAATGGAATAATATCTTGCTACCTGTGCCCCCAGCCGGCTGAACACTTCCATGTTATTGATCGTATCGATCGCTACTCCTTTTTTTGGAACAAAGAAGTCCTCCTGGGCTTTATCATAGGTTACGGCTGTGAGGTTGGATATACTAAACTGGTCATTCAATTTATAATCAAAGACAATAGAACCCAGGAACCGGTATGCTTTTTTGTTATTGATGCCGTTATAAAGCAACTGCAGGGGATTGGAGTATCCAAAGAAATCTGCTTCTGCATAATTGGGCGATACCTTTCCGTCTGCCGACAACTCGTTGGGATGCAGGAGTGGCGATTTAATGAGGCCCAGGAACAACGGATTGGTCAGGGACGATAGTCCCTGGTCCTTAAGGCTCTGCTGGCCATAACCCAGCGAAATATTGGTTTGCGCAGTGAATTTTTCGGTCAGCTTCATGTCCCCGTTAAACCGGGCGGTATATTTATCCTGCTGCGTATTATCAAGGACTCCCCTTTCATTATTATACCCTACAGAAAGCGCATATTTTGCGATATCATCGCCCCCCGTAACGCGCAGGAACAGGTTCTTATCCATACTTCTTTTAAGCACCTGCCGTTGCCAGTCTGTATTGTTATGATAGGCGGCATACGCTGCAAAGGACCGGCTGTCATTATTAAACGGCATTGCAGCTATTTCTTCACCTGTATATGCGGTAGTGGCCAGCACATCATTCAGGTAACTGCGGTAATTATAAGCATCCAGCAGGGGCAATGTTTTCGGAACCGTGTTCACGCCCGTGGATAACTGCAGATCGATCTTGGTGGCCAGCTCCCTGGTATGATTGGTATTGATCACGATTACGCCATTGGCGGCACGCGCGCCATAGATGGATGCGGCCACCGCATCCTTAAGAATGGTTACATCCTGGATATCCCGTATATCAATGTTCTGAAGTGCATTATTTTCATGCCCTGTGGTAATGGAAGGGCTATGCATTTCGGTATTGTATACGATTCCGTCAACAATGTAAAGGGGCTGGTTGTTGGTGTATAATGAACTGAAGTTACGGATCAGCACATTGGCACCAATGGACGGCGTTCCTGATTTTCTTGTAACCGACACACCCGCAAATTTGCCCTGCAGATAGCTATCTGCCGTTTCAGAGTTCTGCTCCCAGGCATTCCAGTCCTGCTTTTCCACCGCGCCGGTTGTTTTCAGAATCCCGTTGTCGCCAAAGACTGTGCTGGTCTTTTCATAAAACGAATGATAATGATCCGGGTAAAGGGTTACCCGGCATTCTTTACCTGCCAGCACGGGCACCTGTTTAGCCGTATAGCCGTCCATCGATACTTCGATCAGGGCGTTCCGGTCCGGCAGGTCCAGTGCAAAAGCCCCCGTAGAATCCGTAAGCCGGGCAATCGATTTTCCGTAGGTAACCCTTGCTCCTCTTACCGGCAACCCGGACCTGCTGTCAAACACCCTGCCGTTCACCTTTACGGCACCGGCAGTTGGTACAATGGATGCCGGGGTTTCCGTTTTCACCTGGCTGTGCACAGCACTCCCTGTTACCAGGGCCGGCAGCAGGATCACTCCTATTCTAATTATATTGCGCTTAATAATCATCATGGGTTTTGGTTATTGCATTACAGGAACAAAACGCAGGTACTCTAAAATAATGGGGCCTGTGCCATTTGACATCACCAGCAATTGCATACTGCCAAATTCACCCTGCGTCACTTCTCCTAAATAGACCTCATCGTGGTTGCGGACCGTTACCAGCCAGGGCATCCGTATATCGTTTGCGCCAAGGTTGTTCACTACCGGCCGCTTATAAAGATCCGGCTCATTCACAGACACTGCCGTTGGGTCAAAGAAGTGCACATACTGTGTAAAGTCTGCCGTTTGAGGATCTCCGGCCAGACCCATAATAGCCCGCCCGTATACTTTATATTTTACACTGTTTACATTTGGAGCGCGGTACTTTGCGTAAAAGACGGTTACACCATGCCCGTAAATTTCCATATCACTGTAAAGACTTCCCAACAAGTCTTCTTTTGTTCTGAAGAACGTGTTCGCACGTTTGTCTGTTTGCTTATATCCGATTGGCTGCGTGCCCGACACCCTGAATTCTTTAATACGATCCGGCAATGCACATCTTTGTTTTTTCACCCGGTAAACGGTACCGTTACTGGCCTTATACCGCGACAGGATATCCCCCGGATCAATTGAAAATTTGGTTCCGGAAACAGAAACCAGGTCAACGGGCTGCTCCTCAATATTTACTTCGCCTGCAACAATAAAATCCCTTAACAAGGCCTTTTTTGTAAAAAATGCCGTAGTACTGTCCGGCGGAATATCGGCCGCTTCATCATAATGGGTATAGTAAAATGGCCGTAACTGGTTGTATGTTGTATTAAAATAATCATCATCCACCACAAAATAGGTGCACCTACTGTTCTCAGTGGTCATGTGCCGTCTTACTTCCGTGATCCAGTTTGTATAGTTAGCGGTATCCATCATCAATACACTACCGATCTGGGCGGTACCGGCAAACGTAGTGGTTACCAGGTTATAGATATTGGCCAGCGGCTTTAACGGGGTGCCCACTACATGGTACAGGCCGTTTGCCGCCAGTATGTTCTTCTTTTGTGCCGGCACTCCGTCAAAATTGCCATGCGTAAGCTCCACATACTTATTACGCAGATTTTTTGCCCGGATGGTATCCGAAGCCTCATTAACATTATACACCGAGCTGATGATATGATATCCTACAAAGCTGCGGACAACGGATGAGTCATTAAAATCATATACCGTCTTTACCTGCTCCATCGCTTCATTGGTAGGCACGATCACTGTGAAACTCCTGGATGATTTCAGGTCTTCCGCATACCCGGTCTGGTTCACCAGGTTCATAAAGGCCGTAAATTCCGGGCGGGCATTGATCACATCATACAGTGTCTGTTGCGCCCCCGGATCGGCGGTGCCCACATGGTCTTCCCATTTTTGAGAACAGGAAAAACCGCACCAGCACAAAAGCACAAAAAAGAAAAAGTAATATCTCGGTATACTATTCATATTATTAATTTATCGTGGCCTGTAAAATAATTCTCCTGCAAGCTGATGGAACCTCGGGTAGATCTGTTCGGGATCATCCGCCGGAATAAAATGGATCATATCCAGGTAAATAGCATTGGATGCGCAGGAGCCTCCTACTGTCAACAACCGTATGATATGCCGGTCCGTAGTCTCCACATTGATCACACCGGCCAGCCGGCCTACATTGAGCGGGGCATCGCTGCCCGTTTTGGGCTTGATCCCCCCCGTAACACCATTGGCATTATAATCCCCCACAGTGGCCATATAACGCTTATACCCCTGTGCCAGCATCAGGTTATCAGCATTCACATCCGCCAGGTTGGATACACCGGAAGCAGAAAGACTTTGATTCAGAAATACAATATTGGGCAGCGTTTGCTCATCGGATTTACCGGGGTTAAAGATCACCTGCAAATTGGGGCCATTGCCATTTTGCGCATAACAAACCCAAACCTTGTACCGGCCTTTTACCAGATACGGCGTTTTAAAATCAACGTACTTTACCCGGTTTGCATTATTGGAGCACATTTGCAGCCCCAGCATATCACCGTTGGCATAGGGCCGTTTTGTTTCCAGGGCTGCACTGAAATTATAGGCGTTAGAGCCAATGGTGATAACGTCCATTTTCTCATAAGAAATGGAACTGGCGATAGACAGGCCATTGACCACCAAAGGGGTAGATTTATTCCTGTAGGCCGACCCCAGGCCGATCAGCAATTCGGGAGAAGTTGCCAGATCAAAAAAAACAGGCACCTGCTGTCGTACTTTAATACTGAACATATTGAAACTTTCATGCAGCACCCCGTTTACGGCCATTACATCACTCTTTGCCCGGTTCAGTTCCGCACCGGGTTCATATACTCCGTTAAATACATCATCGTTTAAAAGGATCCTTGTTCCTGCCAGTTTTGTGCTGACGATCTCCTTGGGCGCCAGGGTATACAGCGAGGATAGGGAAGCAATGTCTTCTAAATAATTGCCATTGTTGCTGAGGTGATAGGCCACGTACAGCCACAGGCTATCGTTATGATTACGGGGATCACCGGTTTTGGAAAGCCGTTGCTTCAGCTCCCCAAAATTCATAATACCCGCCGCATGAAAAACAGAATCGGCTTCTACGATCGCCGTCTGAAAACGTTTTTCCACCGGCACCTCGGTCCCCCTTTTGAAATTCAGGGTATCATAGAAACCGGTCGCCTTCAGCGCTTCCGCAAAAATGCTGTACCGGGGATTGCTTTCAATCAATTCAGCCAGATTTTGCCTGGGAGGGATCAACGCCCCGTTAATGGCATGGATGATGCCGTTACCGCAGCGGATGTTTGACTGAACGATCTGTGCACTCTTGTTTACCCGGAACCCTCCATTGGCCACATCCGTGTACAGGAACTCTCCAAAAAGCGTAGGTGATTTTATTTTGCCATCCGTAAAGCGCAGGGAGCCCACGGTATCCCGTATCACATGATAGCGTACAAAAGCATCCAGCTCGGTATCCTGAAAATCGCTAAGTGTTTTTTTGCCATTATCCGTAATCCATTTCATGATGGCATCATTGCCCGGGGCAAAAAGCGTATATGTACCATAGGCGCCTAAATATCCCGAAGCTTTGGCGCGGATCAGTATCTCAGACAACAGGGAATAGGACTCCGGGTGTGCTTCCAGGTAACCGGTAATATTCACCTCGTCTGTTGTGGTTTGGCGAAACACCTGTTTATTGCACGAAAGGCTAAAAAAGAACCAACCCAACAGCAATGGTGTTTGCAGAATAATATGTTTATACTTTTTCATACCCAGCTTATTTTGTATAAAAAGGATTTTGTTTTAATGCGGGATCTTTGAACAGCTCTGTTTCCAGTACCGGCAGGTAATGACTGTTAACGTCCTTTATTTTATTGATAGCGGACTGCTTCAGCGACACATCCGCTGTTTTGGATACCAGGTCTACCAGCACATCCAGGTTACTGTAATTATCCTTCTTTGCAAGCCTTAACAGGTCGAACCAGCGTTTCCCTTCAAATGACAGTTCCCGTGCACGTTCCTCGATCACAAATCGTACGATTCCATCTATATCGCCCGCTTCTACCTCGCGGTTGGTAGCCTCCAATGCACCACGGGCCGTTCTCAGCTCATTTAAAACAGCCAGGGCTTCCGCGCCCCGTCCCAGCTCGGCCAGCGCTTCTGCCTTTATCAGCATAACGTCCGATACCCGGTACACCTGAAAATTGTAGTAGCTCGGCGTTTCGACACCGTATTTCAGAATTGATCCGTCTGATCCAAACAGGAACTGCTCGCCCCTGCTGTCCCGGGCATCAAGGTTTCCCTGGAGGTTGGGCGTAAAAATATCTGCATTAACAAAGACATTGTCTACAGAGAAGGGCTTTTTACTATTGATCACCAGTCCATACATCGGGCTTTCCCTTGAGTCCTTATGGCTGATCTCAAAGATTGTTTCACTGGTACTTGAACTGAATATAGACAGGGTGGCCCTTCCCTGTAACCGGTAGCGGTTTGTTACCAGGATCTTATCGGCTTCGGCAACAGCTTTATCATATTCTTCGTTCCATAAATAGACATCGGCCAGCAAGGCCGTTACGGCCGGTTTTGTGATCCGCCCCTTGTTCACCGGGCTTTCGGTTACATTATTTCCCGGGGCCGGCTGCTCATGATACTCCGGCACAAGTCCCTGTGCTTTTATTAAATCGGTGATCAGTTGCTGTATTACCTGCGGGGCCGTGGACTGAGGTGTGGGTTGTACATCTGTGTCCTTGTAAGCCCCTTTCAGCTTTAAGGGAATATCGCGGAACGTTCTTACCAGGTAAAAATACAGGAAGCTTCTTACGGTTAATGCTTCTCCCAGGTAAGTATTATAAAGTTCATCTGTAAAAGTAGGATCGGATGCTTTGGCATCCCTGGAAAAATCGATCAGCAGGTTGCAATCGTTGATGGCCTGGTATACCGCGCTCCAATCAGCAATATCATTGGTACTGAGGATATTCATGTTCTTTACAAAACGGTCGTCGTCCGAAGCGGTTGATGTGGGAAGGATCATGTCGCCCCTCAGCTCTCCCCAAACAAAGATCCGCTCTTCAACACCGCCTTCGTTCAGTGCGGAATAGATCCCGATAAGGGCCGCGCGAACATCTTCTTTCGTTTTCCAAAATTCGGCCCTGGTAATTCCGTCCTGTGGCTGAAGATTAAGCCACTTCTTACAGGAAGTTGTGCCAACAGACAGGATCACAATATATATTATCAAATAAATCTTTTGCATATACAGGTTTTTAAAACAGAACTGAAATACCGATCGTAACGGTTTTGAGCGGCGGCGTCATTGAATAATCGATCAGGGTAGAGAAGGCATCTTTTATACGAACACCCACATCCGGATCCTGTCCCGTATACCTGGTATACGTCCATAAATTTTCTACAGTAATATACGTTCCCAGGCTATTAAGACCCAGCTTTTTCAAAAGGCCTTTATCAAAATCATATTTCAGTGTAAGACTTCTTAACCTGAGGAAAGAAGCGTCTTCCACATACCGGCTGGACCCCAGGGAATTGTACCCGCTTCCATATAGTGCCCGCGGGATGCCGGTAATATCCCCCTCATTTCTCCATCGCCTCAGAACCGCCGTACTCTGATTGTTGTACCCCAGCATATCGGTTGTATTCATTTTTGTACCGTTGATGATATCCAGCCCCTGCCGGTAATTAAAAAATGCGCTTAATTTCAGCCGCTGGTTATAGCCTGCTGAGAACCCAAACCCGCCTGTAAGCTTCGGATTGCTGTTCCCCAGGTACACGATGTCTTTTTGATCGATCACCCCGTCATGATTGACATCCTCATACATGGCATCACCCGGCTGAAAAATATAGTCAACCGCCGGGTAGTTAAACCGCATATAAATGGTCTCGCCATCGGGGCCGATAATAGAATTGCCCTGTGCGTCCTTTGCCACTGTAGCGGCTTTGTCCTTGTACACACCTTTATACCGGAACCCATAGAAGGAACCAAAGGGATTATCCTCCTGCAGATAGGTAAAAAAGGATTTGTTCTTGAGTGAGCTTTTGGCATTCTCCCGCGGGTATAACGGGGAAATTTCGCGGATCACATTTTCATTATGGGCAATATTGAAATTAATATTCAGGTTCCATTTCTTAGTCCGGATGGGGGTATAGCTGAAGCTTGCCTCCCACCCGTCATTATCCATGGTTCCCACGTTCATGGTTA